>Ga0209755_10008235_pt1 | contig 11187 bp, 7 predicted proteins | sample TergutCo191P1_FD_187301 | JGI IMG/M metagenome (GOLD analysis project Ga0209755, IMG submission 187301) | Cornitermes sp. P1 segment gut microbial communities from Petit-Saut dam, French Guiana - Co191P1 (SPAdes) (version 2) | ecosystem: Host-associated > Arthropoda: Insects > Digestive system >... | reverse complement strand
GCACAGATTAGTTATAGCTAGCCGTGCCCACAATTCATCTGATGCACCAAAGTCAGAGATGATCTGTGATTGGAAGCATGGATTAGCGTTTGGGTGTACCGCATGAATCTGTAGCTACACGTGGTATGTACACAGATGCTAGGTTAGAGCGTTTTCAACCAACAACGGAGAGCTGAAATTATCCCTCAGCACAAACTTGAGTTTAACTTTTGACAGGGATGTGGGTTGTATTCTGTATGCAATTAGAGTACTTGACAAATGTATAGTACCAATTGGCACACCTTTCCCCAGTCCTCAGTAGATGTAGGCCTATATAACAGAGGAAGTGCCATTTTTTACTAGTTCCTAGCATTGCATTTTTCGTTATATACTGCAATGTGGTGCGTGTTGTTTAAAAAAAAAAAGGGTTTATTTTGTTCAGAGTGTGGGTGAAAATGGAACAGTAATTTAGTGGCAAATTGTTGCATTGAAAATGTTACCCCGTTACAGTCCCTTAGAACTTCGGAAGGTTGAAGCTCCCAGATTTTCTAGACAGTTGGCACTTGAAGGTGGCAAGGTTGTCAGAGGCTGTTTCAAACCCAGGGCTATAGTGCAGCGGAAGGATTCATTTGGTTACATGAGGTATGACATTGATAAGTATCCTAAACAAACGGTTGTGCATTTATTTTTTATTTATTTATTTTAATTTATTTCCATACATCCCATTTAGGTACATACCATGGAAATGGAAAACGACATGTACAATATGCATCTTCAAGCAACTTACAAATGGTATAACTAATATAAGGTAGAAAAGAATACTTATCAACTACAGTAATAACTTAGACAAATTAACATTATACACAAGATATTAAAAGATTGCATAAATTAATATGATAAATAAGTTTAAAAATCACATTCCATATAGTAGGATTTGCATGTCCTTGTCCTTATTATATTCCAAGTATTTTTCAATTGAATAAAAAGAATGATATAAAAATCTCTTGAGAGATAAAAGATCCTCTATAGAATTTGGTTATATTAACAGTTGGTAGATGAAAATTAGTGTTGTTCCTAGTTATGTATTTGTGAATTTCCCTGTTTGAGGTGAATAAGTGCTTGTTTTTAACTGTAATAAAATTAGAGAGAAAATGTATTGAGGATACAATGTCATAATTTCCATGTTTTTAAAAGCTTCCCTACAAGATCCTCTTACTCCAGTTTTGGTTATGATTCTAACAGTTTTCTTTTGTAGAATAAATAATTTTTTAACATTGGAAGATCTCGCCCAGAAAATTATGCCATAACTTAAAATGGAATGTATATAAGCATAATAAACTGTTCTTAGTGTAGACTGGGTTACAATATGTTTAGATTTCTTAAAGCGTAACAGACAGAGCATAGTTTGGTTGCTATCTGATCAATATGTTGATTCCAAGACAGTGTCTCGTGGAGAATTAGTCCCAAAAATTTAGTCTCATTGAGATTTGAAATATTTTTGTGTTCATATTTAACTTTAGTTTTAACCTGATAATAATTTTTCATTTTAAATTCCACGTAGAGGGTTTTGTTGAAGTTCAATATGAGTAAGTTGCTGTTAAACCAAGAAATTATGTTTGGAAAGATTGATTAATATTAATACTAAAATCTAAATCGTTAAAATCGCTTATTAATAGACCGGTATCGTCAGCGAAGAGAACCATACTGTTATTTTTAGTAATTATTTTTGGTAGGTCATTTATATAAAGAAGGAAAAACAGGGGACCAAGAATACAAATATACTTAGAGTATATAAATAGTATATAAATATACTTATAGTATATTTGTAGTCATACTGATAACATTGTTTCAGTTTTTAGGGCATTCATTAAAGTAGAAACTAAGGTGGTGTATCCAGTAGAATGATTAGGCAATGAGTTGGACAAACCACAGTCAGAGGAAGAGACTGCTTTATTTTTCCAAAGTGTACAAATCAACTGTGGAACCCATGCAACGTCCTGTTTCGTAGGTACAGTAGAATTTCTTTAATCTTGTAGTGACAAGACAGAACAGGTGCTTGACTGTCAAAGAGTACCTATACTGAACAAATTTCTTACAGGTTTCTTGTTACTTTGTACCCATGCATCAGAGAATGTGCAATTGTCAGTAATTTTCTTTTTATCACAAAAGTACTTGCCTTTTCTCAGTTATCATAGGCCCATTTGAGGGTTTTCCTTTTGAACACATTGCTGTAAACCACTTAATACAACACATAATCCAACTGTGGAAGTACCAGGTTTTCTGGAGTATCAGCATAGGGATTAAAGAATATGTACTGTACCTAGTTTTCTTTCCCCAGGGGTAAAGCAACCAGGACATGAAGGTGACCACTCATATCATCTGGTATCAAGGTTAAGAATGCATAGAGCTATACTTCCACTCTTCCATGTACCTGTGTGGCATGTAGAGTAGTACATGGCATTATTGTTATGTTACATGACTTGTTCAATGAGGGAGAGTCTTTGCCTTGTGTTACAGACATGCAAGCAATGTAGGACACTGAAAAACTTAATGTGAATGTTAAATGTGGGAAGTATAAGAACTATACAGTCTGTCTGAAAGCTAAGGTTAAAAATGCCTTTGGCTGTATCTCCATGCCCCCTGCACAACTTGGCCATAACCAGTATAGTGACTAGGCCATGGGCTGGGGGACTGTATACTTGCAGTTTGATTCCTGCCAGGAACAAAAACTTTTCTTGTCTCCAGACTATCCAGACCAGCTGTAGGATCCACACAGCCTCCTATTGAGTGGGTACTAGGGGTAAAGTGGCTGGGCCATGATGCTGACCAGGCTAGCAATGTGTGGAGATGTTCTACTGTTCCCCCATGTGCCAGCATGTTGTAGTGGTTAATTAAGCATATGGGCAACTTTATCCATATGTTTTTCACTTCAACTAGTTTTACTTAGTGATGTGATTTGCAGTGGGCTGGATGACTGTGATTCAATTTGTAGGAGAGCTACAAATATTTTTCCTTGACACCATTTTCAGAGAGGCCATTAGGATCCTCCCAGTCACCTATTTATTGGATTCTGGGGGCTACTTCCCAAAGGCTGAAATTAGAAGACATGATTGCGTGCATCTTATGCTGAGGTTTACAATATGGCCAAGAAGTCACCATACCCCTGCTTGCTTTCCATGTGGATATGTATGTGTATTTGATGTTCTGTGATGCACTGTGAAACCCGAAGGCGGCGTGTGGCACAGTGCATGTGCTTCAGCACAGATCCTTGTTGTAAGTTACATAGATACCTGTACATAACTTCTTAGCCACCTGTAGGTCATGTATTGTACCACCATGCCCACCATATGACATAATTCCAAAGCGCAAGCACACTTTTATCTTTATGTATATATTCCTTTTTCGTTGTTTTTAGATGGAATGCATTCCATTGTGCAAAATATTAACTACAGAAGCAAATTTTAGTTTGAATAAAAGAGTTGTGTCAAAGGCTTCTGCAACCATGTTTTCAGATTCAAGCAGGAACAAGAAGAAATAAGTTTTGACATTTTCATGGCCTTGAATTTGGAGATTAATTTCTTCTGGGATGTGATGCCATGTAGTATGTCAACATTTTATAAGGATCTGTTGCTTTGTCCTATACTAAAGTTGGAGGCAGTTGGTTTCTCTGAAATGTTAGTATATGCATATCTCTGAGACTACATGGCATCACACTCAATAAGACATTAATTCGCAAGATGAATATATGACCTAGTTTCCTTTACATATTTGTATCTACAGTATAGGTAACAGCAAATAAAAATTAACCATCTTGCAGTCTATGGATGTGTTTGTGTGCATAATGTTAACTTCTCAGTCCATTTGGTCAGATGTAATTTCCCTAATTTCTAGCATACAAAAGGGTCTTCAGTTTTTTGTTTCAAACAGAGAATTCAGTAAGTGGAGAATTTATGTGTGTGTCATGTCACTTTATGCTGTATGAAAGGTGACCTTGAAAATAGTACATTTTAATGTTACTTTACCACACACAAGTGTAGTTCTTTACAATTAAGTGGACTTCAGTAGTTTGCACAGTTGTCATGTGGGTATGGTCAATGATAGGAAGTTAAAAAGTATAAACTGCAGAGTGCCTCAAATTGGATTGTCTTGTACCAACTTCCAGGAATATCAGTCAGTTCTGAAGTTATTAGTTTAGGATAAACACAAACGTAGACTTGTATAAAATGTGTGCTTGATGCTGTAGTTTCAAGTTCTATAGGCACATTAATGTTGCATGTGCTGCGTTATCTTGCAGGTTCTGGATGTGCATTATCACCAGTTCCAGTTCTTACAATCATGTGACTACAGATGTATTTCCTGTTGAGCATATCAGCTCTAGGCCATGTTATTCTTTCTGCAGCTTAGGGAGTGTGAAATCGAATAACCGTTATACTATGAGGTTCCTGTTGCAAATGAGGCTGCAGACACTGCTGTGGTGTATTGGGAGTGTAATGATATCACTACTTCTACTACAGCTTCTTATTCCGGTATGTGTGTGTGTGTGTGTATATATATATATTTTTTATATATCCCTGTCCATGCTGTTGCCAAGATGTGTAACAAGCAGCATACGTTTCTGCTGTGAACACCTCCATTGTGTTCATGTGGTTAGCACTGCTATTTCATACTAGAGGGTGGTCCTGGATTTTGTTTTAGAACTGCAGACTGGCTGTCTTGTTTTTATCATTTTTCCCCTTCTCCAGGCACATCCTTTCCACTTCCATCATGCTTCACCTATTCAGTACCATTTAACAGTACAGTTAAGACAGCTTTATTGGTAACTGAAGAAACAAGTATGAGTGAAAATATATTCTTCTGCCATTTCTTGTGCAACGGAAGTAACAGTTTATTACTTTTTAAAAGTAGGAGTATTATATAAATTCAGAAATAAATTGATGCATTTGTGTTCTAAATTAAAATTAGCATTGAAAATGTTAAAAAGTTGGTCTGTTTTGACAAATTGAATGTGTTGGGTTTAGCATTCTTACAACATTTAGTTTAATATGAATGCTAATTTTACACGGTTTAAGTAAGCATACATTTTTGTTCACGTAACAGCTGAATTATTGTGAATACAGTATTCTGGAACTCTTTTCACATCTTCTGGTTCCAAATGACTTGTAAGATCTTTAGTGAGTTGAAATACTTTAAGTCTGTAAATTATGAAAATTATGTTAGACTGCCATATTTTACATTCCTGTGTGTTTATTTTTGTTATACTATGTGTTAGAATTGTTTTTTATCTACTCCTGTTTTTACCCTTATTAAAAATGTCTGCATTATGGGTGCACATATCTGCAAATACATGGGTGACAAAAAAATTCAACCACATATTCACCAGATGCCATTATGTGTTCTGTTTTCAGTCACTTTTATCCATGAAATTGTAACAAATAATGCTCAATTATAACATAGTTTTATCCTTTTGTCTTTATAATGGCAACCTTATTGGTATGCAACTAAAACTTTTTTATTCAGCATTTTGATACGTATTTAGTGCCTGTTTTCAGTAGTGCTGGTACAATGACTGGCACACATTGCATACTAATTTCTTGCATGAGACAGATTTTTGCTTGTCAGATACCAACCTGGGTGGTGTAGTGGTAATGTTCTAGTCTTGTATTTTTGAAGGTACCTATTTTGAATATGTTTGGGTTACTGGCTCTTCTGCCAGATTTGTTGTGGTTTCCTCATCACTCCAACAACTGGATGTTGGTAACAATTTGAGACAGGCCATGACTGTTTATATATTTTTTACCTGCTCTGTGTGCAGGATGATCTTATCATTTCATCAGATGCTACAGAACCTATGCGATTGAAACTGTTACATACCTTACGCATTATGTGCACCTTGTGAGTTAACAATGTGCATGTCAATTCATCCATATCATTTGCAATACAATACAACATAATGATAAAAATTGAGCCATGTGACCAGTTTGTAGCTTATGTGTTGAACTGTAGGGTCTTTTTCAACTGTAACAACTGTTTTTCAGATTTACAATGGAGACTTTTATTCAGATGAGATCTTCCATCTTGAATTCAGTGACAACAAAAGCATGCAGGGTAAGTAGAATCAAAATAATAAGTATATGTATGAAACCATCTTCAACTATTAGCTAATGAAGACTTTTATTATGTAATTTCATACAGTGTGTGATGTTGTAGATGTGCAAGATCCTGTGATTTTATGGTGGACACCATTCACAGGCCAGGAAGGGTCGGTGAGGGACTGTGGGCCTCTAAAGTGTTTCTTCACAGAAGACCGAAGATTCAGAAACCACAATTTGACAAAAGTGAGCCTGAAATTTTGATTTATAATTTCACTCTTAGTTGTGACTTTCATGAAATTTGTCATCCACTTGTCCAGGTCATACAAAGAATATGTATGTTTCTTAAGAAGTTTCCAGACTTCAGGGACATGATGTCATGTAGACTGGTAGATTAGTAGTTTTGGAAGAACTTGCTGCCTCCACTATCAAAAGACTGGAATCTTCATTGTCATCACTGTGAGAACCTGAAATTATGCATGCATTTTTTGTGTTCTGCAACCATTTAAGCTGAAAAAACAATTAAATTAATTTGGTACCTTCCTGTTCCATGGAAGAATAAACTTGAATTTGTAGACAATAGGTGCAGGTATCAGTCAATAACACAACAATATCTAAAAAGATATTTAATAAAGGATGATAATAACTACATGTTTCGGCCTATTGCGGCCATCATCAGGTTTTCATCCGAAAGTACGGTAGTAGTGCTTTATAGGATTGGTATGGTTATGTTATGATGGTGTAAAAAACAGTCACCTAAATGACAAACACACTATATCCTCCCAACAAGATCTTTGAAGCTTTGCTCGCACCCAACCAACCATAATCCCCCTCCACCCACAGAACTGTCACACCACCGAACCACCACCCCGGCGCAGACCTAACTACCCACACATAGTGCACGCATTCCGTTACGCTGCCTCACACAGTAAACACCAAACAAACTAGACGAACCTGCATAAATACAACACGCAACCAATGAATACAAGTGACACACGTGGGACCACACCAGACTACAGATATATAACCAACAGTGAAATATCACAGTGCCAAGCAACAATTACTAAACAAGTTTGGGCCCCAGTCACCAAACCACCAAAGATGATGCTAATGAAGTAGAACGCACACACCCTCCTAGATGGAAGACAAGTACATGCATACAACTAAATGGACTGGACACAAAGATCCCCACAGATACAAAGGATAGAGAGCACGCACGTAAGTACATACCTTCAATTACCACTTAATTACAACTCGTCACGTGAGTCACCTACCCAAACACACTAACCCGCACCAGCTCTTATTCTGTGGTTTTTCTCCTCTCCACAGAACCCATAGCAAAAGCCCACCAGCAGTATACATTGGAAATGGACAAACAATAGCTGGAGACCCACATAGGACAGCAGCGAGCAGACATACTTGAGCTGTACACCCCAGGATAGCGCACATCACAGATGTTGATATCTCACCATCGTGACATAACCATACCAATCCTACAAAGCACTACTACCCTACTTTCAGATGAAAACCTGATGAAGGCTGCAATAGGCTGAAACATGTAGTTATTGTCATCCTTTATTAAACATCTTTTTAGATACTGTTGTGTTATTGATTGATACCTACACCTATTGTTTATATACACGCAATGGGGATGGCTTATTTTAGAAATATTGAATTTGTAGCATGTGATAGCTTCAAAATGTTAGGAGACAGGAACCATGTCTCAAATGTGGTGGCATTAAGAATCATGTAAATACATTTTGCTTTAAAAATCTTGCCCTGTAGCAGGAACACACTTCTGTCCATGTTTATACCGTTGCATGACTTATTTTTGGAAGCTACTGCAAATGACCTCCTGCAGTGCAGTTTCTTAAACCATTTGAACTTTGGCTGAATTCTTGAAGTGACAGCCTTTCAACCACTCCTTCATCCATAAGAGGAAGTACAAGTTACATGATGCAGCATCATGACAAACCAATGGGTCTTTCTGCAATATAAAACCATGCTTGGTGAGTTGCTTCTGCATAAACAGTGAGTGATGTACTGGATCATATGCATGCAGGAATACCCGGTATTTTGCATCCTACATTGAGAGTTGCTAAGGGCAAATTACCTTCCATAAACAGGCAGGCACCTGTTTGTACCTCTCCTTTTTGACTCTACCACTCTCAGGAATAAACTCATGGTGCATGAGGGCTTGTTGTGTATAAAAGCTGTAAGCGTATCACCTTAACTTTTCATGTCTTTGCTGTAGCAATATCCAAATGGAAGACAGCATACAGAAAGTATCAGATATTTTACCTGCAGCAGTTACTTCAAGCATTCACCTCTTTCATTTGTGAGTTCACTCTTTATCTTGTTGTGGTTTTTACATTGTTTTTACATCTTACTTGGTGGTGTGATATGTTGTCAGGCATGTTTCATCATCAGGTTCATATCAATTATTATGTGGCAACTATCAAAGAAAATTCCACCTTCCTCTGCAGTCATTAGTGCTATATGATACATATATACAGTCATTAATGGCATTTGATACAGTGCTCACCTTTGCGGTCATTAGTGCCATATGATACAATGCACAATCTTCTGCACCTGTGGCACTTTGTCCTTGTTCCTTGCAGGCTGGCCACTGCACTCTTTGTTCTCCAGTGAACCATACCCAGCTTTGACCCTGTAACACCAATAAAATTCCATTGACTCTGACATTGTGTGTTTGCCATACTCCTTCCAAAACTGTGTGCAGCATTTGTTGTTGATAGTGCAAATTACTCTCAAAATTCAATGTTAGCATACTGTTCAAGACAATCCATTCCCCATGTTTTAATTTCCATACATGTCCCCTGTTGTCTGGTACCTGTTGTGCCTTCTGGTTTGTAGGAAGCTGGGCAATTCTGTTGTATGTAGGGAGCATTGATACCTTGACATGCGGCATGAGTAGGCTTCACCCTACCTGCCAGAATGCTGCTGTATTTACATCAGTCTGAGAATTTTTGAAGCTGCCATATATTAGTGACATGTTACTTAATGCTTTAAAGACTAAAATTAATGTATATAATATATAAAGATTGTGTTCATACATCACGGACAACATAGCGTGCTACCATTAGAAAGACCAGTCAGTTAATGCAGTATAGATGGCTGTTTATTGTAAGTATCATGCAGAACACATGAATACATTGTGTGAACAAAATGCAGAATTTTTAATGTTAAACCTGGTTGTATGTATGTATGTATGTGCTTGTGTTTTATATATATATGTACATACACACGGTGGAATGTGTTTGTTACGTACATACCAACATACATACTACGTGCGTAAGTACACACACACAAGCTGTTATACAATTTGGTTAGTGTAGATTTATTCTTAGTTCTTACAAAATATCATGGTTTCTATCAAGGCTTTCAATGTGTATTTTTTAGTCCATCTGTTGAGTTTCATTGCAGTAGCATTGGTTGTAGATCTGCATTCATCTTTCATTTTTCAGGTTTCATTATGGTGTATGAATTCTTGAATAAATTTTATTTTATAACTTCTTGCCAATGTAACAACACTGTTCTTAAAATTTATAGTTTATTTAAATAACTGAAGATTCATGTCTATCTCTAAAAAAATGAAGCAGAACTCATGTGTTTACCCTATTTACCCAAATTTAAGACAACACCCTCTTCACAGTCATTATTTTTTTGGAAAATATCTATGCAGAACTTATTTAACTTTGTTTATGATTTTAAGGTAACACCTCATTTTGAGCTGATGAATTAAGAAAGCATTCTCATCAGAGATACATATGGTACATTTGTCATGTGCTGTTTATCATGACCAACAGTGCTGAAGCTTACCAGCACTCATCTACCACTTCAATTGTTTTAAAGGGATTAAACAATTTTTTTTTTGTAGGCTTTGATGTTCTATGGAAGTAATTTTGACCTGATAGATCTACCACTTCCTCGGAATGGTCTGATCCATGACTGGGCTCTGTTACATGAGGAATCACCAAAAAACACTCCTGCACTCTCTCATGTAGAGGCACTGGAGCTGTTCAACTTCACAGCCACATTTAGCCGCAACAGTCACTTCCCACTCACACTGCAGTACCTGAAGAGTGCAGATGCTCTCACAGGTAAATGCGCTAGTGTTTTCATCAGGTTTGCAGACGTATTCAATCAGTTTGCTGGAAACAGTTTGGAGTTCACTATGCAGAATTGAACAAAATTCTGTATTGAACTCTAGAAGCATTCAAATATATATTATATTGACTACAGGAACTCCAGTAAACAGTAGCAAAGCTCTTATCTTGCTTCTTTGAATTTCTGTGCCATTTGAGACTGAGAGATTAAATTCTGTTAAACTTCTCTAAAAACTGTTAAGTGCTTGGGATTTTGAACTAGATCTACCAATGTTATCAACAGATGAAGATTAAAATTATAGATATTTGTGTGGCTGTGATTAAATTCTATATGGTTAACTGCACTGAAAATTTGCCTATGGTCTGAACACAGAATCATATTAACAAATAAAGTTCTACCAACTGCTACCTTTTCCTTCAGGACTGATATGTTGGTAGTATTTTTATTCCTTGACTTGATTGTACCCAAATAACAACTGAATGAACAGTGATCAGCGTGAAAACCTCCAGTGTTATACACTAAAACATGTCAAAAACATTAGGTTTTTGAATTTTGTAATGTAAGTGTATTGTCATCAAAATTCTCATGCGCAGGCTTCAGAAGGCTGATATCTTCCTGTATGTAGCTCATAATATATAATCTTACTTTAGTCATAGACAGTTATTTAGTTGATCTAGGGAATGTATGTTGTTATGGAACAAGGAGTTTCATCTTCATGATGATCATCATCACCATCGCCACCACCACCTACCACAGTATACCAACACTGAATTATCCACAGCCAGTCTGATCCAAAGAGTGAATCTTCAGACCGATTTCTGTAATTGCAATATTATCATCCCAGCTACACACATATGTTCTTTGAGAACTGACGCAAAACCTACATTATAGTTAATAAGGATAATTATATGTACTAAAGTAAACATGCTTTGAAGTTAACTCTTCCATTTAATTATCAACCAAAATTTTGCATGATTCCCCCCCCCCC
>Ga0209755_10008234_pt1 | contig 11187 bp, 11 predicted proteins | sample TergutCo191P1_FD_187301 | JGI IMG/M metagenome (GOLD analysis project Ga0209755, IMG submission 187301) | Cornitermes sp. P1 segment gut microbial communities from Petit-Saut dam, French Guiana - Co191P1 (SPAdes) (version 2) | ecosystem: Host-associated > Arthropoda: Insects > Digestive system... | reverse complement strand
GAATTGGGGCGAGGCGTTAAACCAGTTTGCGCTCATTTATGGGGACAGAGTTCCCTTATGAGATATTCTGCGTTTTACACAAAATATGTTAAGGGCTCGGAATATTAAAAGTTTTAGGAATATAAATTATTGAAAAATAATAATATCGAAAAGGCAAACGGCATATAAGGGCTTTCTCGGTGTTAGGCACCGGTTGCTTGTGATTGACACTTATATATTTCGATAATCCCTGAATTATCCTAATGTTTTTGAAGGTTAAGGAAAAGATATCGAATACAAACTTGGCGTACTTGGCGAACCTCTGCGCCTTTGCGAGAACTCCTTTCAGATATGGCTTAAAAATTGATTTCCGTGCTGTTTTTGCTTTTTTTGACTTGTGTTTTTTCTTTTGTTGTGGTTTAATGGTATAAATGACCAAACTCGAATACACATTCAAAAACGATACGCTGTTCAAAATGCTGTTCGTGAAAAACCCGGGCTTGTTGAAAAATTTGATTTCCGAACTATTGCAAATCCAGATGGAAAGCATCAGCCAATTTGTAATCACCAACCCTGAAATGCCATCCGAAGCAATGGGCGAAAAATTCTGCCGCCTCGATATACACATGGTAGTAGACGGACAGCATATAACGCTGGAAATTCAAGTGCGCAATGAAGGGGACTTCCCGGAAAGAATTATGTACCAATGGGCGCGGGTCTATTCAAGTTCGCTGGAGAGCGGCGGCGATTATAAAAAACTGCCGCGCACCGTAATCATCAGCATTATAAACTTTAACCAACTGGGATGCGCAGAATTCCACTCGGAATTCCGGCCTTTGGAAGTTTCAAGGCACGAAGAATTAACCGACAAAATGGCCCTGCATTTTTTTGAGCTGAGGAAACTGCCCGAAGACATAAGCGACAAAAACATGGTAAAGCTGTGGTTAGCGTTGTTTAAGGCTGAGACGCAGGAAGAGCTAGATAAGATAAAATCAATGGAGGTATCAGTCATGGAGCAAGCAATTAACGCCTACAATACCGTAACCGTATCCCCCGAATTTAGGGAAATGGAACGCCTACGCTTGATAGCCCGACACAATGAAGCGTCTGCCTTACGGTTTGAAAGGGAGGAAGGAAAACTGGAAGGAAAACTGGAAGGAAAACTGGAAGGAAAACTGGAAATAATCGAACTCTTAAAAAGCGGAAAATCACCTGAAGAATTGATTAGGGAATATGAATCAAAGAACAACTAGCAAGGTGGTACTCAGTGCCAAAGCCGCCGAAAGGCAGTGAATCAATTATTGGAACGTTATGTGCCATTTGCAAAAGATGTAAATATTGTTTATATTAAGTATTATAAACAATATTAAGTGTTTAGGATTTATTTTTGATCAGTGAATTATAGCAGACTTAAATTAATAACATTGATCAATTATGACTCTTTCATTTTATCATATGTCGGTGGACCGTGATGTCTCACGTAAAAACCTAACCATAAGATCATAAAAATCTCAAGTTAAATTCTAACCATAGGGCTGTTTTTCCTCTACGAAGAACCAGCCTTTTTTGTGGCAATGCAGAAAAGCTCCTCGCACGCTTTTTCAAGCTTCTCATGGAGGGCGACTATGTCCAGAGCAGCCTTTATTTTCATTGCCCGTTTTTTATCTTGCTCTGAAATAGCGGGATGTTCAAGCACCCTTTCATAAGGCGTTTTTAATTGCTTCTCAAAGATTTTCTTAACCTTCCCGTTAGGAAGAGTTTTCTTGTCAATAGTTTTTTTTGTAGGATAAAAATAATTGATTAGCGGATTGAGATACGAGTAAACTTTCTTCAAAGCCGAAAACGCTTCATCCCCCTCGTAGCGAAAATACTCAACGGTTTTTCTGATTACATCGCCGTTCTTCTGCTCAACAAAACAATTGTCGTTGCTGTGCCGGGCCCTTCCCCGCGTGAAATTTATTTTGCGTTCCTCGCAGTATTTCTTAAAATATTGATTGATGAACTCTCCTCCCGAGTCGCTGTCAAAGCCCTTGATTGGAACGGGGAATGCCCTGTAGATGTCGTCAGCGGCCTCCATAGTCCATTTTTGTGCTTTATTCTTGATAGCCCTTGCTTCAGTCCAGCACAGGGCTACATCTGTGGCTGTGAGCGTCCACGTGTAATGCGAGTTGATTTCACCCCCTCCATCGTGCGAAACGGTGTCAATTTCGCAAAAACCGGGCTGTTTGTCATTCCATGCCCAAAACCTGCGTACCGGTATTTGGTTCTTAAGCAGAGTGCCCTTTTTGGTGGTGCTCTTTCCTTTCAGCTTGTGTTTTTTTCTTTCCCCGGCAAGGAGCCTTTCTACGGTAGAGCGGCTTATAGTTGACAGTTTTTCTTTTATTTCAGGAGTTATGCCGAACCGGCGTTTGCGGCTTATGGCATCAAGATTTGCGCGCAGCAGCGGCACCAGCCTCTCCCCGCAGACATACCTGAAAAACTTCCAGAGCTTGATAAGCGCTGCGGCAACCTCGTCATCGTAATATTTTTTGTAAACCCTTTTTCTTCGATGGTTACCGGTCGTTACTACATTAACATTTTTCCCGCCGATAAAACGAAGCTGTTTTTTCCCCTCTCTGTTTAAAATAAAAATAGCGTACTTGCGGTTGCCTTTTCCGAGCAGTTCAAGGTAGTCGTTTAGGATCTTTGTCTTCTCCGGCTTCTTTGCCTTGCGGTACCGCTTTGCGTATTCAGCCCTGATTTTCTTTCTCTCTGCCATGGTGAACCCCATCCTTCTCCTCCAAAAAACCTTGTTTTTTAGAGTATTTTAGATTTTCCATGGTTAGTTTTTTACGTGAGATTTTTGCCCCTCTATGGTTAGATTTAACGTGAGCTATTGCGGCTACTTGCTCTCTGCTCATTTCTCTGGTATTATTGGTTAAGAGGTACAGTATGGAAATGGCATATACCTATTGGGAAGGAGAAGGAGGCTGGCTGGTAGGCTACCTTAATAATTTCCCTGATAATTGGACACAGGGAAAAGACATAACCGAACTTGAAGAAATGCTGCTCGACCTTTATATCAATTTTAATATATTTATTTAAATCCCAGAACAGGAAGAATTGAGCAAATTCCACGCCATTCCGATATTGAAGAAAATCTTGCCAAAAATATCATTAAAAATATATCAAAAAATTAACATAATACTTCGTACATCTGGTGTCAATTCGCAAACGCAAGTGTGTCAAGCACAGTTTTTGCCTTTTCGGGAGCGGATACGGTCATTACTTCTGCAAACGTAACGCTTGCCGGCGGAACGGTTAACAACAATGCGGGCGGTTCTGTTACCATCGCCGGCGGTACCATTACTAACACCGCCAACGACGCCGATGCCAATGCCAACGCGATCCGCAACAACTCAACCGGCGCGGTAAATATCACAGGCGGCACAGTCGAAGCAACCGGAGCAGGTTTCGCCATCTGTTCGCTGCGAAGCCTTTCTATATCGGTTAAAAAATGATATAATTGTCTTATGAACATAACCATCAATGAGTCAGCATTAAAGCACAAGGAAATAACCGAAGATGACATTCTGAGTGCCTTGGTGCTTCCATTGGTTGATCGTCTAATGCCAAAGTATCAAAATAAGTATCTGCTTATTGGCTTTGATCGTAATGGAAACTTGCTTGAAGTTATGTATAATATTAGAACAGATGGAAGTTATAATGTCTTTCATGCAATGAAATGCAGAAAAGAATTCTATTATTTGGTGAAGGAGAGTAATTATTATGTCTGATATGACAGAACAGGAAGCATGGGAACTCGATGAACTATTAACAAAAACTACTCCTGAGATAAGCTCTACAGAAGAAGGTCCGTTTATTAAACATCGTAATATGATGGTCATCCTTGACCAATTGTCAGCGCAATACCTTACGGCAAAAATGCTGGAAACCCGGCAAAGCCCCACAGAAATCATCAGCAAGTTAATTCGCCGAGAAATAGGCATCGAGAAAACAGCTTAGTCAGTGGTCGGAAATTAAGTCGGCGATAGTGCCGTAGGGATAACGCATTGTGCTGTAGGAATAAGATGTCCTCCTTGTCAATTTGTAAGGGACAAGGTAGAATAGAGATATGGAAAATGATAAAAGAGGGAACCGAACTGGTAAAATTGTCGGAACAATACTGGTTGATTTAGGTAAATTATCATTTGGAAGTTTGTTGCTAGGTTCAGTACTGCGCGGCGGATTCGACCCATTGCAAACTTTTATCATGGGAGCCGCTCTTGCCATAATACTTTTTGTTCTTGGCATCATATTAATAACCAAAAGTAAGGAGTAACAAAATGGAAATTATTATACTTTTTGCTATAGTATGTCTTCCGCTTATTATATGGGGGTTTGTCGCCTCTTATAAGGAAAATCATGATGAACATAAAGGAAAGACTATCCAAAACGCTTGAATGTCGTAGTGTCTCTGTCACCAAAACCATCTTGCAGCTTATTAAACATCGTAATACGATGGTCATCCTTGACCAATTGTCAGCGCAATACCTTACGGCAAAAATGCTGGAAACCCGGCAAAGCCCCACAGAAATCATCAGCAAGTTAATTCGCCGAGAAATAGGCATCGAGAAAACCGCTTAGTCAGTGGTCGGAAATTAAGTCGGCGATAGTGCCGTAATTATATACAATTGAGGCTTTCCCAAAACTTCAGTTTTTGGGAAAGCTACTTTAGATTTAAATGAAAAAGTGGGCAAACGTCGCATAACAAACAAACGTCAGTTATTTGGGGCGTTATAGAAAACTACCGCTTGAGATTGTCCGCCTGACGTTGGGCTGCAGCCATAACATTTCGCGCCTGAGTTTCGCCTTCTGCTTCGATTTTCCGCGCGTTTGTTTCGCCTTCACTGCGCAGTTTGTTCGCGGCGGCTTGGGTTGCTCCTCTTTGAAGGGGATTTGATCCTGCGTTAGCCATCATTCTGTCGGCAGCGGAGTTGGCTTCGCTGCGTACTCTGTCAGCGCCGGTTTTCGCGGTACTGCGAAGATTATCAGCCTGCTTTTGCGCTTCCGCCATTATTTTTTCAATTTGACGATTCACTTCTTCGCTGACTTGAGTTTTTACCGCATCCACTACCTGATCTTTTACCGCGGTAACCATGTCAGCAACGCTGAGGCTAACTTGCGGATTTTTCGCAGTGCCTCTTATCAATCCTGCCATGCTTACTTCTTTGACCCCGCCTCCGGGGACTTTACTTAAAATCTCGGTCGCGCCCGAACCAATTGTTGACGCCGGTAATATTGCGGCAATTTTATAGTTCATCGACATATCAAGACCTTGATCGCCTGAAATCTCCATCCTTGCCTGCTGTAAATTTATCACTACCGGTTTTTCAATGTACACTCTTCCGTCTTTAATTTCAAAATCGATAGTAAGATCGCCAAGAGCAGGATTTCGCCAGCTTTCATTTTTTACAACATCTGCGACAGCAGAAAAAACTTTGGAATTACTTATCTGCAAATTATGCGTCTGCAATCTTCCCTTTGACTCGATTGAATTCATTTCAGGCGACATACTCTGTTCAAGCTTGCTGTACAATGTCATTGCAGCCGATACTTTACCGGAATAATTCTGCGGTTCAGGCAAAATATTTTCGATGAATGAAAACGACGTAATCGCGGAAGGAATATCAAATTGATTTATGTTCATATCAAAATTGATAAACGGCACCGCTATATTTTGAGTATTGTATTCGCCGTTCAGAACCATACTTCCTTCCAGCATATTTAAATTGAGATTTCTCATATCGAGTTTTCCGTCTTTCACTATAACAGCGCCTGTTGTATTTTTGATATCAAGTTTATCAAAAAGAATATTACCGATGTTTACAGTCAGAGCAAAATCGATGTTTTTAGGAACTTCAATCACGCTCATCTCGGTTTTTACTTCTTCAGGTTTCTCCGTCTTTTCTTTCTTTTCCGGCTCTCCTTTTTTATCGCCGCCCATAAATTGATTCAGATCGATATTATTCGATTTCAACGCGAGCGTGCCTCTGACAGTTTCTTTTTTAAAAATAAAAGGGATAAAATTTTCAAGCGATCCTTGCATTGAAACATCAGTGTTGCCTGTCTTGGCATCGAAGTTCGCGAGCTCAACTCGCCGCGGCGTAAAATTAAGCTGCGTGCTTGAAATCTGCGCTCCCTGCGGAAAATCCGGACTCTCAAAAGAAAATCCGGTTAATTTTATTTGTCCATGCGCCTGGAAATCTTCGTATCGTTCATTTTTAAGAGTAGACATTCTGCCCGCAAGAGAAACATCACATTCAAGCAAACCGTTCAGCGAAAGATTATCAAGAGGAATAATGTCAACTAACGAATCAAAATCGATTTTTCCGGCAAAACTCGCGGCAACCTGCATATCGCTTTCAGGCGTTTTTACGTGCAATTCCGCGTTAAAAGGATTGCCTGCTATCACAAAACTAAATCTGTCAACATCCGCGGTAGTACGATCAAAAACTTCTCCGTCATAATGCGCTTTTACCGCAATGTTAATATTACTAACCGATTTTGGAAGATCCGGATAACTGAATGTTGCGTTTTCAACATTTAAATAAACATTCGCGATCGGCATTTGATTCTGATTGTATGTTCCTTTTATATCGCCGCTTATCAAAAGGCTTCCGGTTGTTTTCAAATTTTTAAAATCATTCATGTAAACAGCCGGAACAAGCGACATCAAACTTTTAAAATCGGTTTTGTCGGTAATAAACGTAACATCGGCGTTAATATCGCTCCCCGCAATTCCGACAGAGCCGTCGAGTTTTAGCACAATATCATTCAAATTGAATTTATTATCTTTGATAACAAAAAATAAATTTTTTAAATCGGCGGCGGCTTCAGAAACAAATCCAATGTTGATTTTATTAGCGAGACGAACGCCGTCCAGCCAAAAATCGATTCCGTCAATAGAAAGCTTTAGTTTTAAATCAACATTTTCGCGTTTCATATCGCCGCGAATATTTAAATTAAGCGCTTCGAATTCAGCGGATATTTTACTTTTATCATCGCGGAAAGCTGCCTGCAGATCGCGTATTTCAAATTTTGTTAATCCGACTTTAAAAACAAACGGAGATGATTCTTCAGTTTCGGTTATCTCTTCTTCTTCCGGGATTTCTTCAGTTTTTTCTTCCGTTGTTTCACTCGGTTTAAAAATATTCCAGTTAGCTCTGCCGTCCTCAAGTATAAGACCGTTAAGGCGCGCCTTATCAAGCAAGATAGATTTTACTTCGATATCGTCCATCTTGATCACGCTTAAAAGATCAACAGTCACGCTGAACCTGTCAAAAGAAACCAGCAGCACATCCTCAAAATCGCCGACGCCAAGAACTTCCAGCCCGTCAAGACCAATATAAGCGTTCGGAAAATTGCGGATGAACGACAGTTTCAAATCTTTAAAATCGACTTTTGCCAAGAACATTTTGTTCAGCTCTGTTTTCGCGATTTCTACTAATTGATTTTTGAAAAGCATCGGAGTAACAAGCAAAACCAAAAAAATAAACAAAATTATACTCGCCAAAGTGATAACAATCGGTTTAATAATTTTTGACATAACTACCTCTCTTTACTGATCGCTCTCATTATATCCTAAAAAGGCGGCTGCTGCAATTTACTATTTACATTCTAAATTCGGAGCCAAGATAAATCTTTCTCACCATTTCGTTGTTTAGAATGACGTCTTTGTCGCCGTTGGCGAAAATCAAGCCGTCGGCGATGATAAAAGCTTCGTTGGTGATTTCGAGAGTGTCGCGTACGTTGTGGTCTGTGATGAGAACGCCGATGCCCTTGTTCGCGAGCTGGCGGATAATTTGTTTGATTTCATAAACGGCGATTGGATCGATACCGGCGAAAGGTTCGTCTAACAGTAAAAACTTCGGCTCGGTGGCAAGAGCTCTGGCGATTTCGGTGCGTCGGCGTTCTCCGCCTGAAAGAGTGTAACCGAATTGGTAGCGAATGCGTCCGATGTTGAACTCGCTCAGCAGGCTTTCAAGTTTTTCTTGTTTTTGATTTTTGTCGAGGTCGGAACGGCTTTCAAGAATAGCCCATATATTTTGTTCTACGGTTAACTTGCGGAAGATCGACGCTTCCTGCGGAAGATAAGCGATGCCCATTCGCGCGCGGCGGTACATCGGTTTTTCCGTAATGTCTGTGTCATTCATTATCACAATGCCTTCTGTAGGCTGATAAAAACCGACAATCATGTAGAAGATCGTAGTTTTGCCCGCGCCGTTGGGACCTAAAAGCCCGGCAACTTCTCCGTTTCTCATGCTGAAAGTAACGCCTTTAACAACTTCTTTTTTGCCGAATTTTTTATGCAAACCTAAAACGCCGAGAGTATGCACTACGGGACCAACAGGCTGCGGATCAGTTTCTTGTATTACTGTCGATTCAACTGAGATACAAGATTCATGCGGTTGATAATTGTCATTATCAAAATTATTTTCTTCCATTCGTTATCCCGTATGATCAATTAATTTATTATCGTTCCTGAAACAGCGCCTTCCATCACGACATCATCAGTGTCAAGATCGACGCGAATTTTGTCTGCGCGGAATACGTCATCTTTTTTATAAACAACCGGATAGCCCGATAAATCTAGAAGTTTTTCTTTGCGCCGGTAAATTGCGTATTCGGATCGGCAAGCCATTTCGTCTTTGAATAAACGAACTGCAATTTGAAAAACGGCAATTTCGTTTGGATCATCGTATTCGATATAACGTCCTCTCGCGACAACTTTGTTTTCTCTGTCTTCGAGAGAAGCATTTCCTTCAAGCCGCGCGATTTTTTGCCTGCGATCATACCGAAGATTATCAGTGTAAAACAAAATATCTTTTTCTTCCTCGTGCCCCCAAACATTTCCGGAGCAGACAATAAATCTGTTATCGTCACCGTGAATTTCGATTCTGTCCGCGCGTAACAATAAGTTGTCAGATCGAACTTCCGCGTTCCCGATCAATATTGTCGCTTCTCTGCCAAGCGCTCTTGTGCCCGACATTCTGTTCGCTTTGAAAGTAAAAACATCCGCCGGCATAAACGCAATGCTTACGCAGAAAAATAAAACTGTGAACAATATACTATTTGAGCGTTGCTTCATCTATTTTTTCCTGTTCTTCGCTTTCATCCTGCTTCTTCTCTTCTGTCTGCTGCGTTACCGGTCTGCGGGTCGGTTGGCGGACTGCAGTATCGGGATCTCTGTCTTCCGGTCCTTGAACTGTTGTTTCGTCTTCAACGCTTGCCGTTATTTTTTTGTCTTCTGTTTCTTCGCTTTCTTCTTCATCATCTTCGCTGATGTAAGTTCCCGACACAAAACCTGAAAATTCCCATGTACGTTTGCGCGCTTCTACAAAAAGAGAAAGCCCCGTAAAGCGAGTGCCGCTATCCTGAATGATTGTTGCTTCTTTGTTTCCCGATGATAATGTGCGCGGTTCATCTTTCCATTCGAGCAATTCGGTTTCGAGAATGACGTCTTCGGATTCTACTTCGACCCTGACAGCGTCACTCATAGAAACGTTTCCCGATTGGATATCTACAGACGCAAATTCCGCCTGCCCGACAGCGTTTACTTCCGTTCCTTTTTCTCCGTATTGTTCAAAAGAAAAATGCATCAGTTTCATTACGCCTTGTTTCTCGTAACGTTCCGCGCGTTCTGCCTGAAACTTCGCTATCGGATCGGACGATCTTACGCGCACATATTCGACATTTTCCATTACCAAATCCGGCATTTCCGCTGATTCTTCTTTGGCTTCGCCGTAATCAAAAGTACAGGAAGCGGCGAGAATTATAAAAATATTGCACATAACAATTATATTTTTCTTCATCATTTTTTTTCTTTTTTTACCATTGTGACAAAATCCCTGAAAAGGGGCGCAGCATCCATCGGTTTTGATTTATATTCAGGGTGAAATTGAACGGCAACACCCCACGGATGCGATGCCTCCCCTGAATTTGACCATTCAACACATTCAACTAACGCGCCGTCGGAATTAAAAGCCGTCAGCCTCAATCCCGATTTTGTCATTTCATCGCGGTATTTATTTGTAAATTCATATCGATGTCGATGACGTTCCATTATGCTTTTTTTACCGTAAGCGGTCATGATATGGGAGTCATCTTCGTTTACGGTTTCGCTCGCGCCGAGGCGCATCGTGCCGCCGTAATTTTTTACGTTTGCTTGCTCTTCAAGAAGACTGATCACAGGATGCTTTGTGTCAGGGGTGAATTCCGTTGAGTCGGCGTCACTCCAGCCGAGAACGTTACGCGCCCATTCAATTGCCATTATCTGCATACCAAGACAGATTCCCAAATAGGGTTTCTTGTTTTTTCTTGCCCATTCCGCGGCTTTAACCATTCCGTTGATTCCGCGCTGACCAAATCCGCCGGGAATCAAAATGCCGTCAACATTCTCTCCGTTTTTTCCAAGAATCAAATCGGGATCGGCGGCTTCTTCCAACCGCGATGAATCGATTTTTACAGATTCGACTTCTACGCCGCATTCAAGACTTGCGTGAAAAATCGCCTCGTACAGCGAAGTGTAGGTGTCGTGAATTTCCATATATTTTCCGACAACGCCGATACGCACTTTTCCTTTTCTCGATGAATATCGTTCCATTACATCATGCCACGGATGCATATCGGCATGACGGCTTTCGATTCCCATTTTTCGAAGAATTACTTCATCAAGTTTTTGTTCAAAAAAAACAATCGGTATTTGGTAAATCGTCGTGTCGATGTTAGGTGAAGTAAACACAGCGTCAAGATCAACGTTGGTAAAAAGCGCGATCTTGCGGCGCGCCGCTTCCTCAAGCATGACGGGAGAACGGCAGATCAAAACATCGGGTTGAATTCCCGCTTCCAGCATCGTCTTAACGGAATGTTGAGTCGGTTTGGTTTTTAGTTCACCGCCCGCGACTTCCGGTATCAATGTTAGGTGAACAGAAACCGCGTTTTTCTTGCCGTGTTCGTGAATGATCTGACGCGCGACTTCGATAAAAGGAATCGATTCGATATCTCCTACAGTTCCGCCGATCTCGATGATAACAATATCAGTATCATTATCTTCTTTCGCGACCGCGAGAATCCGGCTCTTTATTTCATCGGTGATGTGAGGAATAACCTGCACGCATTTCCCGAGGTATTTCCCTTCGCGTTCTTTGCAGATAACAGACTGATAAA
>Ga0209755_10008233_pt1 | contig 11188 bp, 1 predicted proteins | sample TergutCo191P1_FD_187301 | JGI IMG/M metagenome (GOLD analysis project Ga0209755, IMG submission 187301) | Cornitermes sp. P1 segment gut microbial communities from Petit-Saut dam, French Guiana - Co191P1 (SPAdes) (version 2) | ecosystem: Host-associated > Arthropoda: Insects > Digestive system >... | reverse complement strand
TGTATTCCGATTACTCACAAATGGCAAAACATGGGCAGATGTTAAAAGAGACACAAACACTGCAGGTGTAAAATCTGTTACAACAGAGCTTCTGATTACCTTATGATATGAGGTATCCATTATTCTCGAATGTGGTGCTGCATCACTGGGTGACTGGATGTGTTGATATAACCTAGTCATCTCTTTTTCAAGGGTCAAAATGTCTATAAAGAATGGCCATTTTGAAGCTGAAGATGAGACCACTACATTGTCTTGAAATGTCCAGTCACCTAGTGACACAGCCATATTCTAGATGAACACAGACCTCAACTATACTGGTGTGTAAGCCTAAAAACTTGTGACATCTAACAGTAAAATGGCAAAACTATTGCCTTCTAATTCTAATACACCAGGACAGTTATAAGCAGACGAAAACTGGGCAACAATTATTGCAGTACAAAGACTACAATATGTAACATATCTATCAAAAGTCAACAAATACAACATGAAGTATGTTCAACCTCTGTTCAAAGAACATATATATCACACACAAAAAAACCTGAAGCAATAATAATAATAATAATAATAATAATAATAATAATAATAATAATAGCTTGTACCACATATCTTGCACTGGCCAATATCAAATCAATGGGAAAAAGTCAAGTTAGCTTACAAAGATATTTTGGAATATTTCTACAAAATGTACCCCTAGTCTATTTTGATTAATTCCATCTACTTATACAGTCTATTTTTCATAGCACATTAAAACAAGACAGTAACGTAAGCATTCACAACAACTCTGGCAGACCTGCACTCTTTTGTTCAGACCAAAGTTCAGTTGTAATAAAGTAATGGCAGTAGATCTGATTCAATTACATTTTAATTATGAAAAATACTATAAATTTGGGAACAAATAATTTTGATGAATCATTAGCAATAATAAACTTTGGTAATCATCATGTGTGTTCAGAAAACCAATGTTCACTGTTACATACACAAGGTCTGAAATGTATGAAAACCATTACTTTTATTCAGCTAATCTCAAAAAAACCATAAAATACGAAAACATGTTCAGATGCATGCAGAAACATATCAGTCCTCATAAAATTCCCCATTATAAAGTTTAATAAAAATCCATACATTGATCTTAACAATTAACCAACTTAATGCATGCCTCTACATGTTACGAGCACTATGTGCTCGAAACATGTAGAGGCATATAATAAACTTATTATAAAACAAGAATTTGTGTATTAAGTTGGTTAATTGCTAAGATTATAATGAGATGCACGGTCAGCAAAACGTCAAATAAAAATCCATTCATTGGTTTGTAGTTTTAATATGTGTACAGAAAAATTGATAGAAACTCAGCAGTTTTCATGGGCACAGTGAAATGTGAATGCACTTAACAGCAAACCACAATTTCATGGTATCTTCTGCAATATGACAATTCAAACTTTTCTTTGCCTATATTTTCAAACTGAAATTGTAATGTATACGATCTACGGATCACTGGGGTATGCCTACATTGTGAATAATCACAATGCATGTTTCCAAACACTTCTTAAAATGGACATTTTCTAAAGTTTCTCCAACTCCTAACACACACAACTGATACCCATTCAGACTAATATTGAATGAAGGGTAACATTTCATAGAATATCATGAGAATACACAAAAAGATCCAACATGACAAAAGTTGCAGTTATGAGGTACATGCTATATGAATGCTGTAAAATATTAATTAGTACATTATTAAAAATTACCAAAACATAGAGTTCAAACTTTTCCCACAAGCCATTCTACATAGTAAGCATAATTAAGCTGGCAGATATATTTCTACAGCTGAGAGGCTGATATAAACAGTACACAACTTTATGAAGCAAGAAAATCAATGAAATATAATGGAATAAACTCATGACAACATTGGTACCACAAGTTTTTATGGATTATCCATCACCACTAAAAATACTGGAATAAAATCAGCAGGCTTCTTCCTTAATAGTACAGTGATGTGGAACCCAAGCAATGTTGACAAATGACAGGCAAGTTTCACAACTATTGCTAGGTTTACTAAGAATGAAGTGAAAGTCCCACTTAAGGTTTCTGCACAAGACAACTTGTAACGCATGATACAACACAGAAATCTTTCAACAGGAAAAATTCAAACAATGAGTTCACCATTATAACATTGCTACCACAACAGTCTGAACCCTTATGCCAGAGTATATAATCTTCCAACAAGCTTGCATCTTGCATGTGAAACCATGAGTCATATAAGACCAATTTCTTGAAGCAGTGCATCATCATACTTAAAGCAGATAAGAGTACTGAAAGATTGTACACTCATACTATCGAGGTAAGTGCCAGGCCTCACAGTAAGACGAAGCATAAGCCTTCATTGCATTCAGCCTGGGATACACAGAATTCTGTACTCTTGAGAGGTTCTCTTGAGAGGTGCATTTCAATTTACAGCACCTCTCTTTGTAATACAAGAATTCTATATTTTGGCAGTCACGACACATGTGTACAACTTGTAATATTCAGAATAATTTATTCCATCCTTTATAACTTTCCCTTTTCTGCATAAATAAGAATATGTATACGGTGACTTCATCAAGTTGATCAGAATGGACATGCACAGTACAGAAATATGAGATCACAGCCAATATCTAAAAACTTGCATCACCCCCACAATCCACAACTGGCATTTACCATAACCAGTACATCACAACTGTGACTAATTAAAGTGCTTGGTAGTCATGCACATGAGCATAGGCTTTTACTAAATACTTACCAACAAATATAAACATACATACTTGTAAATGTGTTTATACACAGACATGTGAAAGAAATTTCATCCACATCTGATGCGCGGTTTAACAATCAAAGCTGAATGAAAGCCCTGGAACTTCACTGCATTAGTACATAAAGAAATAACTGCCTTGTAGACAATGCATAATAATTTTTAATATATCTACATAACTACAAGAGAAACATGTTACCTCCATTAATGTGCTAAGGACTCAAATTTCAGGTGCTAGAACACCGTTTAATTTTTTTACACCTTTGGATGTCACCTCAAAGACATCTGTTCTGCATCAACAAGAAACTCCTAACAGTGGCAATACAATTTATTTTAAAAGTGACAGAAAAATAATTTGCTTTAATGTTCAGCATGAAATTTATGTAACAGAAAATGTTACTGAATAATGAAACTGATGCACATTTTTGACAGATGTAAATCAGAAGACTGTGTGTAAATTCAGATGGAAACGTCTGACAGGGTTGGGAAACAAGAACAACCTTGATGTGCAAAGGTGAAAACAAGGAATTTTAAATGAGACATACAGTGCTATTCCAGCACAAGCCAAAGGCACAATAACATGTTGGCTGCTATTCCAGTGCAAGCCTGTGGCACAGTATTATGTTTGCTGCTACTCCAGTACCAGCCTGAGTAACAATAATGTGTTTGCTGCTAGTCCAATAAATGCCTGTGGCACAATACCATGCCTGCTGCTATTCCTGGACAGGCCCAAGGTATGACAACATGTTTGCCACTACTCTGGTACAAGCCTCTGACAAAATACCATGTTTGGTGCTATTCTACTACAAGACTGTGGTACATTACCAGGTTTCCTGCTATTACAGCACAAACCCATGGCACAATATTGTCCTTTTGCTCATGCAGATGATGCAAATCACTGACGCTCCACACACCTAACATCCCTTATGTTTATTGGATCGTGCATCATTGTAATAGCTGAAGAATAAAAGACCAACTTGATGTCACTTGCTATTTTACTTCACTTCTTATGTACTCAACATGTTTCAGACAATAATATATCCATAATCAGGAGCCTGCGACTATGCTGTTGAATTACCAGCTGAAGCCCGCAACACGGACACTACTCAAACCCAACCACACCAAATCTCCAACACACAAAGAACCAAGAACAAAACAACCGATGTGGTAATTCAACAGCACAGTCGCAAGCTCCTGATGATGGATATATTAATGTCCAAAACATGTTGTGTGCATAAGAAGTGATATAAAATCGCAAGTGACATCAAGTTGGTCTTTTATTCTTCACCTACCATCCTTCTTTGCATTATTATTTATAAATCAGTGTTCCCTCACCCTGTCCCCACCATAATTTTTAAAATGTGTAATGAAGAAATGAGAACAGTTTGATTAGCCTTAAATTTATTAAGTGTAGGCAGAATCAATAGCAAATAAGTGAATGGAGAATTTCTAGTTTAACTGATTTAATACTAAATATATTAATGTGTATTTGAAAATTCAATTTAAAAATATAGTCTTCAATTTAGAAGTAAAATCAACATCCCCTATTCTAGAACAGATAGTTAGCAATGCAGCCTAGTCAATTAATTTTCAGAAAAGAAAAGCCAAACATCAAACCCAACAGTTTCTAACAATTGTGTCCAACAATGACTGATATTCTGGATACTGCCCATCACCCCAAATTTTAAAAAAATAATGTTCCTGGTTCGGTTATCTTTTAAAGGTGAAAGAATAAAGTATGGAAACTTACTTTATGGAGCCCCTTAACTGAGTTTGTCTGAAAACTTGAATCAGGCTTTGTGAAATGTTGTTGAAAAAAAGTTCGTATGATGGATAGTGACTGAAATATCAATCAAAATGATAAAGACCATACACATTTTGTTATAATCCCTTCACTAAACTAAATGGTAGAACTTCTTGGTGAATTAAAATCACTACTGATGTCATTATACTGCCACTCAGGAAAATGGACGAACAACATTTTGCTGACAAATCTCCATTACACCTTTGAATAGCTATATCTTTAAATACAAGTTAAAAACTACAACTTTAAAGTAAATAAATCTAATCAAATAACATACTTTTACACATATGTCCATACCACCTTAACATGTTACATTAACTGAACCAACAACATGTTATTATATTCAAAACAAAGGGGAGATGAAGATTTCTGTCACTTGTATATTACAAACTTTACATTTACATCAAAACTGGGGGATACCATTTCTCACGTACCAAGTGGTCAATCGATATGAGGTATGGGCTGCATAAGAAAATGCATGCCAGAGTGCCATTAAAAACTGAAAAGTGCAAGATTCCACAAAATATGATCTGTATCTGTGTCATATTTCTTTAACTGTCACGCAACTTAATGATAACAAAACAATACATGCTTAGAATAAGCCTTATTAAGTTCCACATGTGTGCATCTTGCAATGTTAAAGATAATGAAATGACGAACAGTCTGGGCTGAAACAAATTTCCACCCCCCTGTTGGAACCATTTACCTTGATATGCTCAAGAACTTCTTGTATTCACAATAAGATGAAAAAGAAGTTGAAGTTTTCCAACAAGATGGCAGCAAAGCCTTGTTCTAGTAACTTTCTTTCAACTGCACTAAATGAGAAGTTTCAGTGCTATTGGATAGGGAAAGATCACCCATTTTGAAGTTTCACACATGCCCAGATTTAACATCTCTTTGGTGGGGGAAGGGACACAAAAAGGAAGCTATTTGTAAAGCACTGTTCAGACACCAAGACACAAAATTATTAAAGCAGCTATTCAAAATATGAAATTGGATGTGGTACTCTTGAAACTGACCATATTACAACAGGTCTGCACATGTAAAACTAGTAACGCAGATTATTCTAAGCTACAGTCATCATTTTCACTTATGTTTCATTCAATTTGTTAAGATGGTTACAAAAACACAACATTGCGAAACTCTGAACATATATTATAGACACTTGGTATAAGAGACCTCTGTCTAGTTACACATGTACATGCATGCATACATGCACACATGTGCACAAGTAACCATACTTTTAAATTATTCACAAATCTTCACTCTCTGCATACTCTCAGCCCACTTTTTGTTTCACAAAATTGTGGATTAACCATAATTTTTCAATTCCATTCAGCACCTTAATAGTACACATCTTCAATAAATGAAAGGGAAGATCCTTAATGCTGTAGAAAAGAAGGAAAATACTTTCTACAACTATCATCACAATTATGCATTCCAACACATCTGTAAACAACTGGCAAATACACTTATGTTGCACTGATGCACTTGTACAAAGCTGTGGTCCCTAACCAACATACGAAAGAAAGCACAAGCGCCCATAGCCCAACATGCTCCAAAACCAGACACCTCTCCCTTTCTGTTTCAGATTTTACTTTCTCAATTGATGAGTTTCTTACCATCACAGTCTGAGGGTACAACTCTCTTTCCTTACTCCTGTGGCCTGAAACAGATTGTGTCAGTCGTCTATTTCTCCTTCTTCCATCAAGCTTTGGACTGCTGGGGTTCTCAAATCTGCTCCCAGATGGCATTACTTGATTTTCATTACTAGAGCGCAACTGAGAAGGAACTGCATCTTCATATTTCTGCCTAACATATTCTAAACCCTCTTGAGTTTGCTCTGTACTACAAGTTTCCAATTTCAGAGACTTCCTACACTGCATCTTCATATCTTTGTGTAATCCATCAAACTCTAGTTGAGACTCACTGGCTGTCACTGGATATTGATGCAAATGTTCTGCTTTCAAAGTCGGCTCTGAAATCTTTCTAACACGGGCAGGAATTGTTTGTGAATTTCCATCTTCATCTACATAACCCTCTACATCCCTGTGAAATCTATAAGTAATAGCCTCCTGATCTTGAGGAGATGTTGATGGAATTATGTGAGAGAAGAACGTATCATCATCTTGAGATTCTTCACCTTCAAAGTAAGATCGACTGTCCAAATACTCCATATCATCTGAGTTGGCTTCAGACATGTTACCAAAATCTTCCACTTCCATGTTGCTTGAGTTTTGTGCTTTATGCCCCCAGTCCATTAAATATTGTGGTGGTTTCATACCAGCATGAACTGTATGATATACTGGATCCAAGTCCCTACGAAAATCCTCTGAAAATGGCACAGGAGTTCTCACGTCACTTCTATTTTTGTGGATGAGAAAAGCATCATGAGGGTGAAGAGATGTGCGTGATATACTAGGACTGGATTTTGGGGTGGAATTTGGACTGACACGCAGTGCTTGGCTTCTGTTAAACAGTGGAAGGTTACTCATACTCTTTGTTTGTTTAAGTTTTGCTCTGAGCAGATCTCTTGGTTCTTTACTCAATGACAGGTTGCGTGGTTTTGCCACTCTCTTCTGCAAGGGGTCGCCATTATCATCGGTGACATTAACAAAATGTTCACTTAATGCATTATTATTTATAGGATGAAAATAACTGGGAAGTGCATCAAGAGATCCTTGGCTCAGTGATGGTTCAATGAGCTTTCTAATTGGCCCGTTTATATCTTTTACAATATCTATGGCACTGTGCCATGCACTTAACTGACTCCTATGATGTTGCTGCACAAATGGAATGTTAACACATTGATGCTGTGATGTGGAGGCTTCACTGCTGTTACAGCGCTGATACTGTGTTCGTTGTGGTGGAAGGGCCTGGTTGGTAGTCAAGTCACCTGTTGATGCATGTTTATTTGGTATCTGATATGAAAATAATTTCTGGGTAGAAACTGCAGTCAAGGGATCTGTATGTTTTATGTCAAAGGGTTTAGGTGCATTTGGAGGGATAGGTAACTTCCTGCGTCGCTGCAATGTTCTCTGTTCAGTAATGCTGCTTTTCAAAAACTGCTCTGAAGCTTCACTGTTGTTCCCTTTGAGAATTCCAGTCTTATCAGCTTTCTCTAGGTTTGTAAAACTGGACCATTTATGCATGGGCCCAAAGGATTTCTTGGGCTTCATTGCTGCTACTTTCCCATCATCAAGTGTTGATACCTGACTCATACTTATGGTGTGAAACTTTCTATCAGCCAAAGAATTCCCTTCTGATGGTGACAGATGAAACTCTCTGAAATCTGCAACACTACTAGCGTGGATAAGATTGGTCTTTGGAAATTCAGTACAGGTATGAACTGATTCACCATGTTTTGAAGGATGTTTTATGTTCTCAACAACAAATGGCTCTGATCTCTTCTGATTGTTTGTGCCATGACTTTGATCTAGGTAAGCCTCACTGGAGTTGTCACAAACTTGAGAATCTTGTGCTAATGTGTGACTTCCAAAATCACATTTACCTTCTTGAATAATCCTCAGTGAATTTTCATGATCAAAATAAGACATACTACCACTGTATTTCCTGTGACGACGAACAGCATTAGTACTCCCTCTCTGAGACATGGCAGCAATATCAATACTTCGAGCCCGTTGCAGAGGCAGTTTTGATGGTGCTACTGTGTGGCTTGAAAAATAATGTTGCTGAGGAAAAGGAATAAAATTATGCTGGACCACAGACTGTCCTGATCTGGGGATTGTAATATTCATAAGGTTTTGGGCTTGATTAGGAATTCCCAGACCAAGGCTTTGGTTAGCCTGTTTGTAACTAACCAAAGGTTCTTGCTTATATGGCTTATATGGCTGTGCGATATATGAGTAACCATATTCATGTACAGCATTCTCACCATCTTCAGTATTGTCTTGATTTCCTGTCTGTGTATAAATCATGTTCAATGGGAATTCTGGCAAAGAAATTGGGTTCTGTTTGGTTAGGAGGCATGGGTGATGAGTGTCTTGTCTTCTAACCATCCCTTCATTATCTGGTTTATTAGGGGTACTTAATGGCACTGCTGCAACTGAGTTGGAAGCAAACACATCATTCTGAAACTGAAATTGATGGTTATCATCATCCTGCACTGAGTAGTTCAATGGAAGTGTACATATGTCACTCTCAGAAACGGGTATGTTCGTGATCTTAGAGTGATGAGGAGTCTTGACTCTGACAGTTCTGTGGCTATTGATATTAGAAGGCTGAATTGAAAATGGTGTAGTTGACAATGGCTGAAGTGCTCCTGGCTGCTCATTAAGTCTGCTTGCCTGATGCCCATTGTTAGAGAGGTTATTCTGGTTGCTAGTATAAAATGGTAGCTGAAACTTGAAGTTACTACTGTCACTTACACTGACTTCACTTTCCAGTCCACATTGTGGTAGACGAGAATTTCCCATGCCATCTACAGGTGGTGTCAAGGGCAATTGCCGTTTCCGTGACACAGGTGGCGTACAAAGTTGAAATGCTGTCTGCTCAGTGACTGGACTGGATGGTTCCAACTTAGAATTTGCATCAACAGTAGATATGGGAACTGCTGGTAGCTGTTCTGTGGTCACATTTGCATCAACTGCCAATATTGGAACTGTTAGCAGCTGTTCTGTAGTCACACCTGCAGTAACCTATTTTTTCCCAGCCCCAAGAAATGAGATACAAAAAAGGAGGCAGGAAAGAAAAAAAATATATAATAAATAAAAATCAAGAAAATAATGGCTAAGATACAACTCTACCACAAAAAGGCCAGAAAGTTTTGTACTAAAATTTACTAACTAGTTTTAATATCCACCACAAAATCAGTTGCTAACATAACAGAGGATGTGCTTATGCAAAAATCAAACTTATGAAATTTCTAACAATACACTAGAAAAATAACTAAATTTATAACATAATCAACTCTCCTACACTCAATTAAAATAATGTAATTTTAACTCCCCTATTAAATGGGTTATCACAGATCTTGGTATTTTTTATTTTATTTTATGTACTTTAATTAAAGTGCACAAGTTACAAAAAAGACACGTCACTCACACAGAATACCATAGCATCCCATATCCACACAACAGTCCCAATTCAGTTCCTCTGTAACACCTGGACAACAATCTAACTCCACTTCAGGCTAGCGCAAGAACAATTCTATCTAAACTACTTCTTGAGTTGCAGTTCATTAATTTAATTCAATACCTGTTTCTAACTGGAAGTTATATATCCTTTGACATTTAACAAATAACTACATTGACTCCATTTACAAGCACAATGAGTGTGGCTTATAATACTTCTTAATCTAAAAACAACACAAAACATATAGTATTGATGGCCAGGATACCACTGCAGTTAAAGAAACTTTTGAAGGGCTGGATGCTCCAGGGATTGATTTTCCATGCTCATCCACACTGGCCCTGAGGCCCACCAAGCCTCCTGTACAACAGGCACTGGGTCTTTCCTGGGCGTACAATGGACAGGGTGTGGTGCTAATCATACACCCTTTTGTAGCATCAAGGTTGCAAATGTGATGGAGTTATACCTCTGTGCCTGCACAGGCATGTTATGCGTGGAACTTTACTTATATACAGTACCTGTATCTTTGCTGTCTGCATTATAATACCAGTTTCAATGATGTGAATGCAATGCAGACAATGCTACAGCTATGGACAAACTGTTGATATTTTTTCAATTAATGCGTCATTCAAAGTACTGTACACTTACAACACTAAGTTATCCAAAGCTCCAATCTGGCGAGACACAAGCACTGGGTTTGAAGAGTGTTTACTTGTCAAGGTCTTTTACAACACATATGCTTACTAAGTCATCATATAATAAGAAATGCAACAAATACATTTATCCATAATGAATTATTAGTCAGTATGTGCTACCAATACCTATATTTACTGAACAGTTTAAATGATTCATGATGATGCATCCTGGTTACAGCTCCATGCATAAGTACAACATTTAAATGCTTTTAATAAAAAAACTAAAGTATTAGAAGCTGCAAAAAAAAGTCAAAATTCTGCAAAAGTCTGCAAATAATATTTAATACTATTACCACAGTTAGCATTAATTTTACACATACGTCTACAACAGCGGCAACAGCAAAAACAACAGCGATGATGATGATTATTATTATGACAATAACAACGATGACGACAAAAATAATACAGGTGACCCCAGTTTCATGCACCCCCTACATACACACATTACAATGTGGTGTAAAACACTAAACATTTTATATGAAAATTTCTTTCACAAAATGTACATGCAACATAAATGGTGAAGCAGTATGACCATAATGCACTGCTGTCCTGCACAAAGATAATGACCTAACAAATCAATAGTCTCTGGGATGACTTATTAGCACAGAATTGTCACAGATCATCTGAATAGACTTTCTCTCAGCAAGAAGAGTATGGTATGATTGCTTCAGAAGGCAATTTAATTTACACAACATAAAAATAACAGATAAATATGTCAGTGTATACACAACACAGACAGCAGAAAATTATCACAGAATACAAAAACTTTTAAATTTTTATTTTTAATGTGAATTAAAGGTGACTCCCATT
>Ga0209755_10008232_pt1 | contig 11188 bp, 10 predicted proteins | sample TergutCo191P1_FD_187301 | JGI IMG/M metagenome (GOLD analysis project Ga0209755, IMG submission 187301) | Cornitermes sp. P1 segment gut microbial communities from Petit-Saut dam, French Guiana - Co191P1 (SPAdes) (version 2) | ecosystem: Host-associated > Arthropoda: Insects > Digestive system... | reverse complement strand
AATCTGGCCGTTCATCATATCGACAAGGCTTCTTATAATGCTGATGCCAAGCCCCGCCGTGTCCGATATGCGGTTGTTTTCCAAAAAGAATGTGGATTCCCCGTCGACGATAGCCGCAAGCTGCTCCTTTGACATGCCCTGCCCCGTGTCGCGAATCGTGAAAATAAGTACAGTATTGTCTTCATACTCCTTGAAATTCATCTCGAAGCTGACAGAACCGCGCTCGGTATATTTTATTGCGTTCGAAATCAGATTGTTCAGGATTTGCTTGACGCGCAGCTCGTCGCCTACCAACTCCGCAGGGAAGTTTTCGGCAATCTTTACCTTGAAATCCACCTGCTTGTTGCCAATCCGCATCAGATTAAGCTGCAAGACCTCGTCCAGCGCCTTTGCTGTATCGTATTTGTTAGGCATCAGCTCGAGCGTGCCTGTTTCGATTTTCGACAGGTCTAGGATGTTATTTATTATGTTAAGAAGCGTGTTACCGCTTTTGTTGATTCTGTCAAAACTGGCCTTTGTTGCGGCGGGATGCGCGCTGTTGTCAAGCTCGATATCCGAAATGCCTACGATGGCGTTCAGCGGCGTGCGGATTTCGTGGCTCATTGTCGCAAGGAACTTCGACTTCGATTGATTTGCGCGGGCAAGGTTATCGAGAGCGTTCCGCAGCTCGGTCATGTCGTCAAACTGAACCATAGTCCCCGTCCGCACATCCGCGTCGTCCTTCTTCTCAAACATAGGCGTGACAAGGATTTTGTAAAAATGCGGGTCGCTCGCCTCTAGGTCAAGTTCGTATTCCAAAAACAGCGACTTAGTCTCCGCCGTGCCGCTTTCAATCGCGTCCGTAAGCAGCCCAAGGTTCTTTTCCATCATGATGGGAATAAGAATATCCTTGTACGAGCCGCCGCTGATGCGCTTTATGTCATCCAAGCCGATTTTTTTCAGGAATGCCTTTGAGGCATGAGTGAATTTGTTGTCTGTATCGAGGATAAAAAGGGCGGTGTTAAGACCGGAAAGGAGCTGGTCAAGATGCTGCGGCTGCGCTTGCGCTTGCTTTGCTGATTTGCTTGATTTAGAAGGCGCCTTCGACGGTGATGCGGTGCTTGCCGCTTGAAGCTTCGCAACATCGTTTTCGATTAGGGTCAGCTTCATCTTCATGGTACGGTTCTCGTGCTGCAAATCGTTTATCAGTGCCATTATCCCGGCACGGTTGTCCTTCTCGTTCAATGTACTTCCCCTTCCGTTTAGTTCAAAACTCAGTTTAGAATATAGCACATGGCTTGTGAGTTTTCAACAGTGAGGTTATAATTGATTGCCAAGGAATATAAAAAGGAGTATCATCTAATGAAATATTCCGAACTCAAAAGGATTTTGAGAAAAATAACTGCCGAAAGCAATCCGAAGGGGCAAGACACGAAAACTGGTACAGTCCCAAGACCAACAGAATTTTCCAAGTAGGCAGACATGATGCTCAAGATGTGAAAAAAGGAACCCTAAACAGAATACTAAAAGACGCAGGAATCAAACTGGACGGAAGGTGATTTCATGGCGAAATATAGCTACCCGGCGGTTTTTGAACAAGAACAGGATGGCGACTTTTCGATATATTTTCCGGATATCGAAGGCTGCTACACACAATCCGAAGATATCGCCGAAGGGATAGAGAACGCCGGCGACGCGCTTTGCTTAATGTTGTATGAATTGGAAAGACAGGGCGCCGCTATCCCAAAGGCTACTGATGTCAACGACATTATCCTCGGCGAGGGTAAGATTGTTACGCTTGTAGCTTGCGATACGCGGTTTTACCGTAACTATTTTGAAGGAAATGAGGTAACTCTGTGCTATACTGCAACAACTGCGCTAAAGCCCTAGACGAAGACTTACAGTTCTGCCCGGACTGCGGTGAGGAAGACCCGTTCTGGACAGCGCCAGTTATCCCGCAAGGGCAGTTCCGCGGCGAGGTCTTCGACCGCCTGCGCGAAATCAACAAGCGCATAGACGAAAATTCAGACGCCGGCAGCGAAGACGAACCTGTCACGCAGACACCCATGCCTGAAACATACCCCGGCGCAGGCTCGTATATTGCCCTGCTGTCCCTGGCAGTCTGCTTCTGGCCGGGTGGGCTTATCCTGGGGATTTTGTACGCAACGCGGAAGAATCCGCATTTCCGGTCGCTTGGCATTGTCACTATCGTACTGACCGTTAGCGTTTTCGTAATAACCGCTTTGCTTCTTGCGGCAACTATGATTATAATTTAGGTAGGAATTTTTAAGGAGGGAACAAATATGGCAAAAGTAAGATTCGGCATAGTAGGTGTCGGTATAATGGGCGGCAATCACGCCAAAAGCTTCCTTGAAGGCAAGGTAAAAGACGGGGTACTGACCGCCGTCTACGACATCGAGCCGGAAAAGACCGAGTGGCTGAAAGAACACAAGGGCGTAAAAATCTTCAACAGCACCGTAGACATGTTCAAAAGCGGCGAAATCGACGCGGTACTTGTCGCGACCCCGCACTACTTCCACCCGCCGATTGCGATGGAAGCGCTTGCCCAAAACCTGCACGTTATGATAGAAAAACCCGCAGGTGTCTACACCCAACAAGCCCGCGAAATGAACGAAGCCGCCGCAAAGACCGACAAAATCTTCGGCATAATGTTCCAGCAGCGGACAGACAGCGTTTTTCAAAAAATGCACAAAATCGTACACAGCGGCGAACTGGGCGAAATCCGGCGTACTAACTGGCTAATCACCAACTGGTACCGTTCGCAGGCGTACTACGATGCAGGCGGCTGGCGCGCAACATGGAAGGGCGAAGGCGGCGGCGTTCTGCTGAACCAATGCCCGCACAACCTGGACCTGTGGCAATGGATTTGCGGAATGCCGAACAAAGTGACCGCCTTTTGCCACGAGGGCAAATGGCATGACATAGAAGTAGAAGACGATGTAACAGCCTACGTAGAGTACCCGAACGGCGGAACAGGCGTATTCATAACAACAACAGCCGACGCCCCGGGAACAAACCGCTTCGAAATCACGGGCAACAAAGGCAAACTCGTATACGAATCAGGCGCAGGGCTGTCAAAGCCGAAGCTAGAGTTCTTCCGCTTGAAACAAGGCGAACGCGAGTTCAACGCGGAAAATAAAGTGATGTTCGCCGCACCGGAGTTTGAGCGCGAACTTGTGAAGACCGACGGGAAATTCCCTGCGCATCCGGGGGCACTTTCGGCGTTTATTGATAAAATCAACGGACGCGGGGAAATGTACGCGGCAGGCGAGGAAGGGATTAACGGATTGATGTTGTCAAACGCGATGCATTTGTCGTCGTGGCTTGGGAAGACGATTCCACTGCCGCTTGACGAGGAGTTGTTTTTGACCGAACTTAGGAAGAAGTATAGGTAGGCTTAAAATACTGAGGGTCAGTTGGTTAGCGACACTAACCAACTGACCCTCACACATTCCCTACAAAGCCTTCAAAGCCTTAGCAATCTCAATACACAAATCCTCCGCCTGCGGCACAAACCCGAGCTTATCAAGAAACGCGTGAGCCACGCCCTTATACAAAAGCGACTTGACCTTAACCCCCGCCTTCTCCATCAGCATCGCATAATGGTCAGTCTGCACCCGCAGCCCGTCAAATTCCGCCGAAATACAAAGCGCCTGCGGCAAGTCCTCATGGCAAGGCGCAAGCATCGGACTGACATAAGGGCTGTACGCCGCCCCGCGGCTAACCACGTAACGGTCGCCCATCTGGATACTGTCGTCATTTTCGTCACGAGGCCGCCCTATCATAATCAGCTTATCAATAATATCCTTCTGCTCGTCAGACATCTCAAAGCAGTCCATGCTGAACTTGTAGCCCGGAATCCCTGTGTTTATGAACGTAACGCAAGGATAGATAAGAACCTGCAAGGCAAGCATTTTAGTAGCCATATCGCGGTCTTTCATAGAAACCGCCGCACTAAGATTCCCGCCCGCGCTGTCGCCGCCTATGGCAATCTTCCCACGGTCAATCCCATACTCGTCCGCGTGCTTGTAAACATGCTCAAGAACGCCGTAACAATCATTAAAACCATGCGGAAACTTCTTCTCGGGCGCAAGCGCATAATCCACATTAAACACAACCGCATCAGCCAGCTCGGCAATCAGCCGGCACGGGTTCTCCACCGTATAAGTGCTTCCCCCAACCCAACCCCCGCCATGAATATAAATCAAGCAAGGTTTATCCTTACGGCTCTGGGTCTTGCGGGCATAATGCCGCCACAACCCAACCTCATTCCCGCCGACATGAAGCGTCTCAAACTTAGTATGTATCTCGGCGGTGTTCAGGTTAAGATTAGGAAAGCCCATGTTCTCGCGCATAGCGGCAATGGCTTCCTCCGGAGTCATCTCCTTGGGCGGCGCACCGGCAGCATTGTCCCGCGCAACCCAATGCTCCTTCATAATGGCAAGCTCCTGCGGGTCAATATACCCCGACCGCTCCTCGCCCGGAATGCGCTTCACATGCACGGTGATTTCACCGGATTTCATAGTGCCGCTCTCGGCTTGCAGGAAATCGACGGCGCTAGTTTCGTACTTTCTCATGGTTTGTAAATCCCCCTTTGGTTTTTTGATGATTATAGCATATTGCGGCAGATGTTGCATCGTTGTGTCTTGGTGTGCTATACTGCTTTGGTTGGGTTGGAGATGTCCTCGTGGCGGAATTGGCAGACGCGCTGGATTTAGGTTCCAGTGTCCATGACGTGCAGGTTCAAGTCCTGTCGAGGACAGAAGGTTGAATTTGCGGGCTTTTCGAGAAATCGGAAAGCTCGTTTTTTGCGGTGTCCACGTTAATCATCATGAACCGAATTTGGATATACGTTTATCTAATCGGTCAGCAATTTCTGCTTTGGCCACCATGTCCAAGCTAACGTAGCTGTGGATTAACAACTAAAAAAACAGCGCCCCAAAGCGGAACGCTATTGTATCATATTTCACAAACGCTAAGGCAAATCTACAGCAACTGTACCTTCAAGCTCTGTTATAATCCGCCCATTTGAAGTGATTACAACTTCTGCACCATCTTCATCCGAGACGAGAGCTACCGTAACGCGAGAATTTCTAACTATCTGTGCAAGTTCATTGAGAACCTCTGCACTTAGATATATAGTGCCTTGTGGAAGAACTATTTCAATCCCAAGCCCTTCTCTTGCCAAACGGCGAATTGCGTTTCGGTGGATAGAAACTGATTCCGCATCTTCAATCTCACTAAGGTCTAAGGTTACGACACCGTTCTCCGCGCTGTTTACTAGAGCGTTTAGTGCTAGAGTAGGAAGATTGAGGATGGCGTTGTTATCGGACATCCTTACTCGTACATCTACTGAGCCGTCGTTTGCGGTAATGTTTACTGTAACGGGTTGCTGTGCCGGAGCTACTGACGGTTCTTGGGTTGTATCGTCAGAGGATGTATCTGTGTAATCGTTGCCGCCTGTAGCCGGATGCGTGACTTGTGTAGGAGCGGCAGGGGCTTGTGGTGTAGCTACATTAGCAATGGTATCGGGTATGATAGTTTGACCTCCGATGGTTACTGTGTCTGGACCAGCAAACCTAGCAAACCGAGGGTCAACCGCTCCCGGTCTGCGCCAATTCAATGCGACACGACTGTAATCACCTGTTGCTTTGACATCGCCACTTACGCTTACTACATTGCTTTCTTCATGTACCCATATACCTATGCTATGGTTGCCATTTACAGTTATATTTCCATAAAGGGTTACTGTGCTTCCCCTCGACCTAATCCCCGTTGCTCCTTCTGCATGTGCAGTAGCAGGACCAGCAACCAATATATCCCCGCGAACAGTCACTGTGCTACCTTCTAATGCTCTTATACCCCTGCGTTCCCCTGCAACGGGACCTGAATTTGTTAAATTCAATTTGGTTCCATCATCGGCTACATAAACTGTCCCACCCACCCTTGCGTCCAATGCTATATGCGTATCTGCTTTAACATTCACTGTGCCGCCTCCAGTTATCGTAAGACAAGAGCCTTCTACAAGCAAAGCAGCATAAGTGCGGTCTTCTATCGGCGGTCTTATATTGGGGTTAGATACATTTAGGCTTAAGGTGTGACCAGCTGTATCCAAAATGAAAGTTCTGTTATCCCTGATACTAATTGAGTGATTGACTATAATATTATTTTCCAATACGATTGTGGCTGCACCTCCCAACAAAGCATCTCTTAGCCCCTCTGCACTATTGACTTGAATCACAGGAGCCGAAAACGTCGATATATCTACCAAGAACGGCACAAACTCCTGTACCACTGGCACAAATGCTTCATGTAGCTGAACTACAGAAACCTCTGGCAAGTCTACGAGGTAGTCCTCGCCATAATCGCAGTACAAATCCTCGTATGTATACTCGCACTCGTCATCCTCATCACACGGAATTTCAGGATGCACAACAACCGCGTTGCCATCCTCATCAAGCTCAACTTCCGGTGTCATCGGAAACAAGTCCTCGATATCAGGCAGTGGAGCATACTCACATCCCGGGTCGAGGTCTGTAATGATGCCAAGCTCAGCGTCATCATCACAATAATAATAACCGTATCCATAACTATACCCGTAGTTATCATCAAGCTTAGGGATATAATTACCTATGTACCCGTCCTTATCATCATCGCCATAGGACGTAGTTATCGTAAGATAACCATTACCATTACTCTCATCCGCAAATACACTCGTATGAGTAAAAACGGAAACCACCATTACGAACGCTATTGCCATCGCAAACATTCGTTTTGTTAAATTGACCTTCATTCTGTAAATCCTCCTTAGTATAATATTTGAGGAGCATTTTTGCGCTCCTATAATGCCAATGTCGGTGAGTAAATATGTAGAGGTTATTGCTCACATAATATTGACGTTTAACTGGCTTTACGTTACAATTCTCTGCGTGTGCTGTAAAAACGCGCATTTTCAAGAAAAAGCGGTATTTCTAAGATACTATGGTCGCCGCAGTACTAGCATGAGTAATAACCTCTAGTTTTTTTCTCAACAAATTTCTACTTTATCCATGCCTGAAACGTCTTGTAATTCACCCCAAGCCTCCTTCCTGCTTCCCTAGCCGATATCTCACCGCGCTCCCATGCTTCCAAAACTTCAGGAAACATATCAGGGCGTTCCACAGGCGGTCTGCCAAACTTAATCCCACGGTCTTTAGCCGCCGCAATGCCCTCGGCTTGCCGCTGTCGAATGAACTCCCTCTCCTGTTGCGCAACATAGCTGAGAATCTGCAAAACCAAATCAGCTATAAATGTACCGGTCAAGTCCCGCTCATTCTGGCGAGTGTCCAACAAAGGCATGTCTAGGACAACAACCGCGGCTTGTATCTCTTTTGTGATAATCCGCCATTGCTCCAATAACTCCGCATAGTCCCTTCCAAGCCTGTCGATGCTCTTGATTACAAGGATATCGCCCAACTTTATTTCCTTCAGCAGCTTACAGTACGCTTCTCGCCTAAAATCTTTGCCGGATTGTTTGTCCAAGAAGATGTTGTTTTCCATCACTCCAAAGTTCCGCATAGCGACAAGCTGCCGTCCTTCGTTCTGCTCCCTCGTGGAAACACGAACATAACCATAGATTTGAGCCATTTTATACCGCTCCTCTCAAATTTTGCTCATCGCTAATTCTATAAGGGCGGACATAGTATCTAAACCTCAATTTGTCAGATTATGTACCGGACAGGAACTTTGGTTCGTATTGTAACAGGTCGCAACCGCAGTAATGAAGTCGGACATATCGAAAGTGATTTCATGGAAACCGCCAAACGATAACCTAAAGTATGGTATACAGGCTTTATCTGGTAGTCCACTCAGGCAGCCGCAACCTCGGCAAACAGGTATGCGAGCATTACCAGAAGAAAGCGGCGGACAGGCTAAAAGGACAAAAGGGGAAAGTTGATAGAGTTCTGGCATATCTGGAAGGTTCTGATTTCGACGACTACCTTCATGATATGGCTATTGTTCAGCGTTACGCCGAATTGAACCGCAAGGCGATTGTAAACGTGCTTGAGAAGAAGGTGAAGCTCAAAGTCGCAGACCAATTCACGACCATTCATAATTATATTGATTTGGAATCAATGATTCTACGCAAAGGTGCGATTTCAGCTCAGAAGGATGAGCGGATTCTGATTCCGATGAATATGCGAGATGGTAGTTTAATTTGCATCGGCAAGGGTAATGAGGATTGGAACTGCTCCGCGCCGCATGGAGCCGGACGGATTATGAGCCGCACTGCCGCCAAGGAGAGTATTACACTTACGCAGTATGAGAAATCTATGCAGGGGGTTTATTCATCAACTGTTAACCGTAGCACCTTGGACGAGGCACCGTTTGCATACAAGCCTATGGAGGAGATTGTCGCACATATTGGTGATACGGCAAGTATTGTGGAGGTTGTCAAGCCGATTTATAATTTTAAGGCGGCAGAGTAGATAGCGGATTTTCTTAGAGAGCAAGGAGGGAAAATTGTGAGCCTTTTGACAATGAAATATGATGCGGAGGAAAGAGTTGAGGATATCGCTATTGAGATGCTACGTGAAGGTGATTCGATAGAGAAAATTACACGAATTACCAAATTGTCTGAAGGGACTATACGAGAGCTTCAGCGTCGCATCCTCTCAATATGACTTAAAATTGCGGGCTCCCCAAGAACAAAGCAGCCCGCTTTTTCTTCTGAACTAGCCTCTCCCACTCGCAATACTCCCCCGCAAATACCTAACAGCTTTCCCACCGATTTTAACACGCTCACCGCAATCCTCGCAACGCAAAACACCTCCGCGGGCTGATAGCTGTCTCGCGTCCATAACCTTCTTCCCAAGCCTTCGGCTCCAAAACGGAGTCAGTGTACAGTGCGCCCGCCCGGTGACGGCATCTTCGTCAACGCCCGCATTTGGGGCAAAGTAGCGCGACACAAAATCGCAGCCGCTGCCCGGCGCAGTTATGATAATGCCGAACCTGTCGTGGTCAAGCCCGGCTTCGGCTTTAAGATTTTTAAGTGCAGCAAAGTCCGGGGTGACGCCCAACAATGCTTCTTCGCTTTCAAGCAGTACCAAGAAATCTATGGATTTATAAGCCGCAAGCGGGCGAACCCCCAGTGCTTTTTCAAAAACCGGGTACAGCGGACATTCCTCGGCATGTGCAGACGGAAAGTCTAAATTAAGTAACCCGCCATCCTTGGTAACGGTCAGTATCCCGCTCATGGTTTCGAACCGCAGTTCGCGGGAATCTCGCTCCGTTTCATCAAACAAGACAAAAGCGCTCGCTAACGTAGCATGACCGCACAGGTCGATTTCCAGCGTGGGAGTAAACCACCGCAACCCATAGCACCCTTTATCTTGCTTTACCAAAAAAGCTGTTTCGGATAGGTTGTTTTCTGCCGCGATGTTCTGCATGACGCTATCCGGCAGCCAGTTTTGAAGCAGGCACACCCCGGCGGGATTTCCGCTGAACAGCTTATCTGTAAATGCATCGATTACATGATATTCCATTAAATTTATCTCCTTACTAATCTATACATTGATAGTTTAACCAAAGCTCTCGCGGCTGACAAGACTATCGCGTTATTTTTTTGCAACAAAAAATCCCGTACCAAGAGCGGGATTATATATCGTAAATGAGCCGTTTATACGGCGATGGAAATTCATATAAAATCTTCTAACGCAATAAGGCAGTATACAACAGAAATTAGCCATGTACAAGGGGAACATTTGTGCTGCCTCAAAATATTTTTCCAATATGCCTTCAAAATCTAGCGTCTTATGTTAGCATACGCTTTGAAAAACTATGCGTCTCGAAAATCTTATTATAAAAGGGTTTACGGGAATTTCACGACATGCAGGTTTTACAATAACCGACCTTTAATTTGGTCAAAACTATCGTCACAGGAGGAAAATAATGGCTAGGAGAGAACGCTGTATTTACAGAAGAAAAGACGGGCGGTTTGAAGCCCGCTATATCAAAGGGCGCGGTGCCGACGGTAAGGCAGTCTACGGCTCTGTATATGACCGCAATTACGCTAAGGTCAAGGACAAGTTGGAACACGCAAAAGCGGCAGCAAAGCCAAATACGAGCGGGAGCAAGCAATCCATTGTGGCCGTGCTAATCAGCCATCTGGAAGCCGTGAGGGTGCAAATCAAACCCTCGTCGCACGGCATGTACCAAGGCTACATAGACAATCACATATCGCGCTATTTCGGAACAATGCGATGCGACCGGCTCAGCCAAGCAGAGACACAAGGTTTTATAAATCAGATGACAGAAAACGGATTGTCAGCAACGACTGTGCAATCTGTTTTTTCTTTTGCCAGAAAAGGTTTGGAGGGCGCGGTGTCCGCCGATGTCCTTGCCGTAAAGCTGCCAAAACGGGTTGAAAACCAAATAGAAATATTATCGATGGCAGAACAAAAACGGCTCGAATCCGCAGCAAAAACATCCGACGACATAAACCGAATAGGAATCATCATTTGCCTGTACTCCGGCATACGCGTCGGAGAGCTGTGCGGTCTGATGTGGAAGGACTTAGACTTCGAGCGCGGGCTGCTGCACATCCGCCGAACTATGCAAAGAGTGAAAAACACCGGAAGCAACTCAAAAACCTCTATCACGTTCCTCACGCCAAAAAGCAATTCATCAATGCGAAGCATTCCGCTGCCGGGCTTCCTGCTTGAACTGCTCAAGGAACACCAAGCCATCTCGGCAGGAGATTACATCATTTCCCGCAAAGGAAAGCCCGTCGAGCCGCGCAACATGCAGTACAGATTCAAAATCCTCTTAGAGAAAGCCGGAATCCGCCCCTGCAACTTCCATATCACGAGGCACATTTTCGCAACCAGAGCGCTAGAATGCGGATTTGACGTAAAAACCCTAAGTGAAATCCTCGGACACGCCTCCCCAAGCATCACACTGAAAATATACGCCCACACCTTGGACGAGCATAAGCGCAAGAGCATGGAGTCACTGCTTGCGATATACGAACATGGTCAAAAACATGGTAGAGAGCGTGAATAAAGCTTGAATATACAAGGCTTGCGAAGGGGTGTAGCGTATAAACGGCTCATTTACGATAAATAGGAGAACGACGGACATGGAAAAGCAATACAAATTCAGAATCTACCCAACCAAAGAGCAGGAATCCCAAATCCAAAAAAACTTT
>Ga0209755_10008230_pt1 | contig 11190 bp, 10 predicted proteins | sample TergutCo191P1_FD_187301 | JGI IMG/M metagenome (GOLD analysis project Ga0209755, IMG submission 187301) | Cornitermes sp. P1 segment gut microbial communities from Petit-Saut dam, French Guiana - Co191P1 (SPAdes) (version 2) | ecosystem: Host-associated > Arthropoda: Insects > Digestive system... | reverse complement strand
GTCTTGGGCAGAAATGCGGGGTTGTGGCCTTGGTGCAAGGCCGCGGAACGGATGCCCGGAAACCTGAACCGCTGAAGTGGCCGGCGTGGAAAGTTGGGGAACGATGGCCGCAGTTGACCGCCTACCCAGAGGGGTGGCGGTCTTGTGCTGATGTGCGGGTTTTGGTTTTGGGGAAAGACCGCAGAACGCAAGCCGGGAAACCCCAGAGTTTTCATAAGTGCCGCGGTTCCAGAATCTATACACCGTAATGGCTCATATGGGCTGTAAAATTTACCCCCCGCAACGAGGCAAAACTTACAAAGGAGAATTAGTGATATGAACAGGAAAATTTGGATTGTTGCATTTGTGGTTTTCATGTCAGTGTCGGTGGGTGCCTATGCACAGACTCGTGTCAGCGTTCCCATTACATTTGAGGCTTTCAGAAACGCTTCTAGGGCGTGTTCCCACAATCCAAAATTGCCCGAAAAAGGTAAGGATTAGGCGATTTTGATTGCTTTCTCAGACGTTTTTAACCTAATGGCACAACCTTTCGATTAATCATACAACAAAAATTGTAAAATAGTCTGTTTCAGTTGGATTAAAGCTGTGTCCTTTTAAGTAGTGGGAACACGCCCTAGTAATCCTGGGCTTGCTAATACACACAGCGATAACGTAAGGGTTTTATTGCACAGGGGCAACATGTTGCTTGAGACTATTGGGATAGGGGTAGTTTATATAACCTCGGGTACCAGAACTGCTGGTGGCGGCACTCATCCTGTAGGAAGGGGGATTGATATAGCCAATGCGGGGTACGATCGCAATGGAAATATAGTTTTAATGTTTGACAGAGTTGCGCCTTTGATTCAATCGGGGCGGTACAATCTTCGTCTTCAGTGCGGGGCAGAAACATTAGGCGCGGGCCGTTATATTCATTTGGATATTGGCCTGCCACATGCACCAAATGACGTAAATCGTGTATTTCGCAATGGGGCTGGCAGGTGTGTTTTTTGCTGATATTAGCCCCAGAATGTCAGGCACAGGAATCGTATAACGTGGCGGTTCTCACACGGTGACGATTTGCCTGGAAAGTTACGCCCACAAGATTTATCTTGCCTGTGCAAGCGGTAATTGTTATACTCAATTCATAAGGAATGGCTATGTTGGCGGTAAAAGCGTATTTCGATGTGAAAGTCAACGCGCGGGTGACAGACACCAGAGCTTAAGGCTTTCCACTACGGGCGAATGTTTCTTGGAATAATCGTGTTCCCGTGACAAATGGCTGAAATAATTTTCGACCAGCTTCGACAACTGCGGTTTCGCGGAACCTAGCCGCCGTAAGGCGGCGTACAGTTACCGTTTGTTATGCGACGTAAAATCTGCCATATGATTTTCATTTGCTTTTTATATCATTCTCTGATTTTTTTGAAAAACAACGAGGGTTGTTTTCAGTAATTTGTCAAGAAACCCATCGCCAACCGTTTCAACATAGCTCCATTGACGGGCGTTATAGTCGATGGTAACCAATTGATCAAGCAAAACAACTCCCGTAGATTTTGCCCCTTCCTCCAATGGAATGTACAGGGGATACTGTCTTTGTGTATTTGAGATTGGTGCAAAAATGGCAATGTTGGCATAATCACTTACAAGATGATGGCTCAAACAAATATAAGGGCGATGCCCTTTTTGCTCATGGCCTTGTTTGGGATCAAGATTAATCTTTATTATATCGCCTTGCGTTGGGATTTTTTTTACCATTGCTCATTTCCAAGCGGCTCAATCGGGTTTGTAAGTTCCGTCCTAAAGGATTCCCCTGAATAATCTTTGAAAAGATATTCGATTGTTCCTTCCCTTGGCGTTGAGGGCTTGGAAACAGTCAATATATCTTCTCTAACCTCTAGCATGACTTCATCGTTTGCGGAAATACCCAATCGGCGGGTTATTTCCACGGGAATACGCAATGCATGGCTGTTTCCCCACATGGAAACCGTGGCTTTTGTCTGCAACATAACATACCTCTTGACATCAAGTATATACAAAATGTAGATACCTGGCAAGGAGGCGAAGCATAAAATCTGCCACGAAACGCCCTATGCAGGCTTATCGAGTCATCCAAGGCTTGTCAACGCGCGGGTGTCAGATGTAAAGTGGATAAACTCAGTCTAGGGCTGGCCTTGGCCTGGGCGGCTCAAATCAATTCCCCCCCTTTGCCCTGCCGCCAAAAAAGCGGGTCAGCATCGACGCCGCATCCGCGGTTACCGGCAGCTCAAGCGGGGTCGCGCCCGCCCTTCGGCAGAGTTTCCGCCACAGTTCGGCGCGGTCTCCGTGCCAATGCGCCCAGGCCTCCCGGAAGGATGCGGAGCCGGTGGGGGCCGATATCCGAACGCCCGTCTCGGGATCCGCGGCCGAAAGAAGCCCCATGTCCGGCAGCTCGCTTTCGCCGGGATCGTACACCCGAACGGCTATAACGTCGTGCCTTCTGCCTAGCTTGCCCATCTCCTGCTCCCAGCCCACGCTTAGGAAGTCGGAAATAAGCACCACCATGCTCTTTCGCTTTAGCAGGTGCCCCGTTGCGGTAATGGCTGCGTGGAGGTTGCTGCTCCGCATGTTCGGGGGGAGGGCATTCTGCCGCAGGACGGGCCTGGGCCTGTGGCACTGAAGCGCCCCCGACACGAAGGCCAGCACGTTGCGCCTTCCCTTGCGTGGCGGAAACACCCGGCTTATCTCCCTGTCGAAGAGAAATGCCCCCACCCGTTGGCCGCTCCTTTCGGCGGAAAAGGCGATGAGCGCGGCGGCAATCAGGGCCTGCTCGTAGGGGCTGAGTGTCTGCGGGTCCTGCGGGACGCTTCCCCAGGGCCTTGCGATTCCGCTGTGCATGGAGGCGGAGGTGTCCAAAAGCAGCATCACGCTTAGTTCCCGTTCCTCCCGGTATACCTTGACGAAGGGCGTGCCCAGCCTGGTGCTGGCGTTCCAGTCGATTGACTTCGCGTCGTCGCCCCACTGGTAGTGCCTTGCCTCGTCGAACTCCATGCCCTGCCCCCTAAAAACCGAGCGGAAATTGCCGGCGAGCATGTTCGTCGCCAGGCCCTCGGCCGTGATGGGAAGTCGGGTTATCCTGCTGAACAGTTCCCGGGTGTCCATGGCGGCTTAAGGTACCGGGATGTGGGAAAGTATCCGGGAGATGACCGTGTCGGCGTCAAGCCCGTCCGCTTCCGCCTCGTAGGAAAGCACTATGCGGTGCCGCAGCACGGGGAAGGCGGCCTTTTTTACGTCCTCCGGCCTGACGAATTCGTTGCCGGAGAAAAGCGCGAGTATCCGCGAGCAGCGGTGCAGGGCGATGGACGCCCGGGGCGAGGCCCCGAAGGACACGTACCTGTACAGGCCCTCGGCGGCCTTTGCCTTTCCAGGCTGTGCCGCCTGCGCCGCCATGGGCCTGGTCGCGGTAACCACCGAAACGATGTACTCGGTGATTTTCTCGTCAACATGGATTGAATCCGCCGCCTGCCGCAGATAGGCGAGAGCCGCCCTGTTCAGCACCGGGGACAAAGGCTCACGCCACCCCGTGCCTCCCGAGGAAAGGGAAGGACTACGCCCGATGATCGCAAGTTCTTCCTCTGGCGTGGGGTAGCTAACCAATAATTTCAATAGAAAGCGGTCAAGTTCCGCTTCTGGCAGGGAATAGGTTCCTTCGTGTTCGATTGGATTTTCGGTGGCAAGCACGAAAAAGGGATCCGGCAGGGGGTAGCTTGTCTTGCCTATGGTTACCTGCCGTTCCTCCATGGCCTCCAGCAGTGCGGACTGCATTTTCGCCGGGGCGCGGTTTATCTCGTCCGCCAGGATTACGTTGGCGAAGACTGGCCCGCGCCGCACGGAAAACGCCCCTTTCCCCTGATCCCAGATTAGGGTTCCGGTAAGATCCGCAGGAAGCAGATCCGGGGTGAACTGTATCCGCTTGAAGTCAAGCCCTGTAATTTCGGCGAGGCTTTTGACTGCCAGTGTCTTCGCAAGGCCTGGCACGCCTTCAAGAAGGATGTGCCCCCCGGCGACAAGGGCGGTCAAAAGCCCGTCCACCATTTCCCGCTGCCCCACGATGCGCTTGGAAAGCTCGTTTCTGCACGCCTCGATCAGCAAGGCGCCCTTAGCCAGGGCTTCACTCTTTTCCATAATCCCTTACAGTTGAACAACAATAAACGATACCCCACGCAAGCAGCGGGGTATCGTTCGTTTTCCAGTGGAATTGCATTCGGGGTATTAAACCCCCTCAGCACGAATAAACAGCCCTGGTTAAATCCAATGGGACTTAACCAGGGCTTCCTTAGCGGCAATAGGACTCGGACCTATGACCGAACGGATATGAGCCGTTTGCTCTACCAACTGAGCTATGCCGCCGTGTCGAGCTAAGCATACAAAAAAAAGGCAAAGTTTGTCAAGCGGCCGCGTGGGGTATTGGCTGCCGGGACTGCGGGGCAGAATCCCTGGAACAGAACCCTGGGGATTGGGCATTTATGCCTTTGCCTTGCGGTGGTTTTAGGTTGTTTCCACTATCAAAAGCCGGTAAAATGTATATGTGGCGTACATAAACGTAGACCTCTCCGGTTGCTTGTACCCAACCGGATATTCCACAAGGTAGGTGGGCTTTTGCGGGGGCGGGGCTTGGGCCTAAATTAAGGAGGTGGCATGGTGATTACTGGCAAGCACAAAACTAGAAAGAAACCCCGTTTCCAGGCGTATAGGGCGGAAACAATGGCCTTGGGCGACAACCTGCCTTATGGGGACTTCCTGGCCAACCCGGTACAGGCGAAAAAAGTGCCAAGGCCCGGCAAGGTGCCGCTACAGCCCGAACCCTTGCCCGATATAGACGAAACGGAAACCTCGGCAAAGCCCGGCGGCCTGCCTTTGCGGCAGGATCCCTTGCCCGGGATAGACGATGTGGAAACCTCGGCAAGGCCCGACGACCCGCCCTTGCGGCAGGATCCCTTGCCCGGGCTGGGCAAGGCGGAAACAGCGGCAAAGATCAAAGGGAATGGCGGCAAGGGCAGGTACATGAAGGTCCGCGGCACCGACATCGTTATCGACACCAAGTCCGGGATTTCCGTGGAGGATCAGCGTAAAATAATCAGGCAGATAAACGGCATCACGGAAAAAAACCGACGGGCCCTTTCCGCCGGAACAAAAAGCGGGAAAGGCACGGGCGCGGACTTAAGGGGGGGCTTCAAGGCGGCAAAAAACGGGGGGCTTTTCCCGATTCTTGTCAATTTCCTGGCCATAGCCGCGCTCGTGGGCGGCCTCTTTGCGCTCCGTTTTTTCCAGGAGGAGACCTCCCTGCGGGCCCGCGAGGGGACAAGGGTGTTCAGCAGCACCGAGCGGGCAATAATCGACGAGATACGCAGGGAAACGAACGACCTTTTGTCGGCGAAGGATCGTGAAATCACCATACTGACATTCCTGCTGGACGATGTCGAGGCGCAGATGGGCGGGCTTATTGCCGGGGCCGAGGCGCTTAGCCCGGAGCAAATGACCGCCTATGAGCGGCTAAGGGAACGGCAGGAGGTGCTCCATGCCGCGCTGGCACTGGCCAGGGAGGAGCGCGCCGACATACTGAGCGGGGCCCGCACGCAGGAGGCGGTGCTTCAGGCGCAGTTCGACACCCGCCTTCAAATCGAAACGCAGCTTCAGGGCTTCGCCGCCGCCGGCGAGGCCCCCCCGGCGGAACAGGTGGCCGCCTATGAACGGCTCATCGCCCAGCAGGAGGAACTTCGCAGCGTCCTGATACTGGCGCGGGAGGAGCGCGCCCTAATACTAGGCGAGGCCCGCGAGCGGGAGGGGGCGCTCCAGGCCCAGCTTGACGAGCGCGCCCGGGTCGAGGAGGGGCTGCAGGGGCTGATCGGCACCGAGGCATGGACCCCGGAACGGCAGGCCGCCTACGAGCGGCTCAGATCCCAACAGGGGGAACTCCGCGAGGCGCTGGCACAGGCCTGGGAGGAGCATTCCCTGGTACTGGACGAGGCCCGCGGGCGGGAGGCGGAACTCCAGGCCAGGCTTGAGGCCCAGATCCGCGGCTACGACCCACGCGCCCACGCTCCCGGCCCGGCGCTGGAGGCCGCCCAGGAGGAGTTTGCGAGGGTCAGCCGGGAGCATACGCAGGCCGAAGGGATGGAAGCCATGATAGCAAACCTCTTCGCAAGCGCCCATAGGCAGGTCGTCGGAAACCGTTTCTATGAGGCCGAGGAAAGCATAAGATCGCTGCGGGGGATTATCGGCGATCCCGCTTTCCAGGCCATTCGCGCCCTGCAGGCAAGAAGGGAATTCTACGCCCAGGCTACCTACACCCTCGAGGCCCTGCTGGAAAAAAACCGAGCCACCCATGCGGCCATGATTGCCGGCCTGTTGCAGGGCTGGGACGCGGAAACGCCGCCGGATGAGGCCATGATCGGCCTGTTGCCGCCCGACGTGGATGCCGAACCCAGGCTGCTGGAGGAAATAGCCAGGCTTGAGGGGGAACTTGCGGCAAGGGACGAGGTCATTGGCAGCATGGGCGAGGCGGGGGCGGACCTGGCGCAGATCGTCGCCCAATTTGAAAACACCATCGCCGGCTTGCAATCGGCAAACGCCGAGCTCAACTCGCAGGCAGGCAGCCTGCAGTCGGCGAACACGGCCTTAAATTCGCAGCTAAGCAGCCTGCAGTCGTCAAACGCGGCGCTAAATTCGCAGCTAAGCGGCCTGCAATCGACGAACGGGGCCCTGACTTCGCAGGTGAATACCCTGCAATCGGCAAACACGACATTGCAGGCGACGAACACGACGCTGAACTCGCAGGTGGGGGCACTGCAATCTACGAACGCGACGCTGAATTCGCAGGTAAGCAACATGCAGACGGCGAACACGGCGCTAAACTCGCAGATCAGCACCATGCAGGGGAACCTCGACACGCAGGCGCAGGCCATCGACAGCCTGCGGCAGGAAACGCAGTCCTTGAGGACGAGGAACGCAAGCCTCAACAACCAGCTTGCCCGGCTCCAGCAGGCGCTGTTGGCCCAGTGAACGAAGCCGGCGGAGGCGAGATGAAGGGGATTCTGTTGGCGCTAATGGCCTTGGCATACCTGCTGGCATTCGGGGCAAAAGCCGCCCAGGCCCAGCAGGGGCAGATCGACGCCGTCAGCCTGGATACCGCAATCCAAAATTCAGCGAGAAGCCTTGCCGAAGGGCTTGAAAGTGGCGCCAGCATAGCGGTATTGTCGATGGGGGCCAATTCCCCCAATATGTCGGGTTACCTAATCGACATGATGATCGTCGCCTTCGAAGGCACGGGGGAATTCACGGTGATGGATCGCGCCCAGCTTGATCTGCTTGCGCAGGGGACCTCGTTCCCAACGGATCAGGAGGTGGAAGCCGCTAAGGCGCGGTCAGTCGGGAGACTGCTGGCTGTCGATTTCGTCGTCACCGGCGCGTTTGAGCCGGTCTGGGGCTACCACCGCTTTAGGGTTTCGGTAATCCAGGTTCGTGGCGCCGGCGTTCTGGATATGGATCCGGTGTATGTCCACACCGACAATATCATCGGGCTTCTGCTGGGCCAGGCTGTGAAAAACCATTTTACCGGCTTTCAGCGCTGGGGGACGTTTTTCCTCAATTTCCTGCCGGGACTTGGCTCCTTCGCCGTCATGAACGACAGCTTTGGCGGTTCGATCCAATTGGCCCTGGGTACGACGGGCCTGGCCATGTTTCTTGCCAGCCTGCTGGCCCCAGAGGCTTGGCAATCCGAGCTTGTTTCGGGCGGGCTTGTGCTTATGGGGATCCAGCTTGTCTTTAACATTGCCAGATCCTACAGCCACATGCGGCGCGCCCCGATAATACTCGAGGTCGATCCATGGATGCTGAACACCCATGCCACGGCAAGGGGAGACGGGCTTGGGCGGGTTTCCCTGTTTTATACCCTGCGTTTTTAGCGGGCGCACAAGGCGGTACTGAGCTTTACAATTTTTATCGATGTGCTAGTATTGAGGCATTAAGGCCAAGGAGCTTCCATTGGGAACGATTGATTTTCAGAAACCGACCACGCCCCGCCGGGAAAAGCCGGCTTTCGGTGCCCCCGGCGACACGCCTTCCCATGGGGGCGCGGCTTCGCGGGATGGGCCGCAGGCAGGGGTTTGGGTATTGGAAAATGAGGCGGACAGGGTTTTCCGCCATCTCGAAGCCGTTCTGCCCGGCGAAAAACCCTTAAGCCAGATCGTAAGAAAGGGCCTGAAGGCAAAACTGCACGCCTATATCGAGCGGAATTACCACTTGCTGCTTGACCGCCTGCCCATGGGTAGTGGCGACAGGACAGGTGCTTTTGGGCTGGAAACTCGCCGTAGCCCGGAGGGGGTAGGCAGGCTGCTGGGTTCAATGGGCGGCGCGGATTGTTTCAACACCGGCGAAATTGAAAAATCCGCGCCCGCAAAGCCCTGGGGGCACCTGGAAGCCCATGCCGACGATGTGCTAATGCGGAAAGGCCCCCCGCTTTCGGGGGCGGCGGCCTTTGTAGGCAGGGAAAACGCCTGCCGCGTGCTAAGTTGTGTTTTCAAGGACAATGCCTTAAGGCCAAAAACCGTTACGGATGCAAGGCTTTCCCTTAACATACCGGAAACGGACCTTGTTTCGCCTGCCTTCCGTTGCCGGACGGCGGCTTTGTACCTGATCGGGGAAGTTATATGCGGGAACCTTATTCAAGGCATAGATGCGGCTGCCCAGTCGAAGGGGGTCGAAGGCCCCGGCGGCAAAACCGGGGAGCTTGCGGGCTGGGTACTGGAACTCTGCACCGAAACGGCGCCAGTTTACGACACGCAGGACATTGTACGCAATTTTGCCGCCAATGTCCTTACGGAAGGCGGCCGCAGGCGTGGGTTCGATGCCGCCCTGGGCCTGCTTGTTTCGGCACTCGCCGATTGCGGGCTGGGCCATCAGTTCATCGAAAACCGCGAGGACGGCTACGACCTGTCCATCCGGGAATACGAGGACAGCGATGCCGCCGCCCTGCCGGACGAGCGTTACGCTGTACGGCTTAGGTATGTCGATCGGGCCGGGCTTGACAGGGAACGCAGGGCATACGAGGGGGCGGTCGTGGACCTCGATGCCAGGGTTCGGCATTTCCAGGATCTCCTGGAGCTTATATACCGGGATTCCAAGTCGGTCTTCAGGGTCAACGACTTCGACGATTTTGCACGCAAGAACAGGAACCGCATGGGGAAGATGCGCAAAGACGGGGCCGAATGGCCCGCCGCCCCTTCCGTCGGCGAAAAGGACGAGCCGGACAGCCGCTCCCTTAGGGACGGCATCCGTGTCCGCCTGGCGCAAATACGTGGGCGCATGGGAACCGTGTGGGAGTACCTTAGCCCAATCGAACGGCGTGTCTGCGAGGAACGCCTGGCCCTTTTGGAGAAGGAACATGCCCGCCTTGAATCTATGATCAACCCTTGCCGGATACAGCCGGGCCTTATCCTTGACTTTGAGATAAGCTCCGTCAAACGGAAGAAAACCACCCTGCATTCGGTGTCCAAGGCCCTGGATGAATTTTTGAAGGGCCTTCCTGGGCTTTTTGAATAGGATTATGTGGGAAATGCTACATTTGTATTAGCCCCGCCCCGCCTGCCATTTTCCAGGCAGGCGTTTTCGTGTATACTTATCAATACCGATGATAAAACCGCCTGCCAGTATCCAAGCTTTCTCCTACAAGCTGGGCTTTTTTGCCAGGACGCTGGCCGCCGTGGGCTTTTTTGGCAGGCAGCGGCACGTCTCGCTGCGGGTCTTGGTCATGCAGATCTACTTTACCTTCGTGCAGGCCATGGGCATCTGCGCCATGCTCGCTCTGGGGATTGGCGCGGCGGTAAGCCTCATCGGCTTCCCCTTCCTAATGACGCTCGGCCAGCAGCACCTTATCTACCCCCTGCTGATCATCATCGTAACCAGGGAGCTTGGGCCATTGCTGATTGCGTTCATCGTCATTGCCCGTTCCGCAACCGCCATCGCGACCGAAATTGCCGGCATGGTGATAAGCCACGAGGTGGAGGCGTACATATCTGTGGGCATAGACCCCATAGAACACCTGGCCGTTCCCCGTTTTCTTGGGGTAACCCTGTCCATGCTGCTTATGAACATCTATTTCTCGGTGTTCGGGCTTGCCGGATCCTTCGTCATCGTCCAGATGTTCCATACTTTGCCTGCGGAGTATTATTTCGGTAACCTTGTTCAGAGTCTGGGTGTTCGGGATTTGGGTATCGTGGCTGCCAAGAGCATGGCTTTTGGCATGATCATTTCCATTACGGCGATAACCGAGGGCCTGAACGTCGAAAGGGCGAGCACCGAGGTTCCCGTGGCCGGGCTGCGGGCGGTAAGCAAGGCCTTTGCCGCCTGCATTGCCGTGAACATACTCCTTTCGGCAATATATTACATGGTGCTGGTGTAAAGGACGGGAACTGGGGTGTCGTATATAATCGAGATTAATGGTGTCAGTTTTTCGGCGCAGGGCCGGGTCCTTGTCAAAAACGTCTCGTTTGGCTTCGAGGAGGGAAAGACCGTCGCCCTTGTGGGGCCATCGGGCGGCGGGAAAAGCACTGTGCTGAAGCTTGCCGCCGGGCTTTGCGTGCCAAACGAGGGGGAGGTGCTTTTTCGGGGGAGGGGAATCAGCCGCATGAGCCGCCAGGAAAACCTTGCCTTCAGAAAGGAAGGGGCCTTCGTGTTTCAGGACGCGGCCTTGTGGGCAAACCAGAGCCTCTTTCAGATACTTGAACTCCCCCTGCGGGTGCATTTCCCCTCCATGAGCGCCGCCGCGCGGCAGCGGCGCGTAGAATCGGTGGTGGCCGAGGTCGGCTACAGGAGGGAACTGGGGATACGCCCCTCCGAGCTTTCCATGGGGGAACAAAAACTCATCGCCTTTGCCAGGGCGTTGGTCTGCGGCCCCACGCTTATGTTCCTGGACGAATGGACCGAATCCCTGGACGAAAAAGCCGCCCAGCATCTAATCGGCATAGTGCGGAAGATGAAAGGCGGCGGCGCCTCGGTAATCCTTGTTAGCCACGACCCGAGGATCATCCGCGGGCTGTCCGACGTGGTTTTGCTTGTTTCGCAGGGGGAGATATCCTTCCGCCTTACGGGGGAACAGATCGCCAGCGACGAGGATCTGGGCCGTTTGATGGAGATGGGGGCGGCCTGATGAGACTGGCTATCCGTTTTGCCGACAAA
>Ga0209755_10008229_pt1 | contig 11191 bp, 3 predicted proteins | sample TergutCo191P1_FD_187301 | JGI IMG/M metagenome (GOLD analysis project Ga0209755, IMG submission 187301) | Cornitermes sp. P1 segment gut microbial communities from Petit-Saut dam, French Guiana - Co191P1 (SPAdes) (version 2) | ecosystem: Host-associated > Arthropoda: Insects > Digestive system >... | reverse complement strand
CGTAGGCACATTTCTGGGAGCATCTACGGCTTGGCTGATTGCATACAGACTACAGCGAAAAAGGTTTGGAGCAGTATTTGTAGAGAAAACTGAAACATGTTTATGTTCAGTACACTTTTTTTTTTTTCGTAAGTCGTCATGCTTTCGAAGTCATTAAACCAAAGTGAATAAAGATGCTAGAATTCTGACACATATGTTTAAAATTTTAAACTTTTTTTTCTTCTTCTTCTTCTTCTTCCCTCCTGTACAAGTATCTTGCTTGAATATTCTCTTTCACCTACACAATTTAAGTTTTTGTTGTGCTGCTTTTCTACTGGGTTGGTTGACACGGTGATGGGGTTAGCCTGGACGATTACGTTCCACCAATCACACCGAAACTGTCAGTTAAATATTAAGTACAAAATCCAAAAAACACAACACTTTGTAGAGGAATATCATATATTCATTATACTAGTAACTATAATGTATGATATTCTTCTGCTAAATGTTGTTTTATTTGCGTTTTGCGCTTAATTATTGGACTGATCAATACGTCAGGAAGACAGTATGTAAATTAAACTTCTGTTGCTTTCAGAATTCAATGTTAAATATGACATGTTTTGGCAAACCTGGCCTTCTTCAGGTAATGCACAATGTATGTAAAATACTTGGGGGGATATTAGCACCATGAAGTTTTATAAAAAGAAAGATCTCATTTTTATGTAAAGGATTATAATGTATAAGTGTTTATGTTACTGATGGAAACTTTAACACTATAAATCTACAGAATCTTCAAAAAGTAAAATTATAAACCATAATCAAGCATGTTATGTAAAGTAACCTTGGATTTATAAAACATAGAACTTCAAAACAGCCGGAATATGTACAACTTCAAAATAATGTTAGTAACATAAACTTGTATGTATTATTATCATTTGTATAAAAATTAGTTTTAATTTTTTGTTTGAGAGCTCTGTTTCTAATATCCTGCCACGTGCATTTTTATATTGATTATTACCTAAAGATGGTCATGTCAGCCGAAGCATGTTGTAATAAATACTAAATTCTGCAAACAATGAAAGTTTAGTTGTAATTGATGGGTTATTTCAGTATAGTTAATTATGAGACAGAATGTTTACAGTACACATTCTGTTCTGGGAAGTGGTTTTCACTAATCATGAGTTCCGATCGTCAGAGCTGGTTTTTTAACATACATTGCATTAAACAGATACTAAATGTTCTGTTCTTTATATTAGAGTAGTTGGATGTTCAGGCTGGATTCCACTGAAAAAAACAAATTATCTTTATTTGTAGTTTTGCAGAATTCTTTAGCCCATACATCTGAAGTTAGGTATATTCCTGCTTGTGACTGCATTAGAGCAGTGGTACCAGTATATCTGTACTGTGGTTTGTGAATTGGTGTAGGTCACATCAGTAGGAGTCTTGTGTAGTGTTTGTTTTTTCTTCCATTATTAACGTCTGCCTATATAACTGCCCAAATAGTAATTTTTCAGTCAGCTGACAGATTTTAATGTGTCTGTCAAGGCCACCACTTTCGTACCACCAGTAATAATACCACATCATGATGATGCGAATGTGCAGAGTGAGAGCTTTATTGGTACCATGTAATACGAGGTCCTGAAATGTGTGGTAGACAGATAGATACTCAAGAAATAGGCATCTTTGTTGAGTTCTTTATTTTATTTTACTTTATTTTTAATAAAGAAAGTGCAACAGCATAGCAGCAGTGCATAATCTGTGTTTAGTTCTTTGTTCTTCACTGATAAATAATGAACCATTGGAGTTAGCCACATGAAATACTGAATTGCTCCTAATATCTCACTATCATATGTACAAAGCCTGCATAAAACATATGGTTCCCTTCTGTTTTAAAGACTACCACCTTGTATATGAGTGTGCATTAGCGCAAGGATGGGTGGGTGGGTGGATGGGATATGTAGACCACTAACAAAGTGAGTCTGCACATTATGCACAAAACTCTATTACTCAATTGTATCATTTGCACAGATTTATAGTTTCTCATAAGTATTACTACTTAGTCTACAGTAATTCCCACAGAGATTTTCATCTACTGAGCAAGTCTACCTTAATCATTGTTGAGCAAATGATGCTCATTCAGATCTGCCACATGTAATTCCTAGTTTACCTTGAACCTCAGAGGTAGCCTAATATTGTTAATATCATATCAGTTGATAAATAATCACTACATACCAGTATACACATTGTAGCACCCTAGAAGGCTTAAGTCTTCAGCAGATGTCAGATAACTTAATATTCCTTTTTGACATCAACAGGCAATTTATGAAACATGTTATATGATTAAAATTGCATTGCAGTGTAAAGGTAAAAGTATAGGTAAAGCAAACCCTATACAAGCCTCTTACAGGCCTAGAAGTTTGCAGGAGGTTGAAACTCATTGGCAAATGGAGGCAGTAAGGTTGTCAGCCCTATGCACCAGCCGCCTTCAGCCCCCAGGAAATATTCCTGGTACTCTTTTCTGTTAGAGACTGAGTCAACCGCAGGGCCATAGTGCAGCCAGAAGGATTATGCCAATGAAAAATTCCAATGACCCCATTGGTAACCGAACCCGCGACCTTCTGGCTTGTAGCACAGTGCCTCAACAAAATGCGCTAGCACATGCATTATATTGTGGTGTAAGGAAATTTAGTTGCTGATCACGTAGCATAATTTGCTATGCAGTGCTGGACTTACTTGTGGCAATAAATTTGTAAATGCATTAAATGAACAGTGAGGCCAATGAAGTATAAAGAATGTCAATGAACTCATTGGTTAGTGCCTGTTTCTGTTCACCATTTGACAATTATAGTGGTGTTAAACTTCTTACAGTGTCAGTTCTCTGTTGTTTGGACATTAAGAGAAAGAACTTGAAAGGGAGTAGTTTAAAATCAGGATTGTAACATTAATTGTGGATTTCAGGATTCTGATTTTCAGGAAGGGAATTCATAGGGTGACTAATTTTCAGAACCGCTTATCTGGGAACTAAATGTTAACCTGGCATTTCTACTTTACCATAAAATTTCATGAGATTGTTGTGTGACAGCCATTTTGATGCATAAAGTTGCCCATGTGCATACCATATGTTATAAAGGGGACTGGAAGTAGCTCCACCCATTTTTAACCTCAGCACCAGATGGAAGTGGGTAGGCAACATCACACCCCAGCTGCCATAACCCCCAGGGAAAGAGCCCCCAGTAACCAGTGGTTCTGTTGATATTATATTTGTAATATATTTATAACCCATATCACAAAGGGTACTGTGAACTTCTTTTGCTATTAGCAGTACAGAATGATTTATTTTAAAAATGCGTCTTTGGCATTTTCTGACAGAAGTCTGTACGTTCTGGAAGTTTACACTTTTAGCACGTTAATGCACATTTCAAAGACATAACTTCAAAAACGTGAGTCAGTTTGATGACAAACATGGCGCCATAATGGCACCAGTGAAGTTAGAATGTGAACTATGTATAGTGTTGTGTGTAAGAAGAGGGTGTGTATGATGGGTAATGTCGAGTGTGAACTGAACCTGTGAACAACACCTAAACATGCTTCGAGTTCTGTCAGCTCGATGGCCCTTCAGAAAAGACAGCACCAGGTGAGACGTAGCCTTGTCTCTCATGTATTTATTGGAGGACAAAAGTGGAAAGATATACATGTTATTCAGTAGCATTCTTTATGATTCTGCATACCTCATTGACCTTTTTTTGTGTTCACTTCTGATAGAAAGCAATCAATACATAGCTAATTACACCAAGACATCTCACAGAATAGCATGTTATATAACTTTCAATTAAAAATCTGCACAGAGCAAACTGTATGCACTGAAATACATTACCAAATTATATAATTATAAATTTATTATTTATTTTAATTAATATGTAGTAGAGGAATACATTTAAAGGAGACATTTTCCTTGGTTTTTCCAGGATAATCTGTTATGAAACCTTAGGAAACATGTGTGTGATAGTGGTGTGGTCTCATGCTGTAATAATGTTCTGTGAATACTGTCCATTGTTTGGAGCAGAAATTATGCTTACATCATTTTGGAGGCTCTTTGTATTCTGTACCTTCAGTTTCTTACTTGCCCAGCAACAAGGACCAGCTATGTTGAACAGGCTGAGCTGGGTGAATCTTGCCCTTTCATGTTTAGTACCTGAACTGGTAGACACAGGCAGCCTGTGAAATGTTGCAAACGTATCTGGACCAGAAAGTACCTAATTTTCAGGGAAGACGCTTTTCTCACTAAACCTTGTTACTATTTTTGAACTTGGGTACAAAATTGAATATGTATATTTGGTTGTTCTGCTCTTCACACATTTACATCCGCATTAACAAACAGGTCCGTCACTCTTCAGGAAACTCTGTATTCTGCCACTGAATTATGCTTGAAATTTTCATCTTTTCATTCCTCAAGATTAGTATAATTTCACTTTCAGACCTACTCTTTTATCTGTAGGTGCTTCTCTTGGGACAAGGGGAAGGGGTAATACGCATGACTTATCTTTATTGACTTCTGACTTTTGTAAAACATAATGTTCTTAAAACTATTAAAGTGTACGATTGGGTGGTGGCAGTAGGTTCTTCCGAAACGTTTGTAACTTTTACCGTACCGCACAACCCCACTTACCAGAAGACAATGGCCCTCATGTAGACATCATGAACTCTGTAGATGCTGTCACATACTTGAAACTGATAATGTACGCACTACTAAGACTATGGGCTTCTGGGCTACGATGCATTGTAGCATGGCAGATAAATACCAACACAGTGGAAGAATCTTCTGCTTCCATCTTCAGGGTAGAAGAAGAAAAGATTATATCTGTATAAGGAAGAGAAGAGTGGGACAGAGTTATGAATGAACAAGTAGGAACCGTTGGATCTAATGCAGGCTGTTTTGTAAGGGTAGATTCCAAGTGGAACAAGTGGTCTAATAAAGATTGTTTTGTTGGTTAGGTTTCAAGTGGAAAAGAATGGCAAAATACAGGAACAAGGAATGTAACAGAGGAAAAAATGGATGAAATAAAATAACTAAAATGAAGAATAAAAATATATGAAACAAATGTAACAATAAGGGGGGTAAGAGTGGGAGGAAACAAACTAGGAATGAGTGGTCTTACTGTCAGTCTTTTGTTTGACAACACAGAACAAAGACTGGGCCATTGATAGGTTATTTGACAACTCTTTACTAGCTGCAAAGTTTGTTTGTCACTGAATTAGATAAAACTGCGTCCTTTTTTGGTGAATTTCAAAGGGATGAGCAGGAAACATGCATCGTCTGTTTTAAGGTACTTTCCTGAATTCATGTAGAGGACTGAGCATAATCACAGAAAGTTTCATTTGAGATAGCCAATACCCTGGCTTACATCAAATCAGGTACCTCCCAGATACAAATGATATTATCACTTCATTTGATGTGTTTTCAGAAATGAGGGGAAGCAATATTCTGATCTAGATAATAAGATTTTTTTTTTTATTTTGAAAACTTTTAGACATAATTTACTTTTATTAGGCTGAGTAAGTAATGGATATTGAATAAATTCTTGTATGTATGTGCTCCTAAAACTGAATCATTCTGATTACAACCATGGCATATGTCTTTTAAACGTGATCTTTAAGACATGGATGTTAAAGTTTATTTTTCAACTTACCAGCTGGTACAGTACACTTGATTTTGGCCTAGTAAGTATATAAGGTGTGCAGTGGAACAGTGGAAGAAAGATGGTCTAAACAAATACGTTTGGGGTAAAACTGAAAGACATTGAAGGGAGGCATTAAAAAGGAGTGATTAGAAAGAATTTGTAAGAAGGGGAAGAAAAGTATTTGAAGTTAGGGGACTGAAGAGATTGGTAACTATTGAGTTAAAAAAAAAAAACTTCTGATGGAGAAGACCCCTGAAGAAGAAACATAAATGTATTAACTTAGCAGTTACACAGGTGTCCAACCAAAACTGGAGCCTGTTCAAAGAATATAGATACTGTAACTGGATAGTATAATGTAACTTGCCACATGTTAACAGCAGTGACGTACCGAGGGGGGAGGGGGTTTCAAACCCCCCCCCCGAAATTCCGAAGGCCCTCCAAAATGGTGCCAAAACTCAACCCAACTATGAAAACTGTTAAAAATTGCTGAATTTAGGATGCCAACACCCAAAGATGTTCAGAAAAAAGGGAGTAAAATTCTGAAACTACCTAGGTTCACAATTGTTTTACATTAGCAATGGCAAGTAATTTGGTTGTCATCATAAATAGTCTTAAAGTACCAAAAATTAAGAAAATTTTGCTATATTAAATAAATTTCTTGTACCAAATTACAGCTGCCTCCAGAACCGCTGACTAGGGGGCTACTGCCCCCCAGTTCCCCATTCTCTCTGTCCTCTGTCCTCAACTGAATCTGTTGGAAACCCCCCCCCCAAACAAAATTCCTGGGTACATCACTGGTTAACAGAGGGGTTGGAAATGACAGGGCTATCAGGCATACTTGACACCTGGTGAATATATTATTAAAACTATTTGATGTTCCTGTTGAGAAATTGCCAGAACTGCATATCAGGTAATTTCTCTGCGGTCATCCTCTATGTGTGAATTGTTCTTATAAATGTTGTATTTGAAACATATCCACAGGTAAGAGTCATGTGGCGTCAGATTGGGTGAACAACCAGGCTACAAAATACAACTACCTAATTATTCAGGCCAAAAAAATGTTACATAAGGCAGCCATTGAATTATTGTCTGTATAGGAGATAATACTGTCTTGCTAGAAACCCCCATATTTATTCTCCTTTTCACTTTAATTTAGAAAAATGGTGCCTGAGTTTGTCTGCTGCAGTCTTCTGAATTTTCTGTACCAGAGAAGAGGGTGGAGTGGATTATTTTTGTCGCCTTGAGAGCACACCATACTCCATCTTCAGTGCCATATAACAGTACCTCATGTATTGATCTGGGATTTTCTGCCAACAAGTATCTGCTCTTTTGAGGACTTGTTTACATGACAGTTTAAGTAATCCCATCTCTAAAATAAGTTAACAATTCATTAAATTCACCACTACATCCTGCTTTAAATACTAGTTGCTAAGCCTGCAACAGAGATTTTCAGGGACATTTATTCAGAACAGAATTGAAATGCCAGGAAAGCAAATTCTAAGTTTTTTCTAACATTTTTATACAATTTCTTACTTATATAGGTTTTCACATCAACACTCCCCTGTATTATGATATTAAGTTTTCATGAACAGCTCAATTTAAATCATAATAAAAATAATTTGTGTTACAGTGTATTTTGTGGTGACAGCGGTAGCACAGTGGTAAAAGTGCTGTGCTGCAAATTGGAAGGTCGCTGGTTCGATTCCAGATGGTGTCATTGGAATTTTTTATTGACTCAGCCCCTAACAGAAATGAGTACCAGGAGTATTTCGTGGGGGTAAAAAGTGGCCAGTGCATAAGACTGACAACCTTACCACCATCCTGGGCCATTGTCATGTAATCTGGGAACATTAACTTCCTGGAACCCTCTGGGCACCTCGGGCCTGTAATGGGACTGAATTTTGCGCTGTATTTTGTATTCATTAACAAAAGAACAACTGAAGTCTGTTGGATGCAGCTTATGAATGGGGACTGTTTTGCAGACTTGTTGATGTGTGTGCCTAGGCATACAGTAGTGCTATGTAAGTGAACATTCAGGAATCAAACCAATGGCAATGAGTTGTACTCAGCCAGAAATTGCAACCACTAGTGCAGGTTTCACTTTCAATGGATGCTTTCTGCTTACAGGTTTTGTATTGCTGTATTAGTTGCCAATCTGTGCCAGTTTTAGTAAGACAGTTCTTGTTTTTAGTGGGTTACGACCTTTTGTGGAGCCACCATCAGTGGGAGACTCCCCTGAGAGCTCAGCGGAACAGCAGCAAGCATCCACAGGTGTAAAGAACAGAAGAGTGTCTGGGGCAGCAGCCCCACCACCAGTTCAGGATGAATGTTCTTTGGATGATGATGGTATTTACTTTATTTTCCGGTTTGCTATAGAACATTTGCCACTAGAAATTTAGATGAAGTATTTTTATGTTAGGAATAGTGATATGTCTTTAAAGTATGTGCGTTGTTGATTTTATCCTGATTTTATAACTAGGTAAAAAAATGGATTCATCATACTGAAGTAAAACACTAACTGTTTTGGTCAATGGTCAGTACTCCTGTTTTTATTCAGGAGGTCCAGAGTTAAAATCTTACCTCAGATATCAGCCATCCTGATTAAGGATTATTACAATTTTTTTCAGCCCCTGTAGGTACATGATAATGGTAATATCTCAGATAAGATTAGTCCATGACCACTTCGTTCCACACCCTTTCCAATTTATTATTCACTCATCATGTTATCCCTCGGCACTGAAGAAAATGAGATTCTGAAATAATTTTTATTTTTGAATGAATGAATAAAGTAAATAAGTAAATAGATTAAATTTATAGGTATTTTGCCACCAATTTTTACCTTTTCATCTTTTATTGAGCCATTTTCTGTCCTTATTTTGATGATCTTTTTCACCAATCCAGCAGCCACTGCCATTTAGCTTGCTTGCTGTGATAAAATTGAGAGACTGTGTGTTGACATCATATATTGTTTTAATTTATGGTACAGTGGACAGTGGGCTGAACTTCAGCAAAGACTCTTTGTAACTCTTCTCCACACCCTGAATACTCTAAAACTGTAATCTTATTTGAGCCTTTGATCTGATATGACGTTTGCTTTTAATCACACATCTGTTTTGCCTGTTCATTTAACTGATGTCTCCATGGTCACTGTATGCCTACATGGTGTACTGTTCGAGTTACTGCTACTGTTTTTATCACAGTTGCTTTCATTTTCTCTTTTCAGCACTTTATGAAGATGAATCGGACCATGACTGTAAGTAAAACAAACTTTTTGTAGTGCAGAAAATTGTAGGATGACAAGCCAGTAAATTTGTATATAGAATCTTGACTGAAGCAATATCTACATTTTCTTTTGTACATTCCAGCTAATTTATGATAAATTTATTCCAGTGTTAGAATAATTTACAGCCTATCCTTGATGAAATACAAGTTGATGATTTTGACTTCTGTATAATCTAGAAAAAATATTGATATACAGTAATTCTTATCCAGAATTTGAAGTAGTTGCAGGACGACAGCTTTTTCCACCATGGCTGTTTTTATCTTCAGTGTAATATTAGCCCTGGAATTTGTAACTGGAAGCAAAGTCAGCTGATATGACATAGGTTTCAACTTGGCTACTGTAAAATGTGGCATCCAGTGTGTACAAGCATATGATCAGGCAGAATTGAAGGAAATTGAAGTGTTTGAAAACTTCCACAAATCTTTACAAGGTTTAATGTGTATAATAACCATGCTTATGAAGTTATTTCCTAATAGAGGCAGCCGTGTAAAGTAGCTACAAACATTGTCATGTTTCTGACTTGTCAGTAGGTGAAATAGAGAACCATGGATCGGTGGTATCACACCTAATCTCCCAGGTGAAAATTGGTATGGACCTCACCAAAGTAGTTCTCCCAACCTTCATCTTGGAAAGGCGATCCCTACTTGAAATGTACGCTGATTACTTTGCCCATCCAGACATTTTTATAAGGTATGTTATCACATGTGCTTACTTCAGAAATGCTTCAAAATGTAAGGTCATAGAAAAAAAAGTAATACATTTTTACAACTCAAAATTATCAGCTTCAGATTAGGAAGTTATTATAGTATTGTCAGTAAGTCCAGACAGTTCAGTCAGTAAAAATGCTGTTCACTGAGTGACCAGGATTCAAATTCCAGTAGGGGAGAAAGTATTCTTTACACTGTTACATCCAGACCAACACTGTGGTTCACCTCCTTTCAAGTTTGTAGTAGCTTTTGTTTTTTCTATAGCAGTTAAATGACCAAAGCATAGAACTGGCCTTTTTCCTCTGTTTAGTGCTCAGAGTAAGCATATATTTAATTCAGTGTTCACTTATCCTGTACATCTGCTTGGCATTGAAGAACTTAACCTTTTTTGTGCCATGTTCTGCATGTAGCACTTGGTCAAGGAATAAAAAAATTCTGTGTTTTGTGTTATAGTTAGAACTTCCAATTGCAGGTGTACAAAGGCCTACCATTACTATAGTTCAGTGGTCAGGGGAGCACTCGGTCTTAGTATGTGAATTACTTGGCTGGTAAAAATGTCCGATTTTAGGCATTATTCTCCGACACCAAAATCACACGGAACCTTGTTCTGAAAATATGCATAATGGAGTTCTAACTAAAACAGACAAGCTATATTGTCATTGAGATGACCCTGAAGAAAGAGTCAGTATATTGCACCAAAATGTTTATAGCAGTTCTCATTTCTTGTCATAAAGAAACCTAGAAGACAGGAAACAGTCATAGCAATGATCACCTCATGTGTCAACTGTGTCTTTTACGGTGTGATTTTATGCTCATTTTAGTATTGCCGACTTCGCAGATCCTAAAGACCGTATGGTGCAAGTGGTACGATGGTATTTGTCAGCTTATCATGCTGGAAGGAAGTCTTCTGTGGCTAAGAAACCATATAACCCCATTCTTGGTGAGGTGTTTAAATGCCACTGGGATATTCCTGGCCATCCTGCAGATTCATCCTCTCTATTAACAGATGGTCCTATACCCTGGTGTACAAAAAATCAGCTTACTTTTGTAGCTGAGCAAGTCTCTCATCATCCCCCAAGTAAGTAGATCTCTTTTATTTCAAAGGCTTGTATCACATTGTTATCCTTGTTAGCATACTTTCAGATTTGTGGTCTGTTCACCTCTTGAGGTAATGTTACTTAATATTACAGATGTGAAATGTCACTCAATCAAGGTCAGAACAATAGAAACTGAGTAGGTATGGCCTGTATGGAAGCACCCTTATTATGTAGTTCTCCATGTGGGGTAATAAGAATGAGATTACACTCAAACACAACAGTTATTCAACTGTAAGTAACAGCTCATTGTCATTGGTACATATTCCAGTGTGACATCATCATCATCAGCAGCAACATCTTCATCTTCATCATCATTGCCATTGCCATTGCCATTATTGTCATTGTTGGGCTATTAGGTAACTTTTACTGATGGAATATGGCCTGATGATGATGATGATGATGATGATGATGATGATGATGATGATGATGATGACAACATTGGCAGTG
>Ga0209755_10008228_pt1 | contig 11191 bp, 10 predicted proteins | sample TergutCo191P1_FD_187301 | JGI IMG/M metagenome (GOLD analysis project Ga0209755, IMG submission 187301) | Cornitermes sp. P1 segment gut microbial communities from Petit-Saut dam, French Guiana - Co191P1 (SPAdes) (version 2) | ecosystem: Host-associated > Arthropoda: Insects > Digestive system... | reverse complement strand
CTTTGATGCTGAAGGTACACTACATGATATTCGTGGAACACAAATGTTAGTAGATGCAGTTGATAATGGTATGGGTAATCTATCAAGAGATGGTATTATTCCTAACCTTACACCAGGTGCTATTTGGTCTGATGGACAAAACGTACGTGATGCATTACAACTTGGTTCAGGTACAGCAGGAAACAGAAGATTTGGTTTCTTAATGTTTGACTTCAACGCAACGCAAACATTAGTTGGAAACATGAATGCTGGTAGAGCAATCGACCCAGACTTTAACTTCCGTGCTATTTTACCTCCATTAGTAAACTGGCAAACTAATATGATCGTTAATGATCAAGGTGTTGTTACTAATCCAGATCAAGCAGCTTCTGCTGGCGTTTACTTCCATTTTACGGGTTCAACTCGTGCAATGAGAGCAGATGCTTGGGGAGCTCCAATTCATGTTGCTAACGACCCAGTTAGATTAGCAAGAGCAATTTTCTTAATTGATCAAATGTTTAATCATGATACACCAATCGGTGATCAAACTGAAACAATCGGTAACGTAAATCTTTACGGACCACAAGAGTTCCATGATGGTACTTTTGAATATGCTGGACAAACAGTTCCTAGATTCTCAGCAGCAGCAATGCAAGAAATGAGAGATTTAAGAGCAGGTTCACATATTGACTGGTTAAGAAGAGAGTTAGGTGCTACATTCGGTATCGGACATATCCGTGGTATGGGATTAGAGTTCCAAACATTATCATCAAATGGTATTGATGGAATCGTTAATATTATGAACCGTACTGTCTTTGAAGGTGGAACATTCTTACTTGCAGGTATGCAAGATTCAGCTGTTGGTTTATTCGGTACAGGTGGAGTTCTTGCTGGTCAAGCAGATAACCCATTCTTTAATCAAGTTCCTTCAATCTTACCAAGATCAGCATCTGAAAATACTGCGATTGCCGCAACTACTTTCAGAAACTTCTCAACAACTAATAATGCTCAATTACCAGGATTAATTGCTAATGGCTTTAGCGGTCATACTAACGCAACAGTTCGTGGATATAGAGCACTAGTATTACAAGACAATGAGTATGCTGTATTCATTTCAATGTTAAGAACTGCTTTATTAAGAGCTCGTGGAGAAATTCAATAAAAAATAACAAATAAACGTGATTTTAGTGCCACCTTACATGGGTGGCACTAGATCACATCATAAAGAGGTAAAAATATGCAACAAGCAAAAAATAAAATATCAATTACCGATATTATCAATAAAGTGAAGGATTTTTTTGTAACTAAGTGGCAATCAATATTGTTTGGTTTCGTAATACTTGTTTCTATTACAATGTTTATATATACGCTAGCATTTGCTACTGGCTGGGCAACAGCCGATGATTCATGGATGATTCATCGTAATACAGATGGCTTAATTAGGGTATTAGCACATGATTTTAATTCAGGCCTATTGACAATTACATTCTTATGTGTAATGTCAATTATTTTGGCGTTAATGTTTGGAACAATTAGTAGAAAGAAATATTACTATACAAACTATATCGTAGTATCAATAATAATTGTTGTTTTATTAGTTTTTGCTGGTTTTGTTTTTATTAGACTACCGCAAGTGTATAGTGGATTTAGAACTGCTTTAAATGATTACCGTAACTGGGATCGTGGATGGGTAGATGTAGGGGCAACTAGTGTTGCCACCACACATGGTGAAACATGGTTAGCATTTTTCATCGGTAATCACTCAGTAGATGTATCACTTTTACCAGCTGGTTTTGCCTCTCCATTAGCAGGAACCAGAGAAGTTTATCAAGTGTGGTTTGATGCTTTCAGAGCACAAGGTCAACTTCCAGCCGATACACCAGCTGAATTATTAAGACATATTAATTCAATTTATAGCATGTTTTATTTTGGTTATTTCCTAGCGTCAATGGCAATTTTATCAGCAGCATCTCTGGGATTAATTATGTATACTAAATATAAAAAAGCCAAAGAACAAACAGTTACATATTCACAAGTTGCCGCTGCAATTGCTGCTGGTGAAGTTGAAGTAGTTTATGAAGAGAAAAAGACTATTGATCTTGATGATGAAACAATTAAAATTAACGTTACACAAGATTTTAGTGTTTTAGCCGAAAAAGAAGCACAATTAAAAGAATTAATGATAGATAAAACAGAAAAAGAAGCCATTAAGTCACTTAAAAAAGAAATATCAGAACTTAAAGTTGATAAGATGCGTTTCCAAACTAACAAGCAAGGCTATTTAATTACAATGTTAGCGGTTGCTATTCTATTAATCGCTGGCTTTATGACGATTAACTTCTCAATTTATGATGATGTTGGTTTAAGAATGCCATTATTCCAATTTATTCCAAATATACATACGGCATTTGATATTGTCTTTATTATTGTTTCATTATTAACATTATTCTTAACTGCTGAAAAGCTTAAGTTTTATAAAAAAGGTTATGTTTATACGATCTTTGTAGTAGCACTTTTCACAATTATTAGAATATTTTACGTACCATTAATGGGGCTACAACAGTACAATGAGCATATTTATGCAGATCCAGTAAATGAAATTAATCGTTTAGGATTAAGCACAGCAAGATTTATTTGGGTTTTAATATTGATGGTAATCGCAGCAGCACTACAAGTAGTAGCAGGCGTTATTACATTTATCAAAATTAGAAAACTTGAAAAACATTTTGAGAAACATGGAGAGAAATAATTATGGCAACAATGAAATTAGATAATGTGAATAAAATTTATCCTAATGGCGTTCATGCAGTTGTTGACTTTAATCTTAATGTAGCTGATGGAGAATTTATTGTTATTGTTGGACCATCAGGTTGTGGTAAATCAACGACAATGAGAATGATTGCTGGTTTAGAAGATATTTCTTCTGGTGATTTTCTAATTGATGATTTATATATGAATGATAAGGCCCCAAAAGATCGTGATATTGCGATGGTTTTCCAAAACTACGCTTTATACGCTCATATGACGGTATATCATAATATGGCATTTTCATTAATGATTAGAAAAGAAAAGGCAGATTTTATTCACGAAAGAGTAATGTGGGCAGCTAATATATTAGGCTTAACCGCATATTTAAATCGTCGTCCCGCTAATTTATCGGGTGGTCAAAGGCAAAGGGTTGCTGTTGGTCGTGCGATGGTTAGAAACCCTAAAATTTTCTTATTTGATGAACCACTTTCAAACTTAGATGCTAAGTTACGTGGAGTAATGAGAAAAGAATTAAAATTATTACACGCACAATTAAAAACTACGATGTTATATGTAACCCACGATCAAATTGAGGCTTTAACATTAGCAGATCGTATCGTTATTATGCGTGATGGCTATGTTCAACAAGTTGGTTCACCAACACAAGTTTATCAACAGCCATATAACTTATTTGTGGCTAGGTTTATTGGGTTACCACCAATGAATATTATTGATGTTTTAGCCACAGAAGATAATAAAATTATTTTAGCTGGCGCTGAAATGAAAAACACTGATCAGGCGATGTTAGATGCTTTATTAACTTATGCTGGTCAAACAATTAAATTAGGTGTTCGTCCTGAACATATTACTTTAACTAAAAAAACTAAGCTAAGTAAAGGTATTGCTGGTGTTGTGACTAATAATGAATTATTAGGGGCAGAAAGTTTAATTCACTTTACAATTAATGATGCACCAATGATTGCTAAAACAAAAGTAAGAGAAGATATTACTATTGGTGATGAGATTATTGTTTCATTTGATGAAGAGCATACATATTATTTTGGTGCGGATTTACATTTTGCTAAGGGTGAAGGTCGTATTTATGGACAATCATTAGTAGCTGACTCATCATTAGTGAAAAAAATTGCACCTAACACTAAGGCGGCTGCACTAGGAATTAGACCAGAAGATATTCAAATATCACTTGAAGCAAGCGAAAATTCATTACTAGCTACAATCAAAGAAATTGAAGTTGTGGGTGCAAATGAATTAATTACCATTGATCTAGAAGGAACAAAGCTTTTAGCTAACGTTAAATATATTCCTGGCCTAGCAGTTGATGCAAAAGTTTATATTAGCTTTAATACAGAAAATCTTTATGGTTTTGACAAAGATAGGAGGAAAATAAATGGATAATCAAGAATTAACAACTGAACAAACTCCTGAAATTGTAGTAGACAGCACTATTGATAATACTGAGGTTTTAAATGATAATGCTAAACGTGCTAAAAAGCCATTTAAAGAAAGAGTGGCTATTTGGTATGACTATAATAAACAAACTATTCCGTTTATATTTATTATCATTTCAACTATCATGTTAACTGCCTTTTTAGATGTTGGGGCAATGCCAACAAGAGATTGGTATTTAGAATCGCATTTTCACGCAATGAATAGACTTCATACCTTTTTCCCATCAAATTGGACATTATTATTGCCAGCTTTTATGTTTGCGATGAACTTAATTGTCATTATTCTTTTCTTCTTATCATTTACGTTTAGTAAAAAAAGAAGTCCAGGATTATTATATGGAATTACGGCTTTGGGCGTAATAAAAGTAGCATTAGGTCTTATTTATGTATTATTATTTGTTACTAATATGTCAGATATTCCCAATTTAGGTGGTAATCCATCAATTCCGTCATCAATGTTTACATCAGTAACCATTGTGACAATCGGTACCCTAACAACAATTGCTGGTGTAGTATTTGCTTGGTTTTATGTTGATTGGAAGTATGTGAAATACAATGAGTAAGAAGAAGGATGAATTAACTCCATACTCTTCTGATAAATTATCGAAAGTTAAACCCGGTGTTAAAATCGGGTTTTTAAAATTCTGGGTAGCAGGAGCAGTTTATTTATTATCATTTTCAACCCCGTTTTTTGTGAGTCAAGATGGATCAACAGAAATCTTGATGTTTTTCCTTTTATTTGTTTTAATTACAGAATACTTAGTTAACAAGATGATTATTTGGATGAATAACGATAATCAGCCTACTTTAAGATATTTACCATTTTTTTATACAAACCCTAAATCAGTTAAAGGACTAGGCTTAACCCTTGTTTATGCCCTGATTATGACACCAGCAATATTGCTAACAGCGGTGGGTATGAATCACTTACTGATTATGATTGGGTGGAATATTCCTGCTTATTGGCTATCAGGTAATCCTGAGGTTTCTAATAGCCCTGAGCGTTTGGAGTTAATTCAAGTGGCATTTACTTATGTATTAGTTGATTTTATTTATTTACGTATTAAATGGCAAGTGGCCAAAATTCATCATAATCGCTACAAACGGCTTACCAAAAAGATTAAGCAGTTACAGTTACAACAAAAATCATTAAGTGTTGATTCAACTGAATATATTAATCTTCAAGCTCAAATTGATGCTTATATTGATAATCCTTGTAACGACAAAAAGGGTTATAGCATAATTAATAAAGAAATTGAACGATTAACGACAAAACTTAATCTGACCGAAGAACAAATAAAGATTGAAGAAGACCAAGTTAAAAACAATAAACTTAAAACTAAACAAACAAATCTTAAAATTAAGATCCGTGATCAACAAGAAAAGTTAAGAAATCTAAAAAAAGAAATTAATAGTAGACAAACTCAAATTAAAGAAGAGTTAGGAATAATTAATAACACAGGAGATAACAATGAAAACATATGATAAATTAGATCGCTATATTGACGCATTAATGAAAAAATCAACCCCACAACATCCATTTTTTAATGTTTCACAAGGCAGAAGAGCACCCAATAATAAATGGGATTATTCGTGTGGTTGTATGACGTTTGCTTTAACGTTAATGTATCGCCGTACTAATGATCCAAAGTATTTAGAGTTTTTAAATACTTGGTGTGATTATTATATTGCGGATGATGGCACCATGAAAGGTTATAATTTAAATCATTATTCAACCGATGATGTTTCACAATCAAGGATTTTATTTGATATGTATGAATTTACTAAAAATGAAAAATACTTAAAAGCGATTGACAAATCATATGTCCAGTTTGCTGGTCATCCTCGTACTAAGGCTGGCAGTTTTTGGCATAAAAAAGTATATACTAACCAAGTATGGCTAGATGGACTTTATATGTTTCAACCACTATATGCTAGATGTTCAACGCACTACAATGCTTTACAAAACTATGATGATATAATGTTACAATTTAGAAATTGTCGTAAGTATTTGTTTAAAGATTCTACTAAACTTTATTATCATGGTTATGATGAGGCCAAAAAAATGTTTTGGGCTGATAAAAAGACAGGTCTTTCGCCATATGTATGGCTAAGAGCAGTCGGCTGGTTAGCAGCTGCTATGGTTGATTCAGCTTACTTTATGAATAATAAAGATTATCAACAAGAACTAGGAAATTTATTAAAAGAATTAGTTGATGGGATGTTACCACATCAACATCAATCAAAGTTATTTTATGATATTGTAGATCTACCAAATGAAGTTAATAATTATCTTGAAACATCAGGCTCAGCACTTTTATCATATGCGATCTTAAAAGCGGTTAATATGGGCATTTTAGATAATAAATACTGGGACAAAGGTGTGGCTATTTTTGATGCTATATATGAACATATGTTAATTGAAACAGGATATGAAATTTCATTAATTAGAATTACAGAAGTGTCAGGGTTAGGACCAGATGATAATTTAAGAAGAGATGGATCGTATAAATATTATATGTCAGAACCAATTATTAATAATGATGCTAAGGGAGCTGGACCATTTATTTGGGCTTACTCAGAAATATTGTTAAAAAATAGTAAGTAATATTTACTAAATTGGGGGTTTTAAAAATGAAGAAGGTGGCAATCATATTAATACTTTTTCTAGCCAGTGTTTCATTGATTGGTTGTGGGGAGTATTTAGAATTTGAATATAAGTGGTTTCCAAGAGTTGGTGGTTTCAGAGATAATCCAACTATTTTTGAAACAACAGATGAAGTAATAAACTTTATTGAACGTCCCAATATTATTCGTCCACCGCACCCACTTATTCAAGAGTTTCATGATTATCTTGCTGGTTTTGATGACAGTTTTTTTAGAAATAGCTTTATTATACTGGTTCAGGAAAATTGGTTTCCTGACTTGGAAGAAATGAAGCCATTGACCATTAGACGTGATGGCACTATTACTGTTAAATCCGTTAAGCATACAGAGTCTAATCATCACAGATTTTATATTATGACTTATGTGGTGATAATGCCAAGAAGACATGTTAATTTAGATTTTAGAATACAAAGAATAGGAGAAGGATTATGGTCATAGGTATGAAGAAGATGGCAATCATATTAATACTTTTTCTAGCCAGTGTTTCATTGATTGGTTGTAGGGAGTATTTAGAATTTGAATATAAGTTGTTTCAGAGGGTCGGTGGCTTTATGAATAATTCTGCTATCTTGGAAACAACCGAAGAAATGGAAGCTTTTGTAAGTCAGTATTTAAGATTCCTTACTCCTGAACATGAATTTTATGCTATTCAACATGAATTTGGAGCCCATTTGAGAAGTTTTGATGAAAAGTTTTTTAGAAGTAATTTTATTTTACTTGTTCAAGACCGTTGGGTACCAGGTATAGAAGAGATGGAGCCTTTGAGAATCCAGCGTGATGGGACAATTATAATTAAATCTGTTTTTACTATATATGTAAGTAGTGAAACATATTTTGTGAGACAGCCAGCTATGACCTATGTAGTGACAATACCCAGAAGACATATAAATTTAGATTTTACAATATATAGAATAGTAGAAAAAATATGGGAAAACGAGTAATGAAGAAAATAACAACTATTGCATTAATAATGCTTATGAGTATAATTAGCATAACCAATATTTATGCATATGAAAATGATGAAATAAGTTTTGAAATAGAGATCATTGATGATGAAGCAGTTGTTTCAACAGCTACTATTGATGATAATTTTTGTGATTCAACAATAATTGTCACCTTTAATCATCGTGCTAGTTTATCGTTAAATGAAATTAAAAATAGTGATTTTGACGGCTTAGATATTAAAGAAATTATGTGTATTACACCTGGTATTGAGCAAGTAAGAGAATATGTAGAAGCAGTTAAAGAAAAAGATGTTGAAACAGTAACTGAAATAAGAGAAAGTACTTGGCAAGTAAATGTTGAGTATTTTAGAAAAATAGTAGTAATTAGATTGGCGACTTCTGGTAAGCAAGAAGTGTTGTCAGCAATTGGTTATTTACAAGGATATGATAATATTATTGCAGCAGAACCTAACTTTATTCATTTTTTACCAAATAATAGTGCTACTAGAAGTAGTATTATGCAAACAAATACATCAATTGAACCATCCTCATCAAGAACCCAATGGGCACTAAATAGTGCCAGAGTAGAAGAAGCATGGAATTTTTTTGGTCCATTAAATAGAATTTCATTCCCATCAACAATAAGAGTAGGTGTATTAGATAGTGGGATAGATTATAATCACCCAGAGTTAAATGTATGTCGTGAAGTATCTTATAATTTTGCCTCTGGTAGTCATGGAAATTATTATAGAGACGTATCAATGGTTGGTCATGGAACAATGACTGCTGGCATTATTGGTGCAAGAGGCGAGCAAATGCGCGGTGTTGCCCCAGGGGTTCAATTAGTTTCTTTAAGAATTGCAGGCAGTGCAGGTGGTGGAACGGCAATAGTAGACTCTTATGTAGTACGAGCAATAAATCATGCTACCATACACCGTATTCCAATTCTTAATTTTAGTAATGGCTGGGGTGGTACTGGCCCTGGACCTGGCGATGCAGTAAGACGAGCAATTCGTATGTTTCCAGGATTATTTGTGGCAGGAAGGCATTACGGTAGAATTACTGATTCAAGAGTGTATCACACGTCAATTTTGAACTCACTTAGAGTAGTAAATAGCTATCTAGGAGGAATTGCAGGTGTAAATCACCACGGACTACTTTTTAATGTAGTTGCAGGTCCAGGAACACGTGTTGAGATTAGCCAATCAAGTGACTTTAATCTAGACCCAAGAATGGGTTTGATTGTTGGTGAATTAAATAATGGAGATATTCGTCATGTAGGAGCACATCAAGCATCACTATATTATAGAAGATTACGCCCTAGCCAAACAGACTATGTCAATAATGGTGGCTGGGGCTGGGTAGGTCGCATAGATGGAGTAAATACCATCGTATAATTATATGAATTAAAATATTAAAAAGGAGAATTTAATTATGTTTAAAAAGATTTTCTCATCATCAACAAGTTTTACTTTTGAATTAGAGAATAATGCGGTTTATTACGCACCCAAAGCGTATGATGTTTTAATTAATGGTAAAAAGGTATTATCAGGTGTTAAAAGAAATGTCTTTTCACTTTATAATTTAACCCCAAACACTGAATATGAAATAAGTGCTAATGGTGCTGTTTTAAGGGTTAAAACCGAACTTGAAACAACCCTCTTAAATGTCTTAGACTTTGGGGCCAAAGGTGATGGTAAAACTGATGATACAATGGCTATTCAATCAGCTTTTTTAGCTGCTCCTAAGGGATCAAGAGTATTAATTCCGCAAGGAACTTATTTAGTGAAACCATTATTTTTAGTATCAGATATTACAATTGAATTAACAAAAGGTGCTACCTTATTAGGTGAAACTGATCGTCATAAGTATCCAATTTTACCAGCACAATACCCACTTATTGACGGTAGTACTTTTGAACTAAACTCTTGGGAAGGAACCCCAGCGGCTACATATGCCTCAATTATTACAGGTATTAATGTAACTAATGTTAAAATCATTGGTGAAGGTGTAGTGGACGCTAATGCCCAAAACTCTGATTGGTGGGTTAATGCGAAAGTAAAAAGAATTGCTTGGCGACCAAAAGGAGTATTTTTAAGTAATTGTCAGAATATTGGTTTTCAAGGGATTACAGTTAAAAATACCCCATCTTGGAACTTACACCCATATTTTTCAAATCACTTAGATTTTATTGATTTAGTAATTGAATCACCAAAAGATTCACCAAATACTGATGGTTGTGACCCAGAGTCTTGCGATCAAGTTAATGTGATTGGTGTTAATTTCTCAGTTGGTGATGATTGTATCGCCATTAAATCAGGTAAGTATGATATGGGAATGAAGTACCGTAAACCAACTTCAAATATGACAATTAGAAACTGTATGATGGCTTATGGTCATGGGGCGGTTGTATTAGGTTCAGAAATGTCAGGTGGTGTAACGGATTTAACGGTTAAACAATGTTATTTCTTAAAAACAGATCGTGGATTAAGAATTAAAACTCGCCGTGGTCGTGGAGAGTCAGCAGTAATTGATGGGATTACGTTTGAAAATATTTATATGGATAATGTTATTGTTCCATTTAGTGGTAATATGTTTTATCATTGTGATCCTGATGGCAAAACAGAATATGTTTGGTCAAAAGAGGCTTTACCAGTAGATGAAAGAACTCCTTATTTAGGTTGTTTTACTTTCAAGGATATTACAGCAGTTAATGCTGAATCAGCAGCCTCATACTTTTATGGACTACCTGAACAACCAATTGCCTCAATCACATTAGAAAATGTATCAGTGACCATCAACCCAAAGGCTCAACCATTTAAACCAATTATGATGTGTCATTTAGAAGAGCAATTAAAACTTGGTTTCGTTTTTAGAAACGTTGGTAAAGTGCTAGCTAAAAATGTTAGCATTAAAGGCCAAATTGGTGAAGAATTTGTTTTAGATAACGTCAAAGAGTTTAAGCGTAACTAATTTAATTAAATATTTATTAACACAATCAAACCTTACCCTCTTAAGTAATCACTACAAATTAATGGTAGCTGAAGACTTAAGAGGGTTTATTTTTATACTTTTATAGTGAAAAAAGACCTTTTTGATAAAAAAATCATTTTGTGATTGACATTTGAAATCAATGTGTTTATAATATTTGAGTTGCCATAAAAACGGCACATAATCACTATCCTTAAAACTTCTGAAAAAAATATGAATAAAAAGATAAAAACTTGCTGATTTTTCTTGACTTTCAGTGGTGGTAGTGATAAAATAATTAAGCGCCTTAAAAAGGAGCATAATAACCAAACAAAATCTTTGAAAACTGAATAACGATAAATGGATAAAAAAATAGAGCTTAAATTAAACTTTATAATAAAAATTATTAAGAGT
>Ga0209755_10008227_pt1 | contig 11192 bp, 13 predicted proteins | sample TergutCo191P1_FD_187301 | JGI IMG/M metagenome (GOLD analysis project Ga0209755, IMG submission 187301) | Cornitermes sp. P1 segment gut microbial communities from Petit-Saut dam, French Guiana - Co191P1 (SPAdes) (version 2) | ecosystem: Host-associated > Arthropoda: Insects > Digestive system... | reverse complement strand
CCTGCCGTCGGGGGGGCTGCTGCACGTCAGTGCGATTATCTTTGCCTCAGCCTCGCCGTCTATTTTGATCCATGGCGGGGTCGTCCGCTTCTTCCGCTCCAGTGCCGCGTCGAAGCCCTGCTCGACGAAGCGCTTGCGCAGTTTGCCCACGGCCTGCTCCCGGCAGCCGTACGCCGCGCCTATCCTCGCATCCGTCCAGTGTTCGTTTTCGGGTGTCTCGTCCAGGGCCAGCAGTATCTGGGCATGGCGTATCCTGTGGCCGGCCGTATTGCCTTTCTTGACCAGCTACCGTAGAAACTCGCGCTCCTCTTCGGTCAGCGTCACTTTGTATTTGATGTTGGGTTTCAGCATATGCCCCTCCTGCCCTTGATTATGGCGGGAAGTCCAGAAACATTCAATGCTTTTGGGGTTCATGGTGCACTAGGTAACTGACGTTTTTTTGTGCCCGATAAGGAAAACGCGAAGCGTTTTACGGGCACAAAAAAATGTGGTGTAGTGAGGCGTGGGAATGGCGAAGCCATGACCTAGCCGAACGAAACCTAAAATGCCCGAACAGGGCATTTTGCAGTTACCGTTTGTTATGCGAAGTAACAATCCTTGTTTACCATTTATTATCAACTAATTGTCCTTTTATTCTTTTCATATTATGTAATAAAATTTTTTTACCTTCATTATTATAAATACTAAAATTATGATTTACTAATTTTTTATCACTTAATTCTTTAAATATATGATCAAAATTATTTTCTAATGTTTGTTGCTGATTAAAATTATTTATAACAATATTATTTATCGTTGGATTGTTAATTGTAATTTCAATTTTTTCATTATTCTTTTCTTGATTTATATACATTTTAAGAATTAATAAAACAACTCCAACAATAAGAGGAGCTACAATTAAAGAAAAAAAGCTACCTTGTTTAAAACTTAAAAGTTTAATATTATCTAAACTATCTTTATTTAAATAACGCGATGTAATTCCATAAGAGTATTTCTTTTTTTTTGTATCTTCAATATTTTGTTTACATAATTTTTCTGAAAAATTACATATACTATTCAGATCCACTAAAAAATAACCTAATTTATACAATGAATCAAAAGTTTCATTAATATTTATGCCTATTTCAAGTTTTTCTTCCATATAGATTTCTCCCTTTCTTTATTATAAGACATATTTTGAAAATGCCAATATATATTCATATATAAATACAATATTTTTTTATTTTTGAGATATTTTTTATTGTTTTGGATTATTATTTCGCATAACTCCATATAACCACCCAACATACGTCCATTATATACAACCACTGCTAGGATATGAAATGGAACTCCTTTTGTCAAGTGGGCTTGTGGGAAATTGTCAACGACCAGTAGAAATGAGCCCAGTTTCCGTTCAGTAGAAATGCTCCCCTGCGTTCAGTAGAAATGAGCCTTTCAATCCCCCCGCCCGACAGGGCGGGAAGCAACATTATTTATCGAACATCGTGGGGACTTCCTTGACGGGCAAGGGCCTGTCCTTCCAAAAGATATGAACAGAGCCGTCCAGCCTCACGCGGACAAGAACCTTGTCCCCGGCACGGGGCAGGCGCTTGCCCGCCTTTTGGATCTGAAACAGGCGGGCCTGAAAACGGATTATGAAGTCCTTGCTTACGCGCCTGTCGAATTCCATGCAGAGGATATCGTCCAATTTGGCCTTGCCCAGATGCACGTGGGCGTCCTCGCCGCTTCTGGCAGGACGGCTGAATTTATCGTTCATCTTGGGCAGGAACGTTTACTTTATCGAACAACAATAACACTCTCACAACGACGTCCACAGAAGGTGGCGAAACACTTGTTAAGGAAAGTACGCCCCAGCCTGGAGGGGATTAACCAATCAACGCAGATAGCGTTGCCATACAACTATGGCAGAGTCGCCTTTCCAAGATCGAGTTTTGCCAGCAACTTTTCCGGCAGGATTAGCGGGACAGAGGATTTGCTACGCAAAAATTTATCGTCACGAGTAACAATATATTCCATTCCCTCCCGCTTGGCACACGTCACAACCAGTGCGTCCTCAAAGTCATCCATTGGGAGAGACAAAGCGTTGGTACAATCCTCATGGGAAACGGAAATTACCGAGTAATTTGCAAACAGGTAATTCAGCACGTTTCGCGCCGAACCTAAATCGCGGGCCTTGGTATAGATGTAGAAAATATCAGTTGCCGCGCTTGCTGTAAAACAGCATTTTATCTCGCCCTTTTCCGAGCGCAATAGGATTTCTTTGGCAGCCGCATCGAATGGATGACGTTCCTGCAATGCATCCATAATAATATTTGTATCAAGCAGAACCGTCACTTTGCCAGCCTTTCCGTTCTAACGTCGTCAAGATCAATGTCGCTTGGGAGCGTGCCAAATAGCTGTTCGATGGACGTGACTTGTTCGGGAATTTTCTTTGAATACCACGGTTCTTTGTTGTAGCGTACTATTTTTGCGGCCGGTTTTCCGTATTTGGTGACGATGACCTCTTCCGTTTCGGCCAAGTCCACATACTTGCCGACGTCTGCTTTTAGGTCGGATAAGGCAACCAACATAAGCCAATATCTCCTTTGCCTGGCAATTCACTACGCCAATAATATTAAATCGGTGCAGTTTTGTCAAACGGGGGGAGCGTCAGCCCTCCGCGGCCCCGGTGCGGCGTTTCAGCAGCTTCCCCATAATCGCCGCGATAATTTGCTGAAACAGTATTCCCGTAATCGTGGGAAGCGCTACGGCTTCCGGAAAGAAGGTTACCGCAATGGTGGCAACCGCGCTGATGTTTTTCAGGCCGCCCAGGAAAAACAGCGTAATGATTTTTTCAGGACCGCACCCGGCGGTTTTCCCCGCAAGTTTCCCCAGCAGAAAGCCCGCTGTCGAAAGCGCTACGGTCAGGGCCGCGACTTTCCAGACCATGGGATCGTCAAACCGAATCGTCCCGGCAATCGCGGACGAGTTGGCGGCAATCACCAGCATGAGGCATATTTTTGCAAGCGGGGTTAGGTACGGGCAAACCAGATCGGGTATTTTGCCCCTGCTGGTTTCGTTAACGGTAACGCCAATAATTGTCGGAATCACTACCATAAAAACCAGGGAGAGGGCAATGGCGCTCATGTCCATGTCGACTTTCGCGCCCATCAAAACGGAAAGGGTTCCCGGCACCACAAGGGGGGCCAGCATCGTGTCCAGAAGAATCAGGGTGAGGCACAGGGCTTTGTCCCCTTTGTATATGCCCACCCAGATAAAACTCGTAACGGCTACCGGGCCGGAGAACAGCAGAATAAAACCGGTTACGGTGTAGGCGTTGTCGCCAAAAAAAAGCCTGGAGGAGAACAGTGCAAGCAGGGGCATCAGCACGCGGACGGCGGCCAGAAAAAGAAAAATGGGAAGGGGGCTGCGAACGGTGCCGCCAAATTCGGTAACCGTGAGCCGGAGCGCGCCGGAAAGGGTCATTACGCCGAAAAGCCAGGGAACCATGGGGCGCAGGTACGCGAAAACGCCGGGCAACAGAAACCCCAGGGCAACGCCAAGGGGAAACAACACCGGCATTATCAGTTCGAGCGTTTTGTTGACGCTGTTCGCCACCTGTACCGATTTCAAAGACGATGCCACACCGGTCCCCTATATTTTTTTTACGCCCCGCCGCCTAAGACTTTTATACAGCAGCAGCAGCGCGAAAATCAAGAGGGCGGTGTAGACCAGTGTGCTTCGATAACCCCACGCGGGGCCGATTGCGCGATTGGTGAGCCCAACAAGAAACTGCACAACGGTGTTCACAATACCGGCAATCGCGATCACCGCCCCGGCGTAAACCGGAGCGTCCCTGCCGAAGCTGACTATAGCCACCGCCATCAGCGTGGGCCAGAACAGGGCCACCAAAAACCCCAACACCGGCAGCACGAAGATTCCCCTTGCGCCAAGGGAAAAGCCCGCGGCAAAAACCGCCAGCGTTAAAACCGCAACGCCAAGCAGACTGCGGACGTAGCCTATCCGTTCGACAACCGGGCCGCAGATTAATCTGGCAAGCGTGAACAGCAGAAAAAACGTGGAAAGAAAAGCCGCGCCCTCGGTGGCCGGATCCAGGCCGTGGACATCGTAAAAATACAGCGGCCCCCAGTTTGGGGTGTTGGCTTCTATAACAAGGGCAAGGCCAAGGGTAAGGGCGATGAGCCAGACCATCGGGGTTTTTAGCGCGTCGAAAAAACTTTTGCGTTCGGCGGCATTGGCGGTACCGCCACCGGCGGCATCGGGGCTTCCGTTTGTTCCGGCATCGTCTTTGGGGAAACGGACAAAGACCGCCAGGGCAAAGATTAACAGTACCAGCGGCAGGGAAAAAAGGTAAACGGAACGCCAGCCAAACTCCGTGTTTCTGACCACAAAGCCCGCAACGCCGGGCGATATTATCGCGCCGATTCCGTAAAACGAATGCAGCAGGTTCATTAACAGCGCCGCCTTTGTTACAAAAACCTTTGACGCAAGCGCGTTCATCCCAATGTCCAGAAAACCAAACCCGGCGAAAACGGCAAACAGCGCCACGGTTATGGAGAAAAAACCGGGCATGAACGGCACCAGAAGAAGCCCCATGCAGATTGCCGAATAGCCGGCAAACGCCGCCGGTTTTATCCCGAAACGCCCCAGAAAGATCCCGGCTATGATGTTTGAGACGACGTAGGCAAACGCAAGCATGGACACCATCAGTCCCTGCCGCTCAAACGGAACGCTGAATTCGTCCCGGATAAGCGGAAAGGAAATGCCGCGAATGTTTTCCACCACGCCGAACATCAGCATGGTTCCAAACAGCAGGACGAAAAGCAGGACGCGCCGGACGTTAATCTTTTTCACGCATACGTCTCGCCGTTCGCCCAGTCCCCGTTTGGCCGCGGCCGGTTTTTCCGTCCGTCAATTTCCTTTAACATTTCCGCGATGCGGGTTTTAAGTTCCTTCAGCCCTATGCCGTCCTTTACGGAAACCGCGACGCTTCCGGGGAACCGGTCGCTTTCCAGAAAGCCGGCAAGCCGCGCCTCCCTTTCCGCGCCGCCGAGCCTGTCGATTTTGTTAAGCACGGTAACAATGGGAATTTCCCCAGCGCCAAGTTCCCCCAGGACGGAAACCGTTGTCCGGAAACACTCGTCTATTTCCGGGTCGGAGATGTCAAGGACGTGTATCAAAAGGCTTGCGTGGGACGCTTCCTCCAGCGTTGACCGGAAAGCCTTGATCAGCGAATGGGGAAGCCGGCGGATGAAGCCGACGGTGTCGGTAAGCAGAGCGGCCGTTCCGGGGACCGGCTCGAAGCGGCGGGTCGTTGCGTCCAGTGTGGCAAAGAGTTTGTTCTCTACCAGAACCGATGCGCCGGTAAGCGCGTTGAGCAGGCTGGACTTGCCGACATTGGTGTAGCCCACAATTGCGCAGACCGGAATCCCCTGGCGTTCCCTTTGCCTCCGCTGCACCTGCCGCTGTTTTACAACCTGCCCGATTTCCTTTTCCAGTCTGTATATGCGCTGCTCGATTTTGCGGCGGTCGGTTTCCAGCAGCGTTTCGCCGGAGCCTTTCGTGCCGTAGCGTCCGCCCCTCTGCCTGGAAAGGTCGATGTACTTGTGGGTCAGCCGGGGCAGGTGGTAGTTTAGCCGGGCAAGCTGAACCTGCAGGTCCGCTTCCCTGGTGGCTGCCCTTTCCGCGAAAATCCGGATTATAAGTTCCTGCCGATCCATTACCGGTATTTCGGCGAGCGTTTCCCAGTTCCGCTGCTGCGAGGGGCCGGGTTCCCAGTCGAACACCAGGCAGTCCGCTTCAAGCTCCTTGGCCTTTTCCGCGATCTCCTCCGCCTTGCCGCTTCCCATGCCGAACCTGGGGTTGCGTTCCCGGACGCGGACAATCTCGTGCCCCACGATTTCCAGTTCCAGGGTTTCGGCAAGCCCCTGCAGTTCCCTGCCCTCGTCGTCTCCCGCTTCACCGGCGTCGTCGCCCCGGCCGCCTTTTTTGCCGCCGCTTATGCTGACCAGCAGTGCCCGTTTCGCCCGTTCTTCCGTTTCATGTAGTTTTTGCGCCATGGTATGCGCCATGATAGCGCGTTTTTGTGTTTTTTGCAACACGCCTTTCGCGGCATACCGTGGCCGGGATTGCGGTTCTATACCGCTTTTTTTTCCAGCACGGTGTGAGCCGCCACAAGCAGCCTGTTGTCCAGGCTGCTTCTCATTGTGTGAAGAAAGGCGTTCTGCCTGGGTTCGTGTTTCAGGTAAATCCTGATTTTCTCGCCGTATTTGGCCTCGGCGTAAAACCTTGCGTTTACCCTTTTTAGGACGTACTCGTCCGTTATGTCGTCCGGCAAGGATTCGACCAGCCAGTGATAGTATCTGATGTTGTTAACGTGTTTGTTGCTGTCAACGTCCGACTTATGCACGTCGTATTCCAACTGAGGTTCAGCGTCGTCGTTTATCACTTTTATTGTGCCCTCGTCAACCTCCCGCGATATTTCCCGGTTGACGCCCCATTTCGATTTTATCTCGTCAAAAATGGGAACCGGTTTTTTCCTTGCGATGTCGTAAAACACCCAAACGCCCTGCGCCTTTCCAATCACGGTGCCGGAATCGTCGAAAATAATGTTTTCACGATACCCTCTTACCGGGGTGTACTTTGACATCCATGTCCGTATCACGATGTTTTCTTTGTATCTTGGATACCTTACCATGTCGATGGTGCCGGACACCAACACCCAGCCGATGTTCCGTTTTTCAAGATTGTACAAACTGTAACCGATGTCGTAGCAATGTTCCGCCGCCGTTTCCTCCAGCAACGTCAAAACCGTGGTGGGGGATATCATCCCGCGTTTGTCCATCTCGAAATACCTGAGTTCGTATTTTTTGTCAAAGCAATGTTCCATGTTTTGCGCCGTCCCGCTTTTGTCCCGTTTGCGTAATTTAGACACGGATTGTGAAAACAGGTTGCACGAAACTTCGATGTTTTCCGGAACCGTTTTTGGGTTGCGCTATTCCCCGCAACGCGTCCACGTAAGTTCGTGTTTGTTGTGGTACAGATGGACAAGCGTGCTCCCGGGAATTTCCGCAAAACGTTTAGGCGTTTCAAAATCCACGGTTCCGGTTTTGGTTCCGACGCTCCCCTGCATTTTAACGGTGCAGACAAAATTACGACAAAGGCCGGAGGCAAGCCACTTCTCGATCCAGTCGTAGAGCCTGGGCGGATAACAGGCAACGTCGCAGAACAGCCAGTCCACCGGCCCCGCGTCTTCCGGTTTTAGGGTAAAAGCGTCGCGGCGAAGGCATTCGACGCCGGGCAGTGCGGCGATGCGGTCTTCCAGCGGGGCCTGGTCAACGGCCAGCACGTTTGCGCCCAAACGCGCAAGCGCCCACGTCCAGCCGCCGGGACTTGCGCCAACGTCAAGACAGCGTTCGCCCGGACCGGGCCACCGGCGAAGCCGCACCAGCGCCTCCCAAAGTTTCAGGTAGGCGCGGCTCGGCGGGCCTTCCCTGTCCTGCGCAAATTCAATCGCGCCGTTTGGAAACGGGCTGGAACAACGGGCGCTCGCGATCATCGTGCGTTCGTCAAGCAGCGTCCACGCCCCCACCGGGGATTCGCCCGGCAGCCACGGGAAGGGTCGCGGCTTCGTGCTAATCGGCGGCAGTTTGGAAGCGATTAAGCTGCCGCGCCGGAAACAGGCGTGCGGACAGGCCGCCCAGTTCCGCTGAATGCCGCGCAGAAAACCGGCGGCTTCGTTTATGGAGTAAAACTCCAAGCGAAAAGGCTCCAGCCAGCAGTTTTGGTACCAGAAAACGTCCGGTTTTGCCGTGTCCACGGTTGCGTCGCGGCCCGGATCGTGAATCAGCGGACCAATGCGTAAAAGTTCGGCGGCGTTTTTTTTCAGTTCGGCCATCAGGTGGTTTTCAAAACCGGGGACGGGCTGATACAATCGCCCCGGAAGCGGAACGCGGCTCATGCGGAATTATACACAACCGGGGTGAAAAAGTCCGGCAAACACGTTACAGTGTTTCCAAGGACTTTCAACGATGAACCTTTTTGCAACTTTGCCGCACGAAACCCGCCGACTGCTTGACGGGGTTCCGGCGCTTATCGACAAAACGTTTCCGCTTCCGGGACGATTCCGGTCGCAACTGCCGGCGAATGTCGCGGAGCTTTCGCATCTGCTTACGTCGGGCCGGGGCGAGCGCGGGCTTTCCTATTTGGGGCGGCCCAATCTGCTTTCCGCGTATCTCCGGTTTTTTCTGCCCTGGAACCTGTACCGGCTTTGCCGCCTGCTGCCGGGCCTGAACATTGGCCTTAGTGCAAATGACGTTGTAACAGATTTAGGCTGCGGGCCTTTGACCTTTGCCGCCGCCCTGTGGATTTGCCGTCCGGATCTTCGCGCCGTTCCGCTTGAGTTTCAGTGCATAGATCGCAGCGGCCCCGCGCTGGAAGCCGGCAGGAAATTTTTCGACGCGCTTACCGGCGCAACGCCGGACGGCAAAAACCGCCCGTGGAAAATCCGCGTTTCCAAAACGGAGGTCGGCACCGGCAGGGCAAAACCCGGCGATCAATCACGCGCCGCGCTTGTATGCGCCGCAAACGTTTTTAACGAAATGTACGGCGACATTTCGCGTTGCGGCGCGGAAAACCTGAAACGCAACGCGGAAAAATCCGCCCGCCTGCTGGAGACTTACGCCGCGGCGGAATCCTCCATTCTGGTCGTGGAGCCCGGTTTTCCCCGTTGCGGTGAATTCATCGGCCTGCTGCGAAACGCGTTAATGGAACGCGGCCGCAGTCCGCTTTCGCCCTGCCCCCACGACAAGGGCTGCCCTTTTTTGGATTCCACGAAGGCGGGCAAAAAACGCTGGTGTCATTTCGCCTTCGAGACCGGCGACGCGCCAAAGGACCTGCTGCGTCTTTCGCTGTCGGCCGGAATCCCAAAGGAGCGCGCCGTTTTAAGTTTCGTGTTTGCGGGAAAACCGGAAGCCGCCCCGGCAAAAAGCCCCCCCCCCGGGGCCGGTGCCGCAAACCTGCGAATCATCTCCGACGCTTTCCCCTTGCCCCACTGGCGGCTTGGCCGTTACGCCTGTTCGGACCGAGGGCTGGTTTTGCTTACCGGGCAGGAATCCGCCGTCGCGAAAACCTGTTCCGGCGCACTGGTAAACGGCGTTTTCAAAAACGGCGCAAGAGACGCGAAGAGCGGTGCGCCGGTGGCGGAACTTGGGGAGGTATAGGCAACGGAAGAACATGACTACATGAACGATCCGCGATGGAGGAGTTCAGGCACCTGACGTATCCGTCTCAAACAGCTACTGCGAGAATAAATTGCGGCTTGAATTGGTGCAGGCGTGGAGAGGGAGGCGCAATCGCATCAAAGACAGGGTATTGACCTGTAATTATGGCATAATTATAATGTATATATGAGGGTGGTCTGGGACGAAAAGAAGAACCAGGAAAACATACGGAAACACAAGGTGTCTTTTGACGAGGCCAAAACCGTGTTTTCCGACCCCAATGGCAAACTGATAGCCGATCCGGATCATTCCGATGTCGAAGATCGATTTGTCATTCTGGGGTTAAGCAAAACGCCGCGCCTATTGGTCGTATGCCATTGTTACAGGGAGGACGACGAGACCATTAGAATAATAACGGCAAGGAAAGCGACTCGAAAAGAAACCGGATTTTATGGAGGGTCATGACATGAGAAAGGAATACGATTTTACCAATGCAAGACCAAACCCGTACGCAAAAAAACTGCGGCAACAAATATCAATACGCATCGATGTTGACACAATCGCCTATTTCAAGAAGAAGGCGGAAGAAACCGGCATTCCATACCAAAACCTGATAAACCTGTACTTAACGGATTGCGCGGTTCGTTCCAAAAACATAAATGTAACATGGCGGTAATCCGGCCTTTGCTTTCGCCCTGCCCCCACGACAAGGACTGCCCTTTTTGGATTCCACGAAGGCGGGCAAAAAACGCTGGTGTCATTTCGTCTTCGAAACTGGCGACGCGCCAAAGGACCTACTGCGTCTTTCGCTGTCGGCCGGAATCCCAAAGGAGCGCGCCGTTTTAAGTTTCGTGTTTGCGGGAAAACCGGAAACAGCCCCGGCAAAAGCCCCCCCCGGGGGGTAACGCCGCAAACCTGCGAATCATCTCCGACGTTTTCCCCTTGCCCCACCGGCGGCTTGGCCGTTACGCCTGTTCGGACCGGGGGCTGGTTTTGTTTACCGGGCCGAAATCCGCCGTCACGAGAATCGGTTCCGGCGCACTGGTAAACTGCGTTTTCAAAAACGGCACAAGAGACGCGAAGATCGGTGCGCTGATGGCGGAACTTGGGGAGGTATAGGGAATGAATGTTTGGATAGCGTAGGCTGGAATGAGGTCTTAGGGGCCACTCTGGTCATGACCGGCACAAACTGAGAATTGTCGACAATTCATGTGGGCTATTGACGGCCTGTCTAATCCCATGGCAACATACCCTAACATCGTATGGAAGTACCTAAGATTTATATTGAGACAACGCTTTTCAACTTCTACTTTGCCGAGACCAGAGGACAGTATTCCGGTAAGGTGGTAGGGCTCTGCCGAGACGCAAGGCGTTTCTTTGCGTCGATAATGGCGGGGGATTTCGGACCGTACACCTCTGAGTACGTCATCGAAGAACTCAGTGAAACCCGCAACAAGGGGCACCGGCACGAAATGCTGAAACTGGTCAAGGACTTCGGTGTTACAGTATTGCCGAAGGATGAAAGGGCGATACGGCTTGCGGGAAAGTACATCGAGGCAGCGGCGATTCCCGCCAAGCACATAACCGACGCACGGAAATCAATTTTCTGCTGACATCAAGACATGAACCAGCTTCTGGCAATCCAGCAGGCATCCGAACATGATTCTTGACAGCGGAAGTTTCGAGCTGGTCTTCTGCCAGGGCAAAAGCACTTACTCCCGATTATGATATAAGCTAAATCCACAGCAAACCCAAATTGGGAGGGAAAACGTGGAAACAGGGAAAGTGCCGGACGAAGAGTCGGTGCTGAAAATGAAAGAGGCCCTTAGCGGCATAAGCGATCCGCGGCGGCAGTGGGGATACCTGCGGCACATGCTGCCGGACATCCTGGTCATCGGGCTGTGCTCGGTCATCACCGGGGGCACGGACTTCGAGGACATGGAGGATCTTGGCAGGGACAACGAGGAATGG
>Ga0209755_10008226_pt1 | contig 11192 bp, 10 predicted proteins | sample TergutCo191P1_FD_187301 | JGI IMG/M metagenome (GOLD analysis project Ga0209755, IMG submission 187301) | Cornitermes sp. P1 segment gut microbial communities from Petit-Saut dam, French Guiana - Co191P1 (SPAdes) (version 2) | ecosystem: Host-associated > Arthropoda: Insects > Digestive system... | reverse complement strand
CGCGCCTGGCTAGGGTTTACTGGGTTGCGCGCAATGGCGAAGCCTTCAGCGACGCGGCTGAAAAACCACTCGTGGAAAAACGCCGGTATGTCCGTCCGCCTAGACGCGCTCAGTATCATTCCGCCCCCGCGAAGTTAAAATGCATTTTCCTTGCGGCTGCTCCTGATTTTTTTGAGAAATCTGCCGAGGGAAACGAGCGAGCGAGACGCATTCTCAGGAAAAAACGTGAGCGAAAAAGCTGTTATCATTAGCGCAGCACGACCTCCGTCCTGCCGAATCCTCCAAGCTCCGGGTGCGAGAAAAAGTAATCCGCCACGGCGCTTTCCCTTCTCAATTGCTCGTGGACGGCTTTTTGCAATATGCCGTCCCCCTTGCCGTGGATCACCGAGAAGGCGCTCAGCCCGCACATGAGCGCGGAGTCGATTTGGCGGCGCAGGGCTTCGAGCGCTTCGTCCACGCGCATTCCAAGCAGGTTGATCTCCGCGCTGGCTCTGGGCGCGCTCGCGTAATCGACGCTCGCGATCTGCGGTCTTGGCGCGGGGGACGGCGCTGCCGGGACGAGCTCGCTTTCCGGGAAGCTTATTTTCAGCGAGCCTATCTCGACGATCCACGTGTTTCCGGCGGGGCTTTTTTTGTCAATGCGCGTAAGCACGCCGCGCCGCCTGGATTCGCCGGCAAACACTTCCATGCCGGGCGCGAAGCCCGCGAATTTCGCGCTTGCCGCTTCCCCGCCCTGCGCGGGCTTGCCGCGACCGGTTTTTTTGCTCAGGCTTTCTTCGAAAAGCTGCTCTTCCAGGCGGCGGTCTTCCGCGAGCACGCGCCTTTCGGCGTCCAGCTTCGCATTTTCGGCTTCGACGGTTCGCGCGAGCTCGCCCAAAAATTCTTTCACCTTCAGGGTTTTCTCGCGCGTTATCTCGCCCTCGCGCAGCTCGCGCACGAGGTTCTCAAGGGTCTTGCGGCTTTCGTCCAGGAGAAGGCGCAGCCTCCCCGCGAAGCCGGCTTTCAGCTCCAGCTCTTTCTGGCGCAGGCGCAGCTCTTTCAGGTCGGACTTGCGCCGCGCGTCCCGCAGGCGGATTTCCTCGAGCTCCGTTTTCTCGATGAGCGCGGAAAGATCGCGGTGCTTTTCCTTCAAGCCGCTGATCAGCGCGGAAACGTCGGAATGCCCAGCGTCGATGTAGTTGCGCGCGCTCGCGATGATGCCGGGCGCGAGACCGTTGCGCTCGGCGATTTCCAGCGCGCGGCTTTCGCCAGGAATGCCGGTAATGATTTTGTAAGTGGGCGAGAGCGTGCGCGTGTTGAATTCCACGGACGCGTTTTCCACTTCCTGCCTCGTGTAGCCGTAGTTTTTCAGGATGCCGTGGTGCGTGGTTATCAACAGCGTTGCGCTTTTTTCTATGAGGCAGTCGAGCACCGCCATCGCGATCGCGCTTCCTTCCTGCGGGTCTGTGCCGGAACCGAGCTCGTCAAGCAGCGCGAGGGAGCTTGGGGTGGAATGCGCGATGATGGCGGCGACGTTCGTGATATGCGCGGAAAACGTTGACAAAGATTGCCCGATGGACTGCTCGTCGCCGATGTCCGCGAAAATGCCGTCGAACACCGGCAGCGTGCTGCCCTTGACGGCGGGGATGGCAAGCCCGATCTGGTTCATCATGGCGAAAAGCCCCGCGGTTTTCAGCGTGACGGTTTTGCCGCCGGTGTTCGGTCCCGTGATTATCAGCGCGCGAAGGCTCGCGCCCCGCGCGTCTTCTCGCGCGTCGCCGCGCTGCGCCCTTTGCATCGTCAGGTCGATCGGCACGGCGTTTTTCAGCAGTGGGTGGCGCGCCTGGATCAGATTGATGCAAGCTGGCTCGCCGCGCTGGGATGGCGGGGAGAAAACGCCGGAGGTTTCCAGCGAGTATCGCGCTTTCGCCATCAATATTTCAAGCTTCAGCGCGGTCGCGTGGAAGGGCTTCAGATCGAAAGCGCGGCTGGCGATCGTGGCGGTAACGTTTGCAAGTATTTTCCTGATTTCCGCGTCCAGGTTTCGCGTCTCGATCAGGATGTCGTTGTTCCTTTCAACGACGTCTTCCGGCTCGACGAAAATCGTCTGCCCGCTGGAGGACACCTCGTGCACGATGCCGCGTATGCGCCCGCGAAAGTTTGACTTTACCGCTAACACGATCCTGCCGTCGCGCTGGGACGGCACGGCGGACTGCAGCATGCGCCTGACTTCCTCGTTCGCCGTGTAGCGGGAAACCGTCGCGTCGAGCTTCGCCGTAAGGCTTCGGATTTTCTGCTTGATGGCGCGAAGCTCCGGCAGGTCGCGCATGTTCCCTTCCCTGTCCAGCACGCGGAAAACGGCGGCGGCTATGCCCGCGCAGTCCGGCATTTCCTCCAGCATCTGCGCGAGCAGCGGGTGCGGCGAAAGAAATTTGCGCAATTCCTCGACGCGCTCGACGAACAAGCCGATCGCGCAAGCCTCGTCAAGCTCGAGCACCGCGCCTTCCACTCCCAGTTTCGGCAACAAAAATCCAATCGACGGCAGGTACTTGCGCGGGTCGCCGCCGCCTTCGTGGACGCGCGAGATTATCGCCTGCGCCGCGTTTTTCGTTCGCGCGACGGCGTCGGGATCCGCGCTCGGCGTTTCCCGGCGGATCGTTTCCGACGCCTCCTCGCTCATGGAGTGTCGCGCGAGGCGCTCGAGTATCACGTCGAACTCGAGGAGTTTCAGCGTTTTTTGCGCTAGCGCTTCTTTCGCCAAAGCGTTTTCAGTCTGCATTGTGTTTGCCTGCGATTTTTCCCGCTAGCTCGTCGAAAATGCGCAAAAAACTTTCGTAGCGGTCTTCGTGAATTGCGCCGGCGTGAACCGCCTCCAAAATCTTGCAGCCGGGCTCGCGGCGGTGGCTGCACGAAAGCCCGTAAGAGCATTTCCCCGCGAGCGGCTCGAACTCGCGCATGTGCGCGATCAGCGTTTCCTTGTCGATCCCGTCCGGCACGAAACGGCGCATCCCCGGGGTGTCGATTATCCAAGTGTCCGCGCTCGCCGCCGTTTGCGCATCGCCTGGTTCGAGCAGCGAAAACCCGGACGGCGTTTGCGCCAGCTCGATCATCGCCGCAAGCGTCGTCGTGTGGTTGCCGCGGTCGTACTTTTCGTTGACGGCGCCGACTTTGATGTCAAGCCCCGGCACCAGCGCATTCAGCAGGCTCGACTTGCCGACGCCTGATTGCCCGGTCAGAACCGAGTGCTTGCCGGCGAGGCGCGCGCGCAGGAGATCGAGCCCCTGCCCCGTTCGCGCGGAAACCTCGACAATCTCGTAGCCGATTCGCCTGAAGTCTTCCAGGCGCTCGTCGGCATCGAGCCTGTCACCGCCGTCGCCATCGTCAAGGTCGATTTTATTGCAAACGATTATCGCTGGAATCTCCGCGATGTCGGCTTGCAGCAAGACGCGGTCGAGAAAGCGCGGTCTGAAGGGCGGCGACCTGCGCGTCGCGATGCAAAAAACCTGATCGACGTTCGCCGCGATCAATTGCGAGCAGCCGCCTTTCTGGTTGTAGCGCGTGAAAATATTCCTGCGCTCTTCCATCGCGACGATCATGCCGGTTCCTGTATGCTCGGGGTCGATCTGCGCCTTCACGCGGTCGCCCGGCGCGAGCGGGTTGTAAAAGCCTTCAGCGCCTTTAAGGACTTTCCCTTTCAGGCGGCACTCGAGCGCGCCCGGCGCACCGGCGGCATCCGCGCAGTCCGGGCGAACGGTAAAGACATTGCGCGATCCGCGCAGTACCATGCCGCTAATGACGTTGGCGTCTTTTTCGCTCATGCGTTCTCCAAAAGCGCGAGCTCGCAGCCAAGGCGTTGCGCCCAGACCTCCCACGACGGCTCCGGCGCGTCGGCGCCCGTAAGAAGCAGGCTGCCTGGCGCGCGATCTTTTTCATCAAGGCTATTCGCGCTCTGCGCGAGCAGGGACTCGACGCGCCGCGATATCCCATCGATTGAATCGAACACCGCGATGTCCGGCTGCGCTTCCTGCCTGAACTCTTCCAATAAAAGCAGGAAGTGCGTGCAGCCCAGCACGAGCGCGTCCGCGCCGACTGCGCGCAGCCGGTCGAGGTAGCGCCGCGCAGCCTGCCTGCGCTCGCCCTCCCCGGCGCGGTCGAGGCGCGTCTCGACGAACTCGACAAGCTCCGGCGCGGCAAGCGCGACGATCTCGCAGCCGCCGTTCTGCGCGCCAAGCTCGCGTATGTACGACTCGCGAACGGTAAGCTCCGTGCCGAGCACGCCGATTTTCCCGGTCTTCGTCGCGAGCGCCGCGGGCTTTACCGCCGGCACTGTTCCCACGAAAGTAAGCGCGGGGAAGCGCTCGCGCAGCGCGGCTAGCGCGGCGATGGACGCGGAGTTGCACGCGAGCGCGATCACCTCCGGATCGAGCGCCCGCGCGATTTTGTCAACAAGCTCGAAAAGAATCGCGCAAAGCTCCTCGCGCCCGCGCTTGCCGTACGGGAAGTGCAGGCGATCCGCGACGTAGGCGGCGCCTTGCGCGGGGTTGCGCTCGCGGAAATGCCGGAAGTACGGAATGCCGCCGATGCCGGAGTCCAAGAAAACCACGCGCCTGTCCTCGCTGCGCCGCCCGCGATGCTCCATCGTGTTAATGCTAGCTAAACAAATTGTCGAAGGCGGATTTCGCCGCCGCGGCTTTTTCCATGTCCTTTTTTTGCCCCGCGGTTTCGCCCCGGTACTTCGGATCCAGCGAAAACCAGTCGCAAAAATTGGAGCGCTCTTTGTCAGCCGCCGGCTCCGCACTTGTCTCCGCGCAGTCGCCCCGCGCGCCCGGTCGGAAAAACCGGCAGTTGCGGCAGGCGCGAAGATCCTTCCCGCATGTGGCGCAGGGAAGCGAACGACCGAAAGGTTCCTGCTCGACGACGGGCGAGCCGCAATACCAGCACATGCTTTATTATACCTCGCGCAAGGCCAGTTTGCAAGTGCACGCTCCGAACTGCCATGTTCCAAGAAAGCCCTCATCCTGAATGGTTTCCAAACTCCGAACGCGTCATCGCATAAGTGCCGACAAGGATGAACCTAACTTTTCTTTCTGACAATATTGACAACATGTCTTTGTAATGGCTGTTCAGCATCGTACTTCTTGCCCAGGGAAACCACTTCGCGGGTCAAAGGCCAAACCATGGAAACCCGTTCCGCAGGCATGTTTGAGATACCCTGCTGAAGTATAGCCTGAAACTACGGCCTTTGTCAAATTAGCGCCCTTGCAAAATTGAAATTTCGCAAGGGTGCTATTGCGCCTGCGTGTCGCTTCTGTTTGTTAACCAAGTACCCGCATAGAACGCAACGCTTGCCAGTCCTCCAGCGCCGATGCCTTCCCTTGCGCCAGCTTTCCGAACATGCAGCCCATCTTGATAACATAAAAAATAAAACCCCTGCGCCCAGGGGTTTTATTTTGCATTTTTCCTCTTACGCTTATCCCAGCCCCGACTTGCGCCGGCTGTAAATGTCGTAGAACACCGCAAGCAGGAGGATAACAGCCTTGACAATCAACTGCAAGTGGTGCCCAAGGTTCATCAGTGACATTCCGTTGTTGATTGCGCTCATTACAAGACCGCCAACAATAACCCCGATTACCGAGCCTATGCCGCCGCCGGCGGAAACGCCGCCTATGTAAGACGCGGCAATGGCGTCCAGCTCGAAAAGATTGCCAGCACCCGGAAGGGCGGTATTCATAAGACCTGTGAAAATCACGCCTGCAAGCCCGGCAAGCCCGCCCATGAAGATAAACACAATGAACGTGACGCGCTCGGCGTGTATGCCAGAAAGCTTCGCCGCGCGGTCGTTGCCGCCAACGGCGTAAATGTAACGACCCAGAACGGTACGGTTCAGAATGAAGTGGAAGACGAAAACCGTAATGCCTATCACTATTACCACGTTGGGAAGACCGCGGAAACTGGCGAAGCGCTCGGCAAGCCACAGCACCAAAATACTTATCGCCGACAGCTTGACGATAAACAGGGGCAAAGGCGCAACTTCAAAATCATTGGCGATTTTTGCCCTGCGGCTGATAAACTCCACCGCAAAAAACAGCGCTATAAAGACAAGCGCAAAAACAAACGCCATGGGGAAATACGGGCCTATCCTTCCCAGCCCCAGCGCCTCGTCAAGGGTTCCAGTGGACAGCCTGGCATAGTAGTGGTCAATTAGGCTTATGGGTCTGACCTGCGTAACCGTTAACGTAAGCCCGCGGAAAAGCAGCATTCCGGCAAGCGTCACGATAAACGCGGGTATTTTCGCATACGCCACCCACAAGCCCTGCCACACGCCAATGCACATGCCAATCATTATTGCGGTTATGAGCGTGATGGGCATTCCAACGCCGGTGTTGTAAATCATCGCGCTAAGGGCGCCGACAAAGGCGCAGACCGAGCCGACCGAAAGGTCGATCCCCCTGACTATGATTACCTGCACCATGCCAACCGCAAGAATGAGCACGTAGCTGTACTGGAAGAAAATGTTGGTGATATTCCGCGGGCTTAAGTTTATCCCGTTGGTAAGGACGGCGAAAATCACCATGATCAATACCAGAATGATGAACATCGAGTAACTTCTCACGTTGTTTTTGATGAGCGTCCTCACATTGGAAGTCCGAACAACCTTGGTCCCCATATTGTCTCCTTAAATTGCTTTTCACGCGCAGCGTTATCGCTGCGCGCATTGGCTCCATGCTTTTAGTCAACCAGCGCCATGCGCATGATCTTTTCCTGGCTTGCCTCTTCCTTTGCCAGCACGCCCTTTATTTTGCCTTCGTTCATGACGTAAATGCGATCCGCCATGCCCAGCGCCTCCGGAAGCTCGGAAGTAACCATGATAATGCTTTTCCCGCTCGCAATCATATTGTTAAGGATTCCGTAAATTTCCGTTTTCGCGCCAACGTCAATGCCCCTTGTCGGCTCATCGACAATCAGAATTTCCGGGTCTGACAGCAGAATCTTGCTTACGACCACCTTCTGCTGGTTGCCGCCGGAAAGATTGCGCACGATCTGGTTTACCGAAGGCGTTCTTATGTTGAGTTCCTTTCTGTAGCGCTCCGCCTCCAGAATCTCCCTTTGCTCGTCGATAACCCCGAAACGCGAAAGTTTTCTCAGGCTCGCATGGGCAATATTTGTCTTAATGTCCTGTATGAGAACAAGCCCCAGGCTTTTGCGGTCTTCGGAGATATAGCCGAGCTTGGAAGCGATCGCTGCCGCCGCATTGTTGAAAACGCAAGGCTTCCCGTTGATGTACAGTTCCCCCATGCTGCGAGATCCGTATGACTTGCCGAAAAGGCTCATCATAAGTTCCGTGCGCCCCGCGCCCATAGGGCCGCAGAAGGCAAGTATCTCGCCTTTGCGCAGGAAAAAAGAAACATTATCAACGACCTTAATGCTATGGTAATCGGGATGATAGACCGTCCAGTTATTGACTTCCATTACCGTTTCGCCAGGCGAAGAGCGGCGCTCGGGGAAGCGCTGCGTCAGGTCGCGGCCCACCATGTCCTTGATAATCATTTCCTCGGTGAGATTGTCGCCTTTAACGTCATAGGTGCTTATGGACTTGCCGTCGCGCAGGATCGTAACCGTGTCGGCAACCTTGAGCACCTCGTTCAGCTTGTGGGAAATTATTACCGACGTTATGCCTTGGCGCTTGAACTCCAGCACCAGATCCAAAAGCTTCGCGCTTTCGTCGTCGTTAAGGGAAGAAGTGGGCTCGTCCATGATGAGCAACTCCGCGTTTTTGGACAGCGCGCGCGCGATTTCCACAAGCTGCTGCTTGCCCACGCCAAGCTTGCCGACGACCGTCGCAGGCTCCTCGTCCAGCCCCACAATATCAAGATATTTTTTCGACTCTTTTATGTACTTGTTCCAATTGATTATGCCGAACTTCGTCTGCATATGCCCCAGGAAAATATTTTCGTAGATTGACAGGTACGGGCTTAAGGCAAGCTCCTGATGGATAATCGCAAGCCCTTCTTTTTCGCTGTCCTTGACAGTGCGATAGGAGATCTCGCTCCCCTTGAACACCACGCTCCCCTCGTAGCTGCCTTTGGGATGAACGCCCGAGATGCAGCTCATGAGGGTGGATTTTCCCGCCCCGTTTTCGCCGCAGATAGAGTGTATCTCGCCTTTTTTTACCTTGAGGCTGACATTGTCAAGGGCCTTGACACCAGGAAAATCTTTTGTCAATTGCTTTATCTCAAGAATGTATTCGCTCATAATCCTCCCAGCAAAAACAACGGAATCCTTGCCATGCAAGGATCCGCAGCAGAAGCAACGCTACAGTGTTGTCAACAACAATGTAGCGTTGCGCGCAATCTTTGAACCGCCAGCGTCAGCCGGCAGTCCAAAGATTGCAATTCCTTCGTTACTGCAGACCCCTCAACTGGTTGGTCTGAGCGGGCGTGTGGAAATTCGCATCCATCGGGGAGCTCCAGTTTTGAGCCCGCGTGACCAGAACCGGTTCCAAGAGGAAAGTCTGCACGCGCCTTACGCCCGTGTCTCCAATCTGGCCAAGGCCGATATCGGCGGCGAGAACGGCTCCGGGAATGCTGCGGGGCAGATTGTGGTGGATTTGGTAGGCCAAGAGAACCGCGGCTTCGGCAAGAGCGTGCGTGTTCTTGAAGACGGTCATGTGCTGGTCGCCGCTCCAGATCGCCATCATGGAATCAAATTCCGCATCCTGTCCCGTTATGACCGGCATCTGCCCAGGGCCCTGATACCTTGCGTCGGCCCTGAGGGATTCGATGATCGCGCGCGCCAAGGTGTCGTTGGGAGAAAGCACCGCGTCCAGGCGGACGTTCGCCGCGGCGCCGGTAAGGAGGTTGTCCATACGGGTCCTTGCGTGGGGGGCCTGCCAGTACGGGGTGGCGATCGCCATGAAGTTCGCCATGTCAGCCGAGCTTCTGGGGAACGGGCCCACGACCTGGAGGGCGCCCCTGTCAATGTGGGGGAGAAGCACGCTCATCGCGCCATCGAAGAAGAAGAACGCGTTGCCGTCCGTCGCGGAGCCGGCAAACAGCGTGATCGTCCTGGGGTTGGCGGCGGTGACCGCGCTCAAGTTGAGCGCGTCTACGATGCTCTGCCCCTGCATACGACCGACTTCGAAGTTGTTGAAGGTGATGAAGTAGTCATAGTGGCCGGAACCGGATATGATCCTGTCGTAGGCTATAACCGGGATCCCTTCGCGCCAAGCTTCCTGGACTACCGGCACGACGCCTTCGTTGATGCTGCCGATGATGAGCACTTCCGCGCCCTGCGCGATGAAGCTCTGGATGTGGGTGTTCTGGACAGCCTGGTTCGCGTCCGCCCACATGACCTCCGCCCGGAACCCGCGCCTGACCGCTTCGTCCCTAAGCCGGTGGCCGTCGCCGATCCACCGCTCGACGTGGGTTTCCGGCATGGCGATGCCAATCAACGGCGCCTGATCCCTTGACGGCGCGCCAAATGCCAAACCCGCCACAAACAAACCCAGAAAAACCGCTACTAGTTTTTTCATTCGTATCTTCCTCCTAGCCTACATTTTTGCGGGCAACGCCCGCATTTTTTATCGCTACCAATAACAACGTTATTGGCACTTCCCATAATATCGCCAGCAAATTCCTAAAAAGCAACATGGCTTTTTAGGGGCTATATGCTATTCTGCGCATACATCACCTGCTGGCTCGAATGCAAATCGAAGCCATGCAATAGCCCCTGTCTTGCTTTCCTTATTACTTGCGTGACGCATGGCTTTGCCAAAAAACTGCTTAGAAAAAACGTACGTTTTTTCTAAGCGCATATGCAAGCTCAAGGCTTTTGGCACGCAGCACAACAGCCAAAGCTTCATGCTCCATTTTACCACACCTTACAGAGCCGTCAAGCAAATTTTTCGCAAAACGCAAAAAAAAATCGATCTCGCAGGCGAAAGAATGCGACAAAACGCCCGCAGCTCTCCAAAGCTGTCGCTTTTGGCATGATTAATATCGCTTATGGCACATAATGCCAATTGGCTAAAATAATTGCCTGTAGGCGATACTGCCTAAAAAAAACGTACGTTTTTTTTAGGCAGTTATTCGGACAAGGCTACGTGTCGCACGAATACATTATGGGCTACTTCAGATGTGGCGGATAGTATTCCGCAAAATGCTTGTTTTACCGGGAAGCACTAGCTTATGCGCCGAAGATGAGCATCCTTCGCTTTTTATGGCGAATTTACCGAAATTTAACCGCGGATTTACTCCCTGTTTAGCGCCCCGCCTTAGCCTTAAGACAGCATTGTCCATGAGGAAGTAATCCGTGTATTCTTGTTCCATGACAATAAAGAAACGCCTTTTCTTCTCGACCATTCGCATGGCATTCATATCCCTCTGCGCGCTTGGAATCGTCGGCAGCGTAATAACGTTTTCCATATTCGGAGCCGAACGGCCCGGCATGGAAGAATGGAGGTATCTGCACATTGCGCTCGGGCGTGACATGATGATCACAATATGGGTTCTGGGCCTGATCTTCACCATAATGATCGCCAGCATAATCAACAATTTTTTCACTCACCGCATAACGAAAACAATCACAAGGCCGCTGGAGCTCCTAATCGAGGGCGTGCGCCAAATACAGGAAAGCAATCTCGCCTACCGCATCGACTACAAAGGCAAGGACGAATTTCGCCCAATCTGCGACGCCTTTAATGGAATGGCGGAAAGGCTGGAGACATCCGCCGCGCGACGGCAAAAGGACGAGGCGAACCGGCGCGAGCTAATCGCCGGCATATCCCACGACCTGCGCACTCCGCTCACTTCGATACGGGGAAGCCTTGAGGGGATCGAGCTACTCCAGGTAGAAAACTTCTTTCAGCTCCCAATATTTTGGGCTGTTGTCCTCGTTTGTTTCCATGATGTCCTTCATGTAAGCCCACCATTTTTGACAAGCTTCGGTCTGAGCCGCCGCGCCCCACTTTTCTTCCGATTCGATGACAACGTAGGCGAACAGGTAGCCCGTCTGCTCGTCCAGGAAAATGGAGTAATCGCGCGCGCCGTGCTCTTTCAGCATCGCTTTCATTTCCGGCCACAATTCGTCGTGGCGCTTTTTGTATTCCGCGTAATGTTCCGGGAAAACTTTCATCTTGGACGCTTTTCGAATCATGCATGTCCTCCTCGACAATTCGATATTCGCTGTTTTAGATACTGTTCCTCAAATCTCCC
>Ga0209755_10008224_pt1 | contig 11193 bp, 10 predicted proteins | sample TergutCo191P1_FD_187301 | JGI IMG/M metagenome (GOLD analysis project Ga0209755, IMG submission 187301) | Cornitermes sp. P1 segment gut microbial communities from Petit-Saut dam, French Guiana - Co191P1 (SPAdes) (version 2) | ecosystem: Host-associated > Arthropoda: Insects > Digestive system... | reverse complement strand
TTTGGCGGTTTCGCTGTTTCTCCTGTGGAGATATAGGAAACACTACAAATATGCTTGAAAATTTTTTGCAGGAGGAATTTCCATGGCGGATACCATAATAACAATCAGCCGCGAATACGGCAGCGGAGGCAGGGAGATTGGGCGGCTCCTTGCGGAGGAACTTGGTTTGCCCCTTTTCGACAAGGAAATCATGCACATGGCTATCGAAAGAAGCGGAATGTCCGCCGATTTTGTGGAGAAACGCGGCGAGAAGGTTCCGAGCAGGTTTTTGCAGGACCTTCAACGATTGTCGCTGAATATACCCCATGTACGCATACCGTCGGGCTACAGTTCCATGGCTATGGTTAAGGCCAATGCCATTGCGGCCCATTCGTCCATCGCGAAAAACGACGCGGATCGCCTGTTCCGCATCCAGTCGGCGGCGATTAGGGAAATCGCCGCGTCGGGCGGCTGTGTTATAGTCGGACGCTGCGCAGGTTATATTTTGCGGGAGCATCCCAATCTGCTTTCGGTTTTTATCAGGGGCAGGTTTAACGACAGGGTGCGGCGGGCCGTCCAGACCTACAAACATGCGGAAAAAACCGCCGCCAGGGATGTCAGGAAAATTGACAAGCATAGGGCGAATTTTTACAAGTACTACACCGAACGCCAATGGGGTGCCGCCGATAATTACGACCTTGTGATAAATTCGTCTTGCTCCGGCATCCAGGGAGCTGTCGCCGTGATAAAAACCCTGTCGGACGTGCAGTTGCGTAAATAGGGGTAAAGCCATCCGCTGATAATGAAACAGCGCTGAAGTTTGGTATCTGCAAATCCGGCGACGCAGGCAGAAGGTCTGAAAATCGCAGGGTTAGTTAAAGGTTTTTCGCGGTGGATTCGCTGGCTGGAATACAGCCCGATCGTCAAGCCGAAGCATGCGGGGGTTCGCAATGCATGCAGGCTCACGGGACAAGCACAGGGCGACAGGCCGGACGTACCTGTCCTAGCTATCCGTGTGGTTTTCAGCTCCAGCCCTAGTTTTGTTCGTAAGTGTGGGCGTTCTTTAGAAAAATGCCTGTATGCGCGATTTTCCGGTGCGGGTGTAGGTTGTACCAGCCGGGCTCACATGGTAAACTCATCCTTGGCAGCGATGTGGCACCATTAATTAGGTAGCCGCGCTGCAAAGGGGTTTATAATGAAAAAAACAAAAAGGGCCTTTCCGCATGTGTTTGTCATGCTGCTTGCGATCACGGCGATTGCCGCCATTTTTACGTGGATCGTTCCCGCAGGCCAGTACGACATGGTGGAAGGAGCGGGCGGACGCCTCGTGCCGGATCCGCAGTCGTTTCAGTTTATCGAGCGAACGCCGATAGGCTTTTTCGAGATGGTCAGGGCCGTGCCGCGCGGCATGGAGGAAGTCGGCTTCATCATTTTCTTCATCTTGATCATAGGCGGGGCTTTCAACGTGATCACCTCGACCGGCGCGATAGAGGCCGGGCTGGGCAGGCTTGCCAAGGCCTTTGCCGGCAAGGAGCTGCTTCTGATCCCGATTATGATGACGGCTTTCGCCATTTTCGGGGCGACTTTCGGCATGGCGGAGGAAACGATCCCGTTCGTTCCCATCTTGGTTACGCTGGCTCTGGCTCTTAAGTTCGATTCCATCACCGGCACGGCTATCGTGTTTCTTGGGGCAACCGCCGGCTTTACGTCGGGGATTCTGAACCCGTTCACGGTGGGCGTGGCGCAGGGCATAGCTGGACTTCCGCTGTTTTCCGCCTTGGGCTTCCGCGTGGCGATCTTCGTCGTCATGGTCGGGGTTTCCATAGCGTTCGTTATGCGTTACGCGCTCAAAGTAAAGAAGAACCCGCAGCTTAGCCCGATGTACGAAGTTGACAAGAAGCGCGACAATCTTATGGACATCAACAACCTCCCTGAGTTCACGCCGCGAAGAATCATCATACTCCTGATGCTGCTGGCCACCATCGTTATTCTGATCATCGGCGTCATGCGGCTGGGCTGGTGGATCGAGGAGCTTTCGGTGCTGTTTCTTGTGCTGGGGTTTGTCGCGGCGCTGGTCGGCGGCATCGGCCCCAACGGTTTCGGATCGAAAATGACGGAAGGAATGTCGGCCATTGCCGGCGGCGCCCTTGTCGTGGGTTTCGCCAGGGCCATCGTGGTCGTTTTGAACGACGGCAACATCCTGCATACCATGCTCTTCGCCGCGTCCAACGTGCTTTCGAATTTCGTTCCCTTGGTTTCGGCTCTTGGCATGTACGTCTTCCAGTCCCTTCTTAACTACCTGATTCCGTCCGGCTCGGGCCAGGCAGCGGTTTCCATGCCGATCATGGCGCCTCTGGCCGACCTCGTGGGCGTAACCCGACAGACCTCGGTCGTGGCTTTCCACATTGCCGACGGCATAGCAAACGCATTCATGCCGATGTCCGCCTTCCTTATGGCGGGTCTTGCCATCGCCAAAATCCAGTGGAACATTTGGGCAAGGTGGATTCTGCCGCTTATCGGGCTGCAGTACCTCCTGGGGGCAATCTTTGTCATCGTTGCCCACATGATTCGGCTGGGGCCGTACTAGAGGGGGAAAAATGCTCACGGACAAAATCAAGACCCTTGTGGGCAAACACTACGACGAGGCCGTGCGAATAAGGCGGCAGCTTCACATGTATCCGGAAACGGGCTTTAACGAGGTAAAGACCGCCGGGCTCGTAGCTGAAACCTTGGCGAAGCTCGGAGTAAAAACGCAAACGGGCATCGCCAAAACGGGCGTGCTGGGGATCGTGGAGGGGGCAAAGCCAGGCAGGACCGTTCTTCTGCGCGCCGACATGGACGCCCTTGAAATGGCGGAAGAGACCGGGCTTGACTTCGAGTCCAAAACGCCCGGGGTAATGCACGCCTGCGGGCACGACGGGCACACCGCCGGCCTGCTTTTGTGCGCCATGGTTCTAAGCGAAATGAAGGACGAGCTGCACGGCAACGTAAAGCTTATGTTCCAGCCCGCAGAGGAAACGGAAGGCGGGGCCCTGCCAATGATTCAAGAAGGCATCCTTGAAAACCCCAAAGTGGACGCGGCTTTCGCGTGCCACTTGTGGGGCCAAGCCAAGGAGGGCACGGTTCTGGTGAGAAGCGGGCCCACGATGGCATCGCCGGACGTGTTCAGTGTAGATATCATCGGCAAGGGCGGGCACGGCGCAATGCCACACCTGGCGGTTGACCCGATCGTGATTGCCGCCCAGGTGATAAACGGCTTTCAGGCGATCGCAAGCAGGGGAGTAAACCCGATGGAGCCGGCCGTCATATCCGTCTGCGAGATCAACGGCGGAACCGCCCACAACGTAATCCCGAAGTCGGTGCGGATGACCGGCACGGTAAGGACGTTCAGCGAAAAGCTTAGGAAGGATATACCCGAGGCCATGGAAGCCCTTGTGGCCGGCATCGCCAGGGCCCAGAAGGGCGACTACGAGTTCGAGTTTCTGCCGCAGTACCCCCCCATGATCAACGACGAAAAGATGACTAACCTGGCCCAAAGCTCCATCTCGAAAGTAATCGGGCCGGAAAACGTTTTGCAGATGAAGGAACCGAACATGGGGGGCGAGGATTTTGCCTATCTGTGCCGGAGCGTCCCGTCCTCGTTTTTCTTCGTTGGCATAGCCAAGGACGCGGAAAATCCCGTGCTTCACCACAATCCAAAGTTCGACTGGAATGAAGACGTTTTGCGAATCTCCGCAGCTTCCCTTTGCCAAATCGCGTTCGACTTTTTGAACGAAAGCTAGGGGGTGGCCACTGTTCGGGGAGCGGCCCTCAAACGCCGCTCCCCGAACATTCGCCGCGTTTGCGCGGCAGGCTATTGACTTTTGCCCGCGAAAAACGCATAATGCAAAAACAGGCCCAGATGGTGGAATTGGTAGACACGCTAGTTTCAGGTACTAGTGCCTTCAGTGGTATGGAAGTTCGAGTCTTCTTCTGGGCATATCGCTAATTTGCTCACAGCTCCACGGTAAAGGCCGGTCTTGGGACGGAAAACCCTGGAAATGCTCCGCCAGAAACCCACTTTGAACAAAAGACATCGGGCAGCCCCCCTCGCTGCCTCCGTTCCAATGTTTTCATCTTACCTCAGTAGACACCGGTTTGATACTCCTCGGTCGCACGGAAAAACCTTGACAAAGCTGCGGGCCGGTAGTAGAATGTGAATAGGTTGCTTTCTGGCGAGGTTGTTGCAGTCTGGCTTGATTCCAACTTGATTAAAGGATGGAGGCAGAAAATGAAACGGGTTCTTTTAACGGTTGCCGTTCTTCTTGTGACGGGCGCTGTAGTGTACGCGCAGACACTATCCTCGGCAGAGGTAAGGCAGAACGCGCAGACGCGCTTGAACGAGGGGCGCTCAAATTCCACGCAGTTTGAACAAGTCCTGGCCGAGCTTTACACGCGAAACGCAGGTAACGTGGATTCGGCTACCTTTAACCAAATGAGGGCGGAAATCGAAAGGCTGGAAGCTTCGATCAACACAGAGCAGGCCAGAATCAGGACGGCCCTTGACAACGGCAGCAGGGTGAGCCCCGAGATGTTCAACCGCGTCCAGCGGTTGATGGATCGACACAGCGCCAGGCTGGCTGAGCTTGAGGCTTTCATCGCCCAGCAGTAAGTAAAAATGTCGTTCGCGGCTATGTCATCGTGCATAGCCGTGCGGACAGTCCCTTAGATGCCCCGTCGCAGGCCGAGTTTTGCGGTGGGGTGTTTTTGTTTGCCAAGTCCTTCTGAAGACAGCTTAAAGTTGACCCTTGCCCCAAAACCCCTAAAACAGCCTGTGGTAAACGGAAAACCCGAAGCGTTGCTGGCTGGCCTCGTTTTCCTCCTCGCGGGTGCGGGGCGATTCCAGAACGAGCTCGTCGAAAACCCACACCATCACGCCGGGCATTTGCACGGGAGGCGGCGGCGGGGCGGGCGGCTCCTCGACGGCGGCTTCGGCGATCCAGGCCGCGTCCGTTTCGCCTTCGTCCCCGTTTTCATATCCGTTTTCGGCTGTATAGGCCGGTTCCGCAGGCGGAGGCGGCGGGGCCGCGCGGCGTTCCTCCCGCCTTACGAAAAGCTCGCCGGTCACCCCGTGATCCCTGCCGACGAACCGCACAAGGAAAGAGACGGAACCGTCGGGGCTTTCCTGGCCTCCGCCAAGGCGGAAAGAGCGCGGGTTTACGACGTTCAGCGTGGCCATGTAGCCTTCCAGAAAAATCCGGTTGACGTTGGCAAGAACCGGCACGTCCATGTTTCCGGCAAGAAGCGCGGCGGCCACCGTCCTGGCAAACTCGTAGGATTCCCTGGAGGCCCTGCCGGGGCCCAAAGGCCCTATAACCGTGTCCACTGGGTAACGCGGAAGCTCCTCCCGGCGCGGGCGCAGTATGTCGGCCGGCACTATCCCAAAAGGCGAAGCGTCGCCGAGCCCCGTGGCCTGGGGAAAAAGAAAGCCCGCCGCAAGCAGGAACAGCGCCGCCGTTACGATTTTCCGTTTGTACATCCTGCTACCAGTATAGAACATCGCGCGTCTTTATTCTATAATGACTGCGCGAAGTATGGGCGATTCGATTCAAACCGTATTGGCCGAAGGCTTTACCCGCCCCGTGCGGGACGTCCTTTGGGGCCACATCTACCTTACCCCCGAGCTGGAGGCGCTTGCCAATTCCGCGCCTTTCATGCGGCTGCACCGCATCCTGCAGCTTGGCCCCGTCTACCGGCTTTACCCCGGCGCAAGCCATACCAGGGCAAGCCACTCGTTTGGTGTGTACCATTTGGGGCGGCGGCTTTTGCAGAACCTTGTGGAGCGGGGGGCCGACTGGGTCGGCAGGGAAGGGGCGATGTCGTTTCTGTGCGCCTGCCTGCTTCACGATCTGGGGCATTTCCCCTACACCCACTCGCTTAAGGAGCTGCCCCTGCGTTCGCACGAAGCCCTGACCGCGGACACAATCCTAAAAGAGCCCACCAAAACCTTGGTGGCAAAGTGCGGAGCCAGCCCCGAGCTTGCCGCCGCAATCGTGGACAGGGATTTTCCCGGCGCGGCGGCCGGCTCCGTCGAGCTGCTCTTTTACCGCAAGCTGCTTTCCGGCTGCCTCGATCCCGACAAGCTCGACTACCTGAACCGCGACGCAAGGTATTGCGGGGTTCCGTACGGAATACAGGACGTTGACTTCGTTTTTTCGCGCCTCGTGCCAAACCGCGAAAGGGGCGTGGACATCGATTCCCGCCTGATTCCAAACGTCGAGGCGATTCTTTTCGCAAAGTACCTCATGTACCGCACGGTATACTGGCACAGACAGGTGCGCGCCAGCACCGCGATGGTAAAAAAAGCCCTGCTGTCGGCGCTCGAGTCGGGCGGCATAGCCGGCGAGGAGCTTTACGGCCTCGACGACCACAGCCTGTTCGCCCTGCTGAGGGAAAAAACCGGAAGCGGGCTTGCCGAGGCCGTATGGGAAGGCAGGCTGCACGGCGTCGCCGCAGAAATCCCCTACGTCGAGGAAGACCATGCCTGCCTTAGGGACATAAGCCGGCGCTCGGTGTACGAAAGCCGGCTCGCTTCGGAGCTTGCCCCGACCGGTGCGGCCCTTGGCCCCGGCGACCTAATCGTCGATCTGCCCGAGCCGATTTCCTTCGAAACGGGGCTGTTCGTGCTCGACGAGGGGCGCGACTTTGCCGAAAGCACCAGCGCGTTCAAAAACGAAACCATAAACTCTTTCGTTAAGACGCTGTACACCATTCGCATATTCGTGGCTCCCGATTTTTGCAAAATGGTAGAGACATCGCCCCGATTATGTAGTATACTTAATAGTGCGAAGAATTGGCTTCGTTCTTGAAAAGCGGACAGGGGGACGGACATGGAACTACACAATATTTCAGAGGATATTGTTTTTGGGGCGGTGCAGAAGATTTTTGACTCGCTTGTGAAGGAAGGCAACCTGGAAGAACTGTGCCTTTGCGAGCAGTGTAAAATGGACACAATCTGTTACGTTCTTAACCGCATAGAGCCGCGGTACATCATCTCCAGCAGGGGCATCAACCATATCGAGCAGGACTGGGTTTGGAGACAGCAGATGGAGGCCGACGTCGCCGTGCTTGGGTACAAAGGCCTGCGGCTTGTAAACCACAAGCAGCGACCCACGTCCGACCACACCGGCATTGCGCAGGAAGGAAAGAAGACGTCCAAGGGGCCGATTTTCGACATTCCCACCATCATCGGCAGGCTGTTCGACGGAAAGACCTTTTCCCCGCTTGACGACGTAAAAGTTGCGCTTTGGAGCGTAGACGGCCTGGTGTCAATGCGAAACCAGAACTGGCCCAACCCGTTCACCCTGGTTCCGAACACCCCGGGAACGTACACGTTTTGGCCGGCACCCGTTTCCGCCCAGGAAACCGAGACCCATCGCCTTTTCGACTATTACATAAAGGTGGAGGATCCAAGGTTCGAAACCATAAGCCACTACTTCAGGGTTCCCGCCGTAAGCGATCACCAGGCGCTTCCCACTCAGCTCTCCAGCAAAACCTTCAAGGTGCCCGATCTCTACCTTTTCGCCCCCGGCGAAGGGGAAATGAACGGCTAGACCGGACCGGCGCAAAAAGCCCCGCTTTCGCGGGGCTTTTTTGTGGCCAAAGCTTGGCGTTTACCGTTGGCCGATCTTTCGGGAAGGGGGGAATCGAACCCCCGACCTTCTGCTCCCAAAGCAGACGGAATAGCCGCTATCCAACTTCCCGTGGCGTTTTTTCATTATGCCTTTTTTCTTTTGCGGTTTCAAGCCAGGGCGGTTGAGCTGGAGCTTAACGCCGCCAGGCCTTTACCGAGTGCAGGTACTCGATTACGCGCAGGCCGTCGGCGGCTCCGGACTCCGGCCGCTTGCCCGGGGTTTTTGCGCAGGCGACGGCGTCTTTTACCATGTTGGCAAAGTAGCCAGTGGGCCCTTCAAAAACCTCGTCGGCGAGCTTCAGCGAGCGAAACTTTTCGGCGTAGGGGCTTGGGGCGCTTTCCCACACCTCGAAAACGCCGTTGCCGATTCTAAGCCTGCCTCTCTCGCATGAAAGCTCCAGCTCGAAAACCAGGTGGTCCCTTCCCGCGCCGACTTCCATTACTACCGGAACGGCGTTCGCCTTGCCTTGCAGCTCGCCTTCAAGCCAGGCGGTTCCGGTTCTTGACGCAAGCTTTGCGCCCCGGTTTCGCCCGTGTTTTAGAACCGAGTCGGTGAGGAACATGACCGCGTCCACAAGGTGCGTTCCGTCGTGCCAGAAAACGTCCAAAAGCCGCTTTTCCATGCCCATGTAAAGAACGGCGCGCACGCTTAAAAGCCGGCCCAGCTTCCCCTCGCCAAGTATGGCCCTGGCGCGGATGTAGTCCGCCGAGTAGCGACGCTCGTGGTTGGTGACGATAGCGGGCTTCCCTATTGTTGCGAGCTTGGCGATTTTGCGCGCCTCGCCGAGGTTGTCCGCCAGGGGCTTCTCGCAGATTACCGCCGCCGCTCCAAGCTCGGCGGCAAGCTTGCAGTAGCGGTAATGGCTGTCGGGATGCGTGGCTACGACTAGAAGCTTCGGCCTGTGGGCTTCGAGCATTTCGGCCGCGTCGGCGTAGGTTGGCACACGCCATTTTTCAGCGAATAGCCGGCGGCGTTCCTCGTTAAGGTCGCAGCCGGCCACGAGCTCGCAGTCGTGGTTTGCGGCGATTGCGCCGGCATGGGTGCAGGGCTTTTCGCGAAGGGCGTCGTCTTCCAGCAGGCTCGCTATGCGTCCAAGGCCGACGATTGCGGCTTTCAGTTTTTCCATGCTACGGGAGCTCCTTGGGCATGAAAAAGCCTATCACAAAAAAGCGGGGCAGCCAAGGCTTGCTTCGCAACGGGAACGGCGGCGCAATATCAAGCTTGGCCCCATTCGCGTTTCCATGCCGGCGTTACCGTTATCGTTTTTCCGTTGGTCAGGATTAAATCCTCGGTGTCGTATGTCAGGATTTCGCCTTCCGCCAGGCCGAAAAACTCCATGGCACCGAGCAGGCCGTTTATTTCCCTGTCTTGGTTGTCCGCGCTTAATTCCCAGCAGACCTGGACGCATTTTGTGTCCCCCCGCGACCTAACCACGAAATCGCACTCCCCTCCGTTTTTTGCGGCGAAATAAAAAATCTGCCTGTCGTTAAGCGAGCCGGAAACGTCCAGGCTTCTGCGGAAATTGTTGAACACGAAATTCTCAAGAAGCGCCCCATGGTTTTTGCTGAAGGAGAACGCCCCCGTCTTTATCAAACCGGTATCGGAAACGTACACCTTTTTGGGCGCAAGGCTCTGCGCCTTGACCGACCAGGCAAAACAGGGCAAAAGCTGTACGAGATAGGCTGCCTCGAAATAGGAGATGAACTCAAGAACGGTCGTGTGGGATTTTACTCCGACGATGCTTGTGAGCTTGCTCGGCGAAAAGAGCTGCGCCGTGTTGGACAAAAGGTACACGAACAGCCGCCGAAGCGAAGCCGTGTCGCGGATGCCGTACCGAGTCGCGATATCCCTGTGCAGTATGTCAAGCTGTAGCTGCGCCAAAACATCCGTGTTGTTCGTTTTTAGGAACTCCGGGAAACCGCCTTTTTCAAGGTAATCCGAAAGGGATTCTGGGCCTGCCTTGAGCCCGCAAAAGCTGCAAAATTCCCGGTACGAAAACGGAAAAAGCTCCTTGGAAATGTGCCGACCCGTTAGGTGGCTTCCAAGCTCCCGGCTTAAAAGCGAGGCGTTCGACCCCGTAATGGCAACCTGAAAGCCTTCATCCAGTTTCTGCCTGACGTAAAGCTCCCACTTGTCCGCCGACTGGATTTCGTCAAAGAAAATAAGCCGCGCGCCGGAATCCGCTATTACCCTGTCTATCAGGGGAAAATCGCTGCCGGTAAATGGCGCGAAACGGATATCGTCGAAGTTTAGGTAAAAGAAGGGGCGTTTTAGCTCCTGTACAAACTGGTGCAGGAGCGTGCTTTTTCCACAGCGCCGAATCCCGCTTACAATCAGAGCGTGGCTTTGCAGGTCCGGCAGGTTCGGCAAAGCTTGGCGTACAAGCCCGGAATCCCGCCCTTTCAGCGCCAACGCCTGGTCGGCACTGATGGTTCGTATGTCGGACAGTTTCATGGTATCAGTATACCGCAGAATAGCCAGGTATGCCAGTACTAATGGTGTATATATTACATTAATACCGGCATATATATGTCGTTAGTACTGACATATGGTCCATCCAGCCGAAACCCGCACGAAACTTGACTTTTCGATGCGGCACCTATAATTTATGGTTATACGGCTGCCGTTCTACAGTTTGCAGCCAAGGAGAAATAGATGGCAAAGAAGTGCTTCGGAGTGCCCGTGGCGGCATTGGTTTTCGCGATGGTTTTTGCCGCTTGCCCAAACAACGGCGCGGACGATCCCCTCAACGGGACATGGGTTGACGATTGGGGGCGGATTGTGATCGACAACGGGAAGTGGGAGCTGAGATCCAATATCCCTGAGAAAAGGGGAACCTATTCCGTAAACGGCGACACAGTTGCCATGGCAACGACCCATGTGTATTTTGTTTGGGCCGGCGGCTGGGTGACCCAAAGCGAAGCTGAAAACCACCCCGACTCTGGTGGAATGAGTTTTGATCAGAACTTTGCGACGCTGACCTGCACGGTAAACGGCGACACGCTTCAGGTGGAAATCAAGAATACCCTGAGAACCTTCACAAAGCGATAAACGCAAGCGGCTTCCGCAAAACAGGCTCGGTTTTGCGGAAGCCCTCGTGTTTTGCTACGCGGTAACGCTTCCGGCGACGGTCGCGTGTACGGGGGAGGGCTCAAAACCGAAACTCGGTACGCGCATTTCCCCCTGCTCAAGCCCTTCCGCCGCGAGCCGCCTAAGCCGGCGTCTTTCGCCACGCGAATTCAGCAGCGAGTACATCACCGGTACGACAAACAGCGTCATGAAGAAGCTTACCGAAAGCCCGCCGACAAAGGTCAGCCCTATCGGCTGAATCATCTCCGCGCCGGCACCGGGGAAGAAGGCGATGGGGATCATGCTGAGGATCGTGGAAACCCCGGTCATCATAATCGGGCGCAGTCGGCTTCGGCCGGCTTCCAGGCAGGCCTCGCGCATGGGCATTCCGCGGGCGCGAAGGGTGTTGGTGTAATCGACAAGGACTATGCCGTTGTTCAGCACGACACCGATAAGCGCAATGACACCGACC
>Ga0209755_10008223_pt1 | contig 11194 bp, 9 predicted proteins | sample TergutCo191P1_FD_187301 | JGI IMG/M metagenome (GOLD analysis project Ga0209755, IMG submission 187301) | Cornitermes sp. P1 segment gut microbial communities from Petit-Saut dam, French Guiana - Co191P1 (SPAdes) (version 2) | ecosystem: Host-associated > Arthropoda: Insects > Digestive system >... | reverse complement strand
AGCAAAAAATGTCAATGCTATTACATCTTTTATCTTGTGGCGTATTTTCGTCAATTGCCGTTGCTCCGGCGCAAAATCCAAATACATCAATATCTTTTCCATTTTTTCAGCCCCTTTGGGGCTACTTCATCACTTTTTTAACTGCTTGTAATAATTTGTTCATTCATGCGTTTGTCGTGGGAGTGTCCCTGTGCGTCCATCAAAGAAAATCAAGAATGGAAAGAGGTACATCACGATATTTGTGAAGATATTTTGCATTGTCGGGATTTTTGTGCATAACGGGAGGGGACGTGGAGTCCACCATGCACTGCTCGCGACATAATGCAACCCGGCGAATGGGGTTCGGGGCTTGCCCCGACGAGTTTGCGCAAGTGTGTACCACTGCGCCTTGCTTGCGGATTACAAAACCGCGGGAACACAATACAAGGAAGTCCGCAGTCACAACTCTTTAATGCCTACCCATCTCGAGACAACCCATCCCTATCTCCATCATCCACGATAGGACGACCAGTATAAGTGTCTGGACAAATTGGTTTCCTTTCTTCCTTCGGACACGTTTTGTAGTCAACTGCGTGACACCTGCAAACTGTGCCATGTTGCAAGGGGTCAGAAACATCATTTCCTAAATTTGTTGCTTTAACGAGTAATTCCATGATTGCACCCCCTTCCCATGCCTAACTTGGTCACTGGTTAATCAATTGCATTGCTAATGCAAGTGTTTGTTCAACGCAAGTGCATCTTTCCAGTTTCGTGCGAACAAATTCCATTTTCTTATCTCCGTTAGCACCATTAAATGCGAGGAGATACGTTTCCCTCTAAAAGTTTCAACCTGAACTGCGCCTTTTGAAATGCCTCGCAATCAAACCCTGCGTAACGAATTATTCGATGATGCATACATCCGCCCATGCATAACGGCAGGTATCTACAATAGGCGCATTTGCTTTTTTCATCTGTGTCAATTGTGGAATAAAACATAAACTCTGCCTCATTGTAAAACCTGCCATGCCATACATCGCCACTTACTTTTGAGGCGATGCCAAAATCATGTTCACACCGATAAGTCTCTCCCTGTGGACCTATACATACGTTGCCTACACTAATTAATCCACAATATGTTGGCTTTGAACAAGGGAAAAAACTCCCTTTGTTCAAAGTGCCGCTTTCATCAAGGTTTTCATAAACTTTAAACAAATAATCAAGCCATATAGAATGACTCTGTTCATAAGAAATAAAAGCCCTTCGCGCTTCGTCATCTGGTAAAGAATGGTCTCTTAGGAATGCAAAGTAGATATGGACTTTACCCAATAAATTTAGATTTGCCAAGTAAATCGGTTATCTTAATTGCTTCATCGGCATTGTTGTTCACAATATTAAGTCGAATTGAAATGCGAATTTTATCAGATGCAAATAAAATATTTTCAATAACTTTATTGAAATCTTCTGTGGTCGCACCTTTGCTCTTACAATAAGATTCACACATTCCATCTAAAGTTATTTGAGCATTTGCTATACCAAACTCCTGTATTTTTTTCAGATTCTCTCCATCTAAAAAACGTCCGTTTGTGGTAATTCCTGCAGAATATTTAATATCATGTTTTTTTGTAAATTCCAACACTTCTCTAGAAACAGCTTGCACTGCATCCATGTAAAGCAATGGCTCTCCACCAAACCATAAAATGTCTAAGTGCTTTATATTTGAATTTCCTTTTAACTGATTGCAAATATATAGTGCAACAGCCGATGCAGTGTCAAGTGTCATAACGCCAAGCTTGTTGGATTGTTTTTCAAAACAGTAACTGCAACTATAATTGCAACCCATCCCAGGAGCAATAACTACTGACATCCCATCTGTTGCGTGAGAAAATAGTTTTTGTTTTTCGTGCAATCTAATTCTCCCCAGCTCATCTAATTTTTCAAATATGATAAAGCCGTTATCTTTTAGCAATTTGAATTCATTGCTACCATCATCGACACTGGAATTATCGTTAAAATGATTCACATATTCTTGAGACTGTTTGTCAAGCTTAAGCAAGGCATTGCTATATGTATTCCACATATACCGAATATCCCCATCATCATGGAATACATTGTACTGGGATAATTTGTATTTATCCTGTAATAAATTCACATCGCACCTTCATTCAGATTATCATGGAAGAATATCGTTTTGCCCCTTGTTGCAATGCAATATATGCCAAACAGTATCAATCACCAGAAGTGAGTGCATGAAACACACACCCATCACTTGGAGCATTCTAGCATGGGCATGAAGCAACTGCAATAAAATTGTGTCGAAAAAAATAGCTTGGTGGACGGCAATCCACCAAGCTATTTTAGCGGGAACGCTACCGCGAACACTTCCCCGACGAAGAAAATTCGGGGGTTCGCTTTTGTTCCTAAAACTGGGCCCTCAGGGACTTGAACCCGGGACCTACCGGTTATGAGCCGGCCGCTCTAACCGACTGAGCTAAGGGCCCTTAAAATCTTTTGCAAGGTGCAAAATACAATAAATTCGCCGTTTTGTCAACTACTTGCGCATTTAGAACCTACGGTCAATAAAATGACTCCGAACTGACGAAAATTTGCGCCGTATCAGCCCTTTTGCGGCTCCTTACGTACGCTATGGGTACGTGCGTCACCGCAAAAGAACTGCTACAGCACAAATTTGCCGCAATTTCGAAGCCATTTTATTGACCGCAGGTTCTTATTCATCCACCAGTTTAACGCTAACCATTTTGGAAATGCCTTGCTCTTCCATTGTAACGCCGTACAGGGTGTCGGCGGCTTCCATTGTGCCTTTGCGGTGCGTGATGGTTATGAACTGCGTGCCTTGCGAGTACTGGCGCAGATAGTTTGCGAAGCGGGTTACGTTTGCATCGTCCAGGGCGGATTCGATTTCGTCCAGTACGCAAAAGGGAGACGGCTTCATTCGCAGGATGGCGAAAAGTAGCGTGATTGCCGTTAGGGCACGCTCGCCACCGGAGAGAAGCATCAAATTTTGCAACGATTTGCCCGGGGGCTGTGCAATAATTTCGATTCCGGACTCCAGCACATTTTCTGTATCCAATAGTCGCAGGCTTGCATTGCCACCGCTAAACATCTCTTTGAAAACTTCGGTGAAATGTGCGGCAATTTGGGCAAAGTTTTTTGCAAAGCGGCTTTCCATTTCTGCGGTTAGGATTGCTACCAGCTCGTCCAATGCGGCTTCTGCTTGCAAAATGTCATCTCGCTGGACTATTAGAAAATCGTAGCGGGTTTTCATTTGCTTAAACGCTTCAATTGCGCCAATGTTAACGCCAGTCATCTTCGAAAGCTCGCTTTTAAGGCGGCTTGCCGTACTGCGCAGTGATGTCTCGCTAATGTCACTGCGCTTGAACTCTTGTGCGGTTTCAAACGTAAGGCTGTATTCCTCCCAAATCTCGTTGTGCAAGCGGTGACTGCTTGCGTCCAGGCTTTCGATGCGGGCTTCCAGACGGGCAATTTCACGCTGGATTAGTCCGGTTGCGTCGGTTTGCGCACGCTCGTCGGTTTCGGCACGGGAAATTGCCGCATCCAGCTCCGCTTTTTCCGTCTCGCTTGCGGCAAGCCTTGCTCGTGTATCTTCCATGTGCGTTTGAATTTTTACAAGCTGTGCGGCATTTTCTGTGCTGTCCTGTGATATTTTTTGCATGGAAGAATTGTTTGCGGAAATTTCTTCGCAGAGAAGCTCCCTTTCTGTTCGTAGGGTTTCGATTTCTTTTTCCAGCCGAGAAATATCGGCGTTTGCGTGGTCTATGGCAGTGGTTTTTTGGGTGATTTCCACCCGCAATGTTGTTACCGCATCTGCTTCCTCTGAGATGTGGCGAATGTTCTCTTGTGCCGTGCGTTGATATTTCTCCAGCGCATCACGGGCGGCGGCAAGAAGTTCTTCCCGCTGCAAAAGTTCGGACTTTGCGGCACGCACCGCACCGTTTGCATCCACCAAAGCCGTCATGATTTTCTCGTTTTGTGCGGCGTAATTTTGCGCCTCGGCGTTGGTTATTTCCGACGCTTCTTTTATATTCGCAAGTTTTGCACTAAGATTTTTTTCCCGGATTTGCAGCGAGATGACATTCTCGTTTGTGGCGGTGAGAATTTCACGGGTGGATGCACGTTTTGCGTTTAGCTTTTCCTCACGGGCGGCTAAAATTTGCACGTCCCGCTCCAAATTTTCCACTTCGCTTTTAAGCTGTGTTAGCTTGTGCGCCCGCCCAATTATGCCGGAGCTTTGCCGTGCTACGCTTCCGCCGGTTATTGCGCCGCCGGGGCTAAGTCTTTCGCCGTCCTTTGTCACAATTTTGTAGGAATAGCGAAATTTTTTGTGGATTGCCAGCGCATTTTCAAGGGTATCCACAATTACGATGTCGCCCAAAAGTTGCGAGATAACCGGCGAAAACATTTCTTCGCAGGCGGCGAGTTCTGCGGCAATGGCGATATAACCCGGTTCGTTTTTAAGGCGTGTGCCGTCTATGTTTTTGCCCCGCACGGCGGAAAGGGGCAGGAAAGTTGCACGACCCTGGCGTTCACGTTTTAGAAATTCGATGGCGTGTTTTGCGTCGTTTTCCGTTTTGGTGATAATGTTTTGTGCCGCACCGCCCAGGGCAATTTCGATAGCCGTTTCGAAATCTTTTTCTGCGGAAATTAGTTCGCCCACTGCGCCGCAAATGCCCGACAATTTTTTTGCCAGCACCGCTTTAACACTGCGATGATAGCCCTCACGACCGGCTTCAAGCTCCGACAATGCACGAAAACGCCCCCGCTTTGCCGTTAGTTCCTCCGATGTAATGCGGATTTCACGGGTTAGGGCTTCGCTTTGTGTGCGCAAGCCATTGTGCGCATCTATGTATTCGCTTTGGTTTTTTTGTGCGGCGGCAAGCTCTTTTTCGCACGCCAAAAGCTCCGTCTCGGTTTCTTTGTGCGTGGCGGTTTCGTCCTCGATTTTTTCTTGGACTCGTTCTATTTCTGTGTCCAGCCGCTCTTTGTCCTCTTCCATGCGGCGGTATTCGTTTTCTGCGTCCAGCACAGCCGCACGGCTTGCTGTTGCCGCCGTCATCGCCGCCATTACGTTTTGGTTAAGCTGGTCTGTTTCCGCCGCACCCTCCATAACGGCGGTTTCGTGCGCCGCAGAAATTTCCAACTGGGAAAGCAGTGCGGTGTTAAGCAGTGCAAGGGCAGTTTTTGTTGCCGCAACTGTTTCGTTTGTGCGGGCGATTTCCTCCTGTTTTTCCGCAACAAGAACGCCACGCTTTTCCGCTTCTGTGGCAAGGCGAGTGTTATCGGCTTCCAGCTGGGCAAGGCGGCTTTGTGCAAGTTTTATATCCGTCTGACGCTGTTCTATTGCCGTTGTTGCTTCAAGCAAATCTTCGGAGGCACGGCGGTACTTTGCATCTGCATCTGCCGCACGGTTTTTAAGCATTTCACCCGCACTGCGTGCTTCCAGCAAAAGCCGTGCGCCGCTTTCTTCCTGCGCCGTAATATCCGCCAGCGACTTCTTAAAATGTTCCATATCGTCATTCATTTTTCGAATGTCGGTAAGGAATAAATTGATGTGAACGCTCTTGTATTCGTCTCGCAGGGCAAGATATTTTTGCGCCGCAATAGCCTGTTTTTCCAGGGGTTCCAGCTGCTCTTCCAATTCGAAAACAATATCGTCTACCCTTGCCCGGTTCTCCCTTTCTCGGGAGAGTTTCGCCAGGGCTTCCGTGCGGCGAGATTTGAATTTGCTTATGCCAGCGGCTTCCTCAAAAACGTGGCGGCGGTCTTCGCTTCGCACGCTAAGAATTTCGTCCACACGCCCTTGACCGATGATGGAGTACCCGTCACGACCAACTCCTGTATCCATGAAAAGCTGTTGAATATCTTTGAGACGGCAAGCCTCACCGCCTATGAAAAATTCGCTCTCGCCGGAGCGGTACACACGCCGTGTTACGGCAATCTCCTTAAAATCTACCGATAGCGCATTGTCGGAATTATCCAGGCGCATCACAACTTCCGCAAACCCCAGGGGCTTGCGGTGCGCTGTTCCGGAAAAAATAATGTCCTCCATTTTGCCGCCGCGAAGTTGTTTCGCACTTTGTTCGCCAAGCACCCAACGAAGCGCATCTGCAATGTTGGATTTGCCGCTGCCGTTCGGGCCTACAACGGCGTTTAATCCCGGCCCAAAATCCAGCGAAACACGCTCTGCGAATGATTTGAACCCGGCAAGGGTTAGGGTTTTTAGGTGCATTTATTATGTCCTTCAAGTAAGTACTAAACTAGGGCAGTTGCAAATTTTACAACTGCCCCATTTTACCGCAAAGTACCAAAATTCGCAAATGGCGGTTAATGATGCGTAATCTTGCGCCGCACCATAATTACGCTTAACCCGTAAAACAAAACCGTGCTGACGGCAAGAAACGCCGCAGACATCCAAAAATCGCTTAGGAACGGGCCAAAGTCATACGCAAGCCCAAAAGTTGTGCGAAAAAGTTCGAGGTTGCCCGGCTCGGCGGTTGCGAACAAAACCCCAAGCTGTTCATCCGCCAGGGCAGAGCGGAACATACTTGCTGTGTGGCTAAGGGGAAAAAGCATCACCGCCCACTGAAGTGGTGCGGGAAAAACCGCAATGGGAACGTAAACGCCCATCAAAAATCCGATTAAAGTGCCAAAAACCCCGGCAAATGAATGGAATTTGTGAGGAGAATCCATACACGCAATAAGAAAATATATGAACGTGGTGGTTGCCGTGGCACTTAACGCCGCCGTAAGAAAAAGCCTTGCCACCGCCGCCACAGAGGGCAAGCCGCCGCCCACGGCAACCATGTACGCCAGGCACAGCACAATGCCTACGGAAGTTGTAAAAAATCCGATTACGACAGAGCCGCCCAAGTACCCCCGTGCAATCCCCGCACGGGAAATTGGGCTTACATAAAAATCCTTTGCCGCATGGTCCCAGTCTTCCACAATGATTTGCAAAGCACCCATGCAGGCACTTATTCCGATAACGGAAAGCAGTCCACCAAACACCACGCCCACAACAATAGATTCGATTCCATACACTTCAAAGTCCAGCAAAAACCGTATGTTGTTTGCCGCTTGCTCGCCCAAGAACATTACAAACATGGCGATAATAACGGCAACATTTATCATCATGGCAAAAACGTATTCCTTGCTGCTAAAAAACATTTTTATAATTCGTTTAGTTAGCATCATCGCCCCGCACCTTTCTATTAATTCGCCTAGTTAGCATCGGCCTCGAACCTTTCTGTTAAATTGAGAAAAACATCGTCCATTGTGCCGTTTATGATTTCCACGTTGGAAAGCTCATTTTTGTGCTTCTCGATGATTGGCAGTGCGTCCGTTGTTTTGGAAAGTTTATGCTCGATGTACTCGCCGCTTTTTAGCGTCATTTTAAGCACATCGTAGGCGTATTCCATTTTCAGTTCAAGCGGCGTACCCTGGGCTTTGATTTGACCTTTGTGGATTATTACGATGTTGTCGCTTGTGGCGGCTTCTTCCATGTAGTGGGTGGTGAGGAATACGGTCATGCCCTCGTTTCGGCGCAAATCGTCAATTAGCTTCCATATATCTTGGCGAGTTTTGGGGTCTAAGCCCGTTGTGGGTTCGTCAAGGAAAAGCAGTTTTGGCGTGTGAATTAATGCCCGGGCAATGTCTGCCCGACGTTTTTGTCCGCCGGAAAGTTTACCGTATTTGCGCCCGGCATAGTCTTCCATGGCGGTGAGGGAAATAACTTTGCGCACCGCATTTTTTAACTTCGCACCGGACAGCCCATACAAACTGCCGCGAATAAGCAAGTTATCACGGATGTTTAGGGTGTCGTCCAGCACGCCGTCTTGAAATACCACGCCGGTTAGATTGCGCACTTCTTCGGACTGCCCCTCGATATCAAACCCGCCTACTGTAACCTTGCCCGCAGTTTTCGCAAGAAGCGTGGTGAGAACACCTATGGTGGTGGATTTTCCTGCGCCGTTTACACCCAAAAACGAAAACATACTGCCCTCGGCAACACCGAAGCTGATGCCCTTTACCGCTTCAAAATCATCGTAATTTTTTCGCAAGTTTTCAACTTGTATAATCATGACTACCTCCTACCAGCTGGCGTTTACTCCTTGCTCGTACGCTTCTTGCGGCAAAATTGGTACGGCAAGTGCGGCATAAGTTTCCGCAGAAATTTTGCCCTTTACAAATTCCGTTCCGGCGTTTCGCATCGTGTCCAAAAAGTCGTTTAGCAGCGGCTTAACCGGCGCAAATTCTTCCGGCAAATTTTCTGCGTTTATCGCCTGGAATAAGGGGCCTTGCCCTACGTAAATTTTCTCGTATTCGTCCTTGCCGCAAACTTTGTCATACATGGCGGTTACGGCTTCGTAGTTGCCTTTGTCCGTCCAAAATCCGCAGGTAGAAATTACTACGCACCGCTGGTGGGAAAAATCGTACCTACCGGGATGCCCTCCGCTTTCTGTACCCGGCGACATTTCCGGCAATGCAAGAGGAAGCTGGCGGTCTATGAAATTTTTCAAATCCCCCGGCACGCTAAAGTAATACAGCGGGAACGACCAAATTACAACATCGGCTTCAACCAATTTTGGCAAAATTGCCGTCATATCGTCGTTTATTACACATTTTCCGGGGGTTTTGCCCCAGCAGTCAAAACAGCCGATACATCCTCTAACTTTCAGTTTTGGTACGCTCAAAATTTCTGCTTTTGCCCAGCCCGCACCCTCCAAAAAAGCCCGGGTTAAAATCATCGAATTGCTTTGCTCGTCCCGTGGCGAGCCGTTTATTACTAAAACTTTCATTGTGTACCCTCCTCCAAAATAGTTAGTGCCTTGTCAATCCATTCAAGGCTTGCTTTGTTCATTATTTCGCCGTACATGGCGGTTAGCATCCAGTATTTCGCTTTTTGGGGGTCTCCTGCGTAATCGTCAAATTCCCCCGCTTCAAAGGCTTTAACAATGGACTCCATCCTTTGAATGTATTCCACAGTCGCATCTCGGTATTTGTGAAACAGCTCCAGCGTTTGCGCATTATCTATTTCACCGCCGAAGAAAATCCGCATCAATACCGCACTACGCATTTTTGGATAATTTTCCAGCTTGTTCATGGAAAATAGCCAAGCATGGAGTTCGCTTTTGCCGGCATCCGTTAGCGAGTAAACACGCTTGTTCGGCTTGTCGTCCTGGATTACACGCTTGCTGGATAACCAGCCGTTTTGCTCCATTGCGTCAAGCTCTCGGTAGATTTGGCTGGATTTTGCCTGCCAAAAATGCCCCAGCGAATCGTTAAATTCTTTTGTAAGGTCGTAGCCTGTCATAGACTCGTAGCTTAAAAGCCCAAGCAACCCATGTCGCAGTGACAAGTGCAATGCTCCTTTCGAAATTGTCAAATATTCAACAAGTTGATTATGTAATATGTTTTATATTTTGTCAAGGGTTTCCTTAACGCAGAAAAAAACGAACCGGTTAGTCACACCAACCGGTTGAGTTTGAAAATTTTGTTTGCGTGGGATGATTTTTTTATGTATAATGTGGGCATAAAAAAGAAACGGCTCCGTGAGCTTCGGTGCCGATTCGTGACTAACTAATTGTTTCTAGTTTTATCAGAACCGTCCCTACTGCTAGTAGGGGCGGTTCTTCCTTTTGTCACAGAGAATTGTGCAGTTCTCTTCAGTTTCGCTAGTTGAATTTTTTATAACGAAGATAATTAGACCATTCAGTATACCGGCAAAATCCAACAATATGCGCACCCTCTTTCCAAATGTTTGCAAACTTTTACACAATATAGTAGAGGGTAAAATAAAAGTCAAGCAACCCAAGTGGTGCAGAAATGTGCAGAGATTCATACTGTAAGTTGAGGTTTTACGAATTCAAAAGGCTATAAATTGAAACAAGTTGATTTTGACATTGCATACAAAAAACCGCACAAACTGAACTGACCCCAAAAAGTTAGACCGGCAACCTTGTTCCCAAATCCTTCTTCGATACAGTTCTTGCGTTGGGGAGGGTAGCGCACTAGGTAGAAATTTTTTCAAATAATGCGCCTGTTAATTCGCACATGGTCTTTTTGAAAAGCAAAAGCCTTGAAAACATTGAGTTTTCAAGGCTCGTCCGTGGAGAATATGAGATTCGAACTCACGACCTCTTGAATGCCATTCAAGCGCGCTGCCGAGCTGGTCGGAAACAACCCCCGAAAAATACGCGAAACCGCTGATTTTGCGGGTTTCTTGAAAGACATCAGAGACTCTCCACTCCAAAAAATCTCCCCGTGACTTTTGAAATGTTCCTGCACATGAATGGCATTCTGTCCTACAGATGAATGGCACCCTCGCCCGATTTTTTCTACCGCACGAATGGCATTCAATCGCCCGCATGAATGGCACCCCAATTGTTTGGAAACCCTGTATTTTCAAGGCTTGTTTTTCCTGTCGGTAAATCTTTGAATATCGTTATGATTTTTGTGCGGTTTGCAGTTCGGCCTGCAGTTCGGCTACTTGTTGGCGAAGTCTTTCATTTTCTGCTTCAGCTTGTTCGGCTCTTGCGATGTTCATGTTATTGAAGTAGATTTCATCTTTTCTGCGTTGGTAGGCTTGCCGAAGGATTTTATCCTCGCTCTGTCTTGCCAGTGCTGATACTGCCATCAAAATCTCCTCCTCGTCTTTGCAGGCGTTTTCGATGAGTGCCTTGTTCGCTATTTCCTTTTGGGTGATTATCGAAAGCCATTTTGCAAACATTATTTCTTCGGTGTCGTTTATACTTATGCTGTCTGCAATGCACTGTTTACGGCTTTTGCGAAGGCTTTCATGTCTATATAATGAAGTTCCATTGCGTCTGTGAAAACGGTAAAATCTTCGCAGTCCATAATCATGCACAATCTGTGGATTTTATCCTTGTCGGCTTCGGGGCTTTTATCGCTCCCGATTGGCTTTACCGTGCCATTGGTAAATGCGATTGCGATTGTCGGCGGCTGTGCTGTGTAATTTGCTCCAACTTCCAAATCTTCGCCATATGCTCGCGCCCATGAACGGATGGTTTTGGCTTTCAATTCACCGAGACCATATATGTGCATTTCGATGAGGATTGTTGTGCCGTCCTCCAGCTCTGCACGTATATACTCAAACAACCTTAAAACAGTCTGACAAAGCAGAGTCGAAATCGTCAAAACAAGGGAGAACCTTACGCAG
>Ga0209755_10008222_pt1 | contig 11194 bp, 8 predicted proteins | sample TergutCo191P1_FD_187301 | JGI IMG/M metagenome (GOLD analysis project Ga0209755, IMG submission 187301) | Cornitermes sp. P1 segment gut microbial communities from Petit-Saut dam, French Guiana - Co191P1 (SPAdes) (version 2) | ecosystem: Host-associated > Arthropoda: Insects > Digestive system >... | reverse complement strand
ATCCGCGTTCATAATCAGGGTGCCACCGCTGTTCACCCCAACCAAATGGCTAGTGTTGGTCGGATGGCCCACAAGATCGATATTGCTGTCCAGTACCAGGGTAAGGCCGGAACCTATCGAAAACAACGCGCCACTAGCCGGGGGCGAAAGGTTGATTGTTCTTCGTGCAACGCCACCACTAAGGGTAATGGTAACATTGTTTACGCCGGTGGGCAAAACAGTAAGGGCGGTGTTATTAATTGTTGCGGTGCTGCTTAGCTCGATAACGTAATTCCCGTTGCTTTGTGCGTTGTCCCGCAGCCAGGCTAGAATTACGGGAAGGCCGGGGCCTGAAACGGCGGTGCCGCCAAAACTCCACACGGCGTACAGCGTGGTGTCAGTGGCCGGCGTAAATGCTGCACCGGCGGCAAAATTCTGCCCACCGCCGTCTGCCATGGTGTTCCAGCCGGCAAAAGTGAACCCCGGTCTTGAAAACCCGGTATCGTCGGGAAGATATATGGATACACTGATCGGCACCTGTTGCTGGGCGGGTGCGGCTCCGGTACCTTCGTTCATGTCAAAATCAATCCGGAAAGCCGCCCACCTGGCAAACAGCGTGATGTTTCCGGGCGGGGTAAACGATTCGCCAACGTTAAAATTCTGTCCGCTGCCGTCTGCCCTGGTATTCCAGCCGCCGAAAGAGTAGCCTTCATTATGTAAATTGCCGGGGCCCGGAAGCTGCAAGCTGGAACCTTCGCGAACCCTCTGCGAGAAGGGCGTAATTCCTTGTGCGCTGTTGGCGTTAAAGGTAACGGTATAGCCCCATGTCGCGTTGCGAAGCGCAATCGCCACCGGATCCCTTATGGGGGTTACGTCGGAACCGCCGAATTCCATAAAGTGTATATGCCCGGGCGCAAAGGTTACGTCCGCCGGAAGATAAATATAGTCAATCCCCGACCAAACCCTGTACATCGAGGCGGAGGCGTTAAGAGTGGGGTTGAATACCGCCGTTTCGCGCTGCGGTACTTCCGCTGTTCCGTCCGTGTCGGGCACAATGGTGGAGCCTCTTAAAAGCCTTAACAGCGCGGCGTCGTTGTTCCTTATGGAAAGGTAGGCGCGGTTGACAAGGATGGCGTCCTGCGAATCGACAAGGTCGGCAAGCGGCCTGACGCTGACAGTAGTCGTACTGCCGCCCGGGACGACTACTTCGAGATGGCCGCCAAGCTGGACGGTGTAGAAACCGATGTTTTCCACGCTAAAGAAATATCTTATGAAAAAGGTGAAGCCCTGTGGGCTTGGGAGAAAGTCAATCGCCTCCGATCTGGTGCCCCCCGCGACGGTCGCTATCCTGTTTCCAGGAATCATGTAAAACGAAGAGTATACGTTCACCATGAACGGATTGTTGCTGTTGTCGAAGATTATGCGCGTTTGGCCTTCCGAGCCGTTTGGTTCGTCCTGATTATTATTGTTCGTTACCGGATTCTCGCACGAAGTAAAAAAAAAGAAGGAGGCAAGCGCCGCCAGAAGCCATAGACTTTTTTTCATGATTGTTTCTCCTTATGTGATTCCCACTCAAAAACCCCGGAGCCTAAATTTTGGTACCGGGGTTGTGTCCCTTACGGTTACTGACCTTGCTGCATAAGCTGTTGAACGTCTATGGGCTCACCCTCAAGATCGATAGTGGCCACAAAAGCTCCGATGGAACCCGAAACACGTACCCTGTACAGGTGATCTGAACGCAACTGGAAATTGGTTGATCCATCTTCGGCTCTAACGTCATTAGTTCGCACAGCAACCGTTGCTCCTACCCCAAGGTTGCCAACCTCCAGGTGGGGCAGAATCTGCCCTTGGCCTGGTCCTCCCACTCCTCCTCCTGCGCCTCCGCCAACTCCCCTGGCGTTGAAAACCATGGTCCGACGATTGTGGGGCATAACGCCCGGTATCTGGAAAGCTCCCATTGAGTCCGGCATGGCCTCCTGTCCCTGGAAAAAGGTTATTGGCATACCTGTCGTGTTTTCTACAACCAGCCAAACCGCTCCCAACCTTACATGGAAATCGCTCATCACGGTTTGTATGTTAATCGTAGAGTTGACATCGGGAAGGCCTGCGGCGGTAGCAAGAGGCATAAACCATGGTGTTCCTTCAAGAATCCCAGTACCTGGACCAAACTGCGGAAAAATTTCGCTGACCGTCTGATCTACGGGGTGGAAAAACCTGAACACCGGGAAAATCAGTGTTTCAACGGTGGGGAAAACGTGGTCGTTAAGATGAAACACGGTTGACAAACTCAGCCTGGGCGAAAAACCCAGAACGTCACCGCCGCCTGCCAGAGGGCTGTTAATCCGCAGCTCTACGTTGTTTTGTGTCGGGTTGGCAACTATCAATCTGTGCCGCCCTCCCGCTCTCTGGGTTAACCTGTGTCGGTGGTTATTTGCCATTCCATGGTTATATAGAACCATCAAACTTACGAAGGGATTGGCGTTAAGCAGGTTAAGGGTATTGTTGTTGTAGTGATATATGAGCTCATCTTCCCTGACAACTACCACATGGATGGATCTTGTACTGTTGAACACGGCTGGATCCCTAAAGATTCCATGATTGTCGGCATTTGGCGGAACGCCGCCAAGCACCGTGTTGGGATGCACATGCCCATGGAAGGTTACAAGTCTGTGGGCGGAAAGATTGTCGGTGATGAAGCCATGATTAGCCGGACCGTGGTTACGCCAATCTATGTCATCAATCCATGTTCTTCCACCCCCACCCCCGCCATTGTTTGGCTGATCACACCCTGTCAGGCCAAAAACGAGCCCTGCGGCCAACAAAAGCGCCGAAAATTTCTTCAGTCTCCTCATTTTTCTACTCTCCTTCTCAAAATATCACTACAGGAATACTCCTGAGTCTTCCACATGTACGAAGGTGTCGGCGGAACAGTACCAGCCACCTCTCGACTATAACTTAACGCTATACATATAGCGTTAAGTTATAGTATACACTCTCCAGTTTGTTGTCAATCCGTTTTCGTCCGATAGGGTCAAGATATATAACGCTGGGCTATAGATGACTGAGTTAAAAACAATCCTGGCCGAGAATCTCAAGGTTTACAGGAAGGAAATGGGATTTTCCCAGGCAAAATTGGCGGAATTGGTGGACACTGCTCCCAATTACATTGCCATGATCGAAGCGCGGAAGCGGTTTCCCAGCGATATAATGCTGGAAAAAATCGCCGTCGCCCTTCAGCGGGAGCCCTGCGAGCTTTTTTCGATGAAAGCCCTACTTCAAAAACAATTACAGAAATCCCTGATGTTGGACTTTGTCGAGTTTATGACTTTGAAGCTGAAAGGTCTGAGCGATGAAGCCGGCAATACGCCGCGCAACGCCGCAAAGTAGGGCGGCGGCCCTGCGGCTTAAAACGCCTGCGACGTAAAATTTTCGCCAATTCGTATACGCTATGCCACCGAAGCCGGCATGGAAGGCGGTTCCGTTACCGACGCAGGCGGGATCGACTCCAAATTTGGCAAACAGTCCGGAAGGCTCTGGGATTCGCTGAAAAATTTCCGGTATTCATCCGGAGTCATAGAATCGATTTCACCGAGTATTTCAAGCAGCATTGATTCATCCATTTTTACGGGCCCCCGTCTTTTCCCTGTGGATGTCCGTTATGCATCCTGATTTTGTTACGCAGATTTGAATCTGCGGATACCCAACTATGATAACCCGTAAAGACGACCATGCGGTTATTATAGTTTGCCCTGCGGCTTCCGTCAATTCAGGGAAACTTCAGAATACGCGATGTAACACAGGAAAGCATGGTTTTCGCCGCCGGTTATCGGTAAAATATGGCCAGAGTTGACAGACGGCATTGGCTGTTCTAAAATAATACTAGGTTTTGTGTGAAAAATTGAATCAAAACGAGGGAATCTTTTGGAAAAGGCGGCCAACGGCGTACGAATTCGAGTATGTGCCGCCGCGCTGGGTTCCCTGCCGCATTGCTTGCCCCGTTTTCCCCTAAACCGCGTTCAAGGAGTGTTTTATGAATAGGTATAGAATGTCCGCCTGTTTTGTGGCCTTTTCCCTGTTGCTGTTCGGCAATGCCGCCGCCGTCCATGGGCGGGGCCATGCCGACTATGAAGTGCGCCCGCCGCCTCCCCCGAGGGTCGTTGTTTTGGAGCGGTTCGGCGAATACGAGGATGATGCGCGGGCGCCGCTGCCGGATGCCGCCGCCATAATGGCCAATCACGACGTGGAGGGGCTTATGTCGTGGCTGGAAGAGCTGGACAGGCGGGTAACGGAGCTTGGCAGGCGTTTGCAGGAATACGGCGACGAGATACACCATGACGCGATGGAGTTTCACGACCGGCTGGGGGAACTGGGCCGGCGGGTAGCGGAAATGGACAGACGGCTGCTGACCTACGCCTACGGCGATATCGTGGTGGTCCATCCCGATACGGAGGAAATACAGGAGCGGCTGGAAGATTTGGATCGCCGGCTGGCGGAGCTGGACAGGCGGCTGCTGACCTACGCCTACGGCGACGTTATGGTGGTCCATCCCGATACGGACGAAATCCATGAGAGGTTGGAAGCGCTTGATTTACGGGTAACGGATCTGGACAGGCGTTTGCAGGAATACGACATGGCCGCAGAGGCGCGCCACGACATAGAGGAGCTTCAGGCTTGGCTGGAGGGGCTGTTTTCTCAAGCGGCGGAACCGGGATATCGGGATCATGTTCCGTATACTCCGCATATACCGTACGTCCCGTATATTCCCTATACCCCGTTTGTCCAGCCCCCGCGCCCGGCTCCGCCCGTAAGGCCGGCTGTTGCAAACCCGGTTACCATCGGCAGGATACCGGCTCCGGACGAGTACGGCCTTTTCAGGGTGCAGGTGACTGCCCAAAAGACCCGCGACGACGCAGAGCATTATCGTAGCCGGCTTGTGCCCGTGGATTCCAGGGTGGACATTGAGCCGTATGAAAGCTGGCACCGGGTTATAATTCCAGGTTTGGAAGCCTCGGAGGTGCGCGGCGTGGTAAGGCGGCTGGGGGACGCCGGCTTTGGCGCGACCCGCGACTATCCAATCTGGATACGCAGGGAAAACGGGACGGCGGCTTGGTTCGTCCCGGTTCCGTTGGGCCCCGGCAGACAGGCCGCCGCGGATGCGGGAAGGCCGGTGGACGTGATACCCAGAAGCTACACCCCGGACATCTTCGGCTTTTACACGATTCAGGTGGGAGCCTACACGAACATCGCCGTGGCCCAGTACAGCCTTGACCATCTGCGGTCCGAGGGCTTCGCAAGCTCGAGGATGGAACGGCTTGACCGCTCCGGCGGCCGCTATCATCATGTTTTCATTCCCAGCGTAATCGGGTATGAAGTGGAAGGGCTTCTTAGGCAGCTTGGAAACCTCGGGTTCGAGGTAGCCTGGGTACACAGGGAATTTTAAAGGAGATTGCATATGAACAGGAAACCGATCTGCCTGGTTGTTTTGGCTGCGTTGGTTGTGCTTGCCGCGTGTGCCCACGGTGGTGGCCACAGGTATATGGGGGATGTAATCGGCAGGGATTTCGAGGTGGACGTGTCCCACGGCTTTGTAACGATTGTCGGCTACAACGGGCGAAGCCGGTACGTGCGGATTCCCCCGCTGCTGCAGGGAATGCCCGTTACCGGAATCGGCGACAGGGCTTTTGCCGGCAGAAGGGGGCCGTTTCGCGGGCGGCTGAACTCCGTGGAGATTCCGCATACGGTTACTTTCATTGGCGAGGAAGCTTTTTACCGCAACAGGCTTGAAGCCGTGCACATTCCCAACAGCGTCCGGTTTATAGGGGACAGGGCGTTCGCGAACAACCGGCTCGAAAGCGCCGCGATTTCCAACAACGTTAACCGCATCGGCAACGGTATATTCGAAAACAACCGCCTTGAACACGTAACGATTCCCTACGGGATTACCTACATCGGGGACAGGGCTTTTGCCCGCAACCGCCTTGAGTACAGGCCGTTTGTTCCCGGAAGCGTTATCTGGATTAGGGAAAGGGCTTTCGAGCGCAACCCGTTTGGCGGAGAGTCCGATCCCTTCCCCGCCGCCATTGCCCCCAGGGGCGGCGACGTAACCGTCATCAGTCTTACCGGCGTGTCGGCCCCTACACAGACCGGCTTTTACACGATACACGTTGGCACATTTGCGGAAGCCATAGACGCGCAGCCCGGCTTCGACTGGCTTAGGGCCTCGGGCCTGAACCCCACGATTGAGAGCGTCGGCAATATGCACCATCTGCTGATTCCCGGCGTAAGGGGTGCCGCTGTAACGGCGATTGCCCAGCAGCTTGCCCTTGCGGGCTTCGAAACGGCGGACGTGCGCCGGAACTGATTTTCGCGGCAAACGCCCCAAGCCCTGCGGCCAGTCAAGCCGCAGGGCGACGGCCTACCGCCATACCGCGGCTTGACCGCAGTATCCGCCGGGGCAAGACGCAACGCCGCGGCTTCTAGCTCAAAACCACCTTGTACCCAAACACTTCCTGGAACAGGTCGGCCTTTTCCTCGATGCTTATGAGCTCCAGCGAAAGGTCGTAAACGCCTCCCGCGTGCAGGGCCAGGGTGGAGCTTCGCCGTTCTATCGTGAGGTTTTTGATCTGCTGGGAGTGGCCGCGGTCCAAAGCGTCGGCCACGCGGAGAATCGAGGCCATTTTCAGCACAAGGGTGCGCTCCTCGCGCTGAAGGCTGAGGTATTCGATGTCCGAGCCGGAAGGCGGATCGCCCCGGTGGTAGCGGACCACGTTGGCAATGATTTCAAGCTCGTCGTGGGAGAGGCCGAAAATCTCGGAGTTGGAAATGATGTACTGCCCGTGCTTGTTGTGCCCCGACGACCTTATAAAAGTGCCAATGTCGTGCAGGATTGCCGACGTTTCCAGCATCATCCTGTGGCGGCGGCTCATGCCGTGTTCCTTTGCCAGCGCGTCGAACAGAGTCATGCACAGCTTGGCCACGTGCCGCGAGTGGGCCTCGTCGTAGTGGTACTTCACCCCAAGGCTTGCCGCCGACGCGATAATCTGCGAATGGAACTCCTCCTGAAGCTCGGGGCCCACGCCAAGGGCCAGGTCTATGAGGTAGCCCTCCCGGATGGACACGAGCGGAACCACCACCTGCGCGGCCCCGGTCTGCTCAAGGAAAAGCTTGAGAATGAAAATCCCCGGGATAAAGCCGTCCGCCTCGTAGTAGGAGATGCCAAGCTTTTTCATGCACTCTTCCAGGCTGTAGCTGCGGATGTTTTCCGCAAAGGCGATAAACGCGTCCCGGCTTATGACGTAGCAGTTCTCGTTTAGCTCGCTGCCCACCTGCATCGCGGCAAGCTGCGCGTCGGAGTTCGTCATTACAAGGGTGCGGACGTTGGCGAGGCTCATTTCCGCGTTCAAAAGCCCCATCGTGTTGTTGATAACCTCGCGCAGATAGCGCTCGTTGAAAAGCCCCGTTCCGGATCTCAGGCGTATGCGCCTGTCGATCAGAATCGTTCCAAGCTTTATGCTGTGCGCCGCCGCCATCTGCCCCTGGCGCAGAAGCATCACCTCGGTGGAGCCGCCGCCCATCTCCAGAATCATCGAGTTTGCCCGCCAAAACAGGGGGAGATCCTGCTTCAGCGCGATTCGGACGGCGAGGTACATAAGGCGGATTTCCTCGATTCCGTCCACCACGGAAAGGTTGAAGCCGGTTTCCTGCCTTATGCGGTCCATGAATATGTCGCGGTTGCGGGCCACCCTAAGGGCGCTCGTGGCTATGCTGTGGACTTCCGCCGGGGAAATGCCCCAGCCGGAAAGGAGCTCGCGGAAATGCCCAAGCACCGAGAGGCATTCCAGAAGCGACTCCCGGGAGAGCTCGCCGGAGTCAAACACGTCGCGGCCCAGCGCCACGGGCATGCCCGCGCGGTCCATTATGTGCGGCTGCTCGCCGTCGCGCATCTGCGCTATAATCAGGCGAATCCCGGTTGAGCCTACTTCCAAAACCGAGACAAGGCGGTTTTCCGTGCTTTTCATGCTTCCGCGGCCCGCCTACAGCTTGTCGATCAGCATCGAGCACTTCCCCGACGGAATCGGCAGCGTCTTTTTCTTTTTCCCCAGGATGTTGATTGTGAAATAGTACAGCTTCTCGCTTTCCATCTGGATTTCCCAGCCCCGCCCGCTGCGGGTGGAGAGAATCGTAATCATGTTCTTTTTGAGCGAAAGGTTTTCCACCCCCATGATTTCCAGGCTTGGGATGATCCAGTCCACCGTTTTGCGCGGCAGGGAAATGCTTAGGCCCACTATGTTTTCTATCATGAGGCAGATCGTGGAAAGGGCATCGGACGAAAGGTGCTGGCTTTTGGGAAAGTCCTCCTTGCCGGTCCACTTTGCCGGCCCTTCCTTCGTGGGCATGTAGGCTTCCCACAGGTTTCCCTTGTGGTGGTCGCCGTCGGGGCCCATCGAGTCGAGCATGAAGTACAGGTGCCTTATGGCGCACTCCCGGGCGAGGTCCCAGCGCCGGTAGCGCTCCAGCCCCTTGATTACCATGAAGGTAAGGTGGGGGTACACCGAGCCGCAGTAGCCCCGCCCGTCCTCGTCGAAGTTTTTTTCGCCAAGGGCAAGGGTGGGGAACGGATGCGGCGCGCCGAAGCACTCAGGGTCGGAAAGCTTGGTGATTAGCTGCTCGGCCTTTTCGTCGTTGGCGATTTCGGCAAGCAGCGTCCAGTAGCCGGCTATGGTTTTTACCGAAAGCCTGGCCTCCTGCCTGTCTATGTCGTAGTAGAAGCCGTCCTCTGGGCTCCACATCAGCGCGTTTATCCTGGTTTTAAGGGCGAAATACTGCTTCTTGTACTGGAAGCTCGAGTCCTTGTCGTTCAGGATGTCCGCCATCGCGGACATGTACAGGGCGTTTATCGCCATCATGGTGTTGAAGTCGAGAAAGTAGTAGGCGTCCTTGCGCGGCGAGTTCGACATGCCGGTTACGTTCATTGGAACGCGGTACAGGCCGTTGGGCTTTTTGAAGGTGGCGTCGATCCACTCGGTGTACTTGTGCAGCACCGCAAGAACGTCCTTCACCCGCTTCTTGTTTGCCGATTTGTGGTAGATGTTGTACTCGGCCCAGGCAAACAGGGGGATGCCAAGCCCCTCGGAGTTGTTTTTTTCCCTTATCGGCAGGCCGGTCTCGATTTCGTAGCCGCAGCGGATTGCGCCGTCCGGCTCCTGGCGTTCGTAGAAAAGGTCCAGGCTGGAAGTGGCCTGGTAAACACGGTTGGAATACACAAGAAAAAAGGACGCGTATATCGCGTCGGCCTGATAGACCGCGCCGGAGCCCGGGTAGGAAAAGAACTTTCCCTCTATGCCGTTTCCGTTGCCGCTTCTTTCGGCCCCGTTGTGCCAACAGTCATGGATCCAGGCCCATGTTTTATCGTATATATCGACAAAATCCTGATCGTAAAAATGTATTCTGGGAAAGTCGTGCTTTGTCACCTGAACCCCTTGGTTTAAGAGACTGTACTTTAGCGGTTACCCTTGCCAAACCGTATTTGCAGGGGCCCACACAGCCAGTCTTGAGAAGCCTCGCTTATATAATACACCCAAAACGCCGGGTTTTCCAGTTTTTTCCTAGATTTTTCCGAATTTTCCATTTATCCCAAGCCGTCCCGCGGCTTTTTCCTTTGGAACGGCTACCTCATAAGGAATTCCACCGAAATTCTGGCGGTTATTTCCATTTCGCCGGCCGGCAGCACGGTTCCGCCCATGACGGCCCAGTCGGCTTCCATGGCGACGGCCTGGGGAATGCCGGCCCTTTGGCGGGCGGCTACCGGGGGCAGGCCCCCCTCCACCACGGACAGGGTTCTTACTATTCTCTGCCCGGAAAGCCGCGCGTACTGCCTGGCCTTTTCCAGGGCCTCCCTGTACGCCAGCTCCCTGGCCCTGTAGTGAAGCTCCTCGGCGTCCCTTACGCTAAAGTGCATTCCCTGAAGCTCGATGCCGTTTATCCCGATAAGCCGGTCGATTATGTCCGAAGGGGATGCGGAGGCCCCGCCCTCGCCTATGTCGTCAATCGAAAAAGCGATTGTCTGTTCGGCCCTTTGCCCAAGAAAGTTGCGGCCCTGCGGACCCCATTCGTACTCCGGGAAAAAGCGCAGCATCGCCGTGCCGATGTTGCGCTCCTCCACGCCGGAATCGCGCAGTATTTCCAGCGCCTGCCTTACCATGCCCGTAACCTCGGCCTGGGCCTGGCGCGTAGTCCGCGCGGTATAGCGCATCGAAATTACCATCTGAACGGTGTCCGGCTGGGCGCGAACCGTGCCCGTGCCGGATACCAGAACCGTGTTTTGCCTTGCGGTGCTCGCGCAGCCCAAAAAAACCAGGGCCGCGGCGAGCGCCGCAAGGACAAAGCCAAGCTTTGCCGCTCGTTCCTTCACTTATAGCCTACCTTATCAGGATGAATTCCACGCGCCTGTTCTGCCACCAGTAGTCCCTGTTTTCGTATTCCACAAGGGTTCTGGCGCCGCCCATGCCTACGGACGAAAGCCTTTCGCGATCCACGCCCAGGTAAACGAGGAATTCCAAGACGGTCTCCGCCCGCTCCTCGCTTAGGGGCTGCAGGCCCAACATGCGGGCAGACCCGGTCTCCTCCTCGGCCCTTAGCGCGGTGCCGGGCGGCGTGGTCGGGTTTGCGTGGCCCTCGATCACTATCGAGTATTCCACGAACCTGTTCAGGATTTCCGATATGCGGCGCAAAACCCTTTCGTTGTTTTCCATGACCTCGTAGGAGACTCCGGTAAAGTCGCCGAGGTTTGGCCCAAAGATGATGGAAGGGACTATTACCCTAAGAACGCCGCCCGCTTCCCTGCGGACGAGCACGTCAACCCGAACGGCGTATTCCAAAACGACTATCTCGCCGTCGGTGTTGCCCACGGTTATCGTAATCGGGTAGTCCATGGCGGACTGCACAAGCTCGCCGTAGGTGCCGATTCCGTTCCACGTAATAAGGCCGGGCACTTCCCCTTCGCCGGAGCGTTCGTAGAACACGTGGTGGGGATACACCGGCTCGCGGATTTGCATTTCCCAAAAGGAAACCGGGGACGAGGAAATAACGCTGATTTCTATGAAAAGCTCGTCGTCATAGCCGTCGCCGTCGGGGCTGAAGGGCTGGGGCCAAATGCCCACGTACATCCCCAGCGGAACCGGCTCCGGCGGAGGCGGCGGTGGCGGAGGGGGTGGTG
>Ga0209755_10008221_pt1 | contig 11194 bp, 12 predicted proteins | sample TergutCo191P1_FD_187301 | JGI IMG/M metagenome (GOLD analysis project Ga0209755, IMG submission 187301) | Cornitermes sp. P1 segment gut microbial communities from Petit-Saut dam, French Guiana - Co191P1 (SPAdes) (version 2) | ecosystem: Host-associated > Arthropoda: Insects > Digestive system... | reverse complement strand
TCAAATGTCATTTGTTTGTACCTCTACACATTTAGTTCGAAATTAACAGGTTGACTGCGGTTGTTTGTTGATGTGGTATGAAAGTATGAGTATGTGGGATTTGACCTGCTGGTGGGCCTCTAGATTCGAGCAGCGTCAAATGAGAATGAGTGTGTAGAGTGGCCCCGGACAGCGAGATGTCAAGTCAAATTGTTTGAGACTATCAGATAGAAGAAATCCGTTCAGATGTGAAATGTTGTCAATGATGTTGTGCGGTTGAGGTTTGATGAGGTCAGGTGTGTTTGGTAGTTGGTGTGTAAGGGTACTTGATTTGTGAGATGACCTGGTGACGGGGTACCTCGTACATGTTGTTTGCTAAGTGTTTGAGAGCCGAGTGCGATTTCTTCTATCTAAATGTCCAAGATTTGCAAATGTGCGAGGTTTGTCTAGGCACGGTCAATTTCAGCAATTTGTGTGTAATGTCAATTTAGCTGAATTGACCTGCTGGCGGTATGTCTAGATGCAGATAGCGTCAAATTAGACGGTATTGTCTGTCAGGCAAAGTCAATGTAATTCAAAGTTGTCAGGGGAGATTTGTGGTATTTCGCTGATACTTTGAGAAACTCTGTAGCACCCGAGGCTGAGGCCTGACTATTGATGTGGTAACGTCGGAGGTCATGGGGAGACGGAGAGCAAGACAGACGTTTGTTTGCAAACAGACGTTTTGCATGTCTGGAGAACATGACAGTTAAGGTTGACTGTGGGGTGTTTAGGAGGTTTGACGTTGTGAGTAGCTCGTAGTCAGTCTTGGTAAGTTTGCCTTGTAGTTGGGCACCCTTTGAAACGGCTGTGTAACGTAAGGTGGTGGGGTTGACATTCAAGGTTTGTAAGACCCCAATTCTCCAGCCGTACTTTGACAATAAGTGTGTCAGGGCATAGAGGTCGAGTCTGTTGATTGACTTGAAGTGAGATTTGAGTGTTTCAATGTCAGCGGAGGTAACCCAGTCTTTCTGGTAGGTGTCAATAATACGGGGTAGCCTTAGTGAGTAGAAAGGGTTTGTGTGTGTTAGGTTAGGGTGGAGTAGTGAAATTGTCTTGTAGAGGGACCCGCAAGTTGTGATGATTAGTCTGAGGTAACGGGGTGAGTATTTGTCATAGAGGTCATGAATGAAGTCCGATGCCTGTTTGTGTGTAAGGTCAAGTAGTGGTATGTGGTGTTGACTTAGGTAGTCAGTAAGTTTAGTCAGGACAGCAGCGTATGTTTGTCTTGTCTTTGGACTGTATTGACTGTCTAAGAATTGTTTGATTGTTTCATCGAGATTCACTTGAGATTTGTAGTACTCTGTTGTGGCGTTTGATACCAGTATTTGTTTGGCAGCCTCTTGGGATACTTTGTCAGTGAAGGCTATGTCATTTGAGAGACGATTGGAGCCTTGTTTGACGTATGAGTCAATTAAGGCCGAGGTGTTTGTTGGTGGTTTGACTTGGACGGCTGTTGTTTGACCGAACAATTTGACTATGTCAGTGTAGCTGACTTCGACTCGATTTGATTGTGTTTGCATGTTTGATACCCCCGCAATTTGTTTGTCTGTACCGGTTAAATTAACCGGATTTGTTGTCAGGGGTAATTAAACGGATATTTAAATACTGGTCTACAAATTCAAACCTTGATATTGAATTCAAAATACAAGATATGAAAAACAAACAAAACCAAATGGCAAAATTTCTTGACATTAGGATAAAAAGTCAAAAATATAAAGTCACTTTACCGCTTGATAGAAGAAGCAAAGGGTTTAATTGGTTTTTTTCATTCATTGTGTGGTTTTCGAAGATACAATCAACACAAGATTGTGAATACATTTTACTTCTTGATGAGCCTGGTTTAAATCTGCATGCATCTGCCCAAGCCGATTTACTTCGATTTATTAATGATTTAACTGATGATTATCAAATAATTTATACCACACATTCTCCATTTATGGTTGAAACAAAGAAATTATATTGTGTTAGAACATGTCTTGAGACATCAGATGGTACGATAATATCAGATTCGATACAGGAAAAAGATCCAAACACTTTGTTTCCATTACAAGCAGCATTGGGATATGATATTGCACAAAATTTATTTATTTCAAAGAATAATTTATTAGTGGAAGGTCCAGCTGACTTAATATATTTGACAATATTTTCAAATATTTTAGAAGAAGAGAAACGTGAACATTTAAATGAAAATATTACAATTGTACCTATTGGTGGACTAGACAAAATTGCTACATTCATTTCATTACTACGTGGTTCAAAATTAAATATTTGTTGTTTGTTGGATACTTTTAAAGATCAAAAAGGCAAGCAACGAATACAAGATTTGATTTCTCAAAAAATTATTAAAGAGCGTAATATTCATTTCTTTAATGAATTTACTGAGAATGGTAAGGATTGTGCAGATATAGAAGACTTATTTGAAAAAATTGAATATTTAAAATATTTCAATTTAGCTTTTGCAGATGACCATAACGAAATACATATTGACGATTTGGATACTACAATCGATACAATACTAGGGCAAATAAATAAGGTTATTCAAAGAGAACGGTTTAATCACTATAGACCAGCAAATAAAATGAATCAGATGAGTGTAACAAAAGATGATTTTTCACAAGATACATTGCAAAGGTTTGAAAATATATTTAAAACGATAAATAAATTGTTTGACTAATTTTAAAAGTGCAGCCACGTCATATAACAAACGGTAACAGCTTCGCCGCCTGTTCGGCGGCTCGGGTTCCGCAAAACCGCAGTCGGCGCAAGCGCCTTTGTGCAATTTTGCTCCACCACATTTTGCGGTTGCTGGTCTTGCTGCGCAAGCCCTTATTCGCAACCGCAAAACGTCAGTTACCTAGAACGTTAGACGCAATTTCTCTTGGGTGCGAATTGAGATAGTCATTGACTTAGCACCGCTGGCATCATTGGGAACATGTTATAATAAAAATTATTTTGAATAATACTTCTGAATGGCTCTATAATATTATTTCTCACCCATTGTTTATTACTCTCTTTAGTGGGGGAGGTATTGTTTTTTTTGGGTTTGTTCTTAAATACATGCGAAAAAAATCTAAAAAAAAGAGGAAGTTAAAAAATGAGATAGATCAACATAGAGTTGATAATATACCATCTAAAAAAATACCTGCTAGCAAAATAACAGACGATTCAAAATATATAGAAAAAACATTCATAGAAAAAACTAAAGAAGAAAAATCAATAGAATATTTTCACGAAGGGAGGTGTTTTTATGATGAAAAAAAATATGGTCTGGCCATTGAATGTTTTTCTCGCAGTATAAGTATTGATGAAAAAAATATACATGCATTTTTTTATCGAGGAAAAGCTTTATTATATAAATACTTAGAAAAAAGTGAAATGGATTATCTTAATGATGCAATACGTGATTTTGAAGCAGTTTTGAATATTAACCCGAATCATGTCGAGGCACATAAGAATTTAGCTGATATATTCCGTATGCGATATGAAAAGAGCAACAATGATTTGGATTTATATAAAAGGGCAATAAAAGAATACGATAAAGCCAATTTGCTAGAGAAAGAAAGGAAGACAAATCTAGATAATCGTTCATTAAGTATCCCTGAAATAGAAATTCTTATGGGCAGGGGTAAATTGAATTATGCGCGGTATAAGAATGAAATTCACAGGGATTCAGATATATTAGGAGACGAAAGTTATCTCACTATTGGGGTAAGTGATTTTACTAAAATAATACAGGAACATAGAACTAAAAAAATATCACATGCCTATTTATTTGAAGCATATTTATATAAAGGTCATTTGCATTATTATGAAGCAACAAATTACTTGAATAAGTATAATAATATTGAAATTTATAATCATGGGATATCTAATAAATTAAAATACCAAACTGCAAAGCAAGCTGCCATTAATTCATATCAGGATGCAATTGGTATAAACCCACGTCGCACTGACTTATACTTGTATAAATTATGTGCATCTGGGAAAGAGAGTGGTATACATGGCTTTATATGGCAGGTACCAACAAGAAATGATTATATTGAATTAAAAAAAAATGCAGATATCACAGGCTTCAGAATACCTATACAAATAGACAATTTGATAATGGAAAAATATTATATAATAGAAGAAACAGAAAAAAAAAAGGAACAGCAAAAAATACAGAAGACATATTGAAGCTACTTAAGTGAAATAAAAGAAACTGCGTCTAACAAACGGTAACTGCTTCGCCGCCTTACGGCGGCTCGGCTTCCGCAAAACACCAGTCGGCACTTCGTGCCTTTGTGGTGTTTCGCTCCAGCACATTTTGCGGTTGCTGGTCTTTGCTACGCAAAGCCCTTCTTCGCAACCGCAAAACGTCAGTTACCTGTTACGTTATGTGCAAGTTTTGCCAACTTATTGACAAAGAAAATGGAATATACTAAATTTAAATAATGAACAAATATATCAATGTAAACAGAATTGAGTTTGTAATCACAAATAATTGCAGTGGAAAATGTAAACATTGTTCGGCTGTATTATCGTCTAAAAATGAAGCACTAAATGCAGAAATTGCAAAAAATGTAATTATTGACTTATGCAAGAATTATTCAATAGATTCAATAATGACATTTGGTGGAGAACCTCTATTATATGCTGAAACTGTTTGTCTAATACATAAAACCGCATATGAAAACAATATAGAAAACAGGGCTCTTATTACAAATGGGTATTTTTCAAAAAATATTGATATAATTGACGAAACAGCTAAAAAATTATATGAATCGAATATCACAAATATATTGTTATCAGTAGATGCTTTTCATCAAGAAAGTATTCCATTAGATCCTGTAATACAATTCGGAAAAGCTTTATTGAAATATGGTTTTAATGGATTAAACACTCATCCAGCGTGGGTTATAAATAAAGATGATGATAACATATATAACAGGAGAACTGTAGAATTATTGAATACCTTCATTGAAATGGGTATAGAGCCATCTGATGGGAATAATATTTTTCCCCAAGGTAATGCGGTTGAATATTTAAAAGAATATTTCCGAAAACCAAAAATTGAAGAACTTTTTCTTCCTTGTGGTTCAATGCCATATACTGGATCATTGGATGAAATTACTACAATAGGAATTAATCCAAATGGAAATATAGAAGAATGTTCATTTTTGTTGGGTAATGTATACAAAGAAAATATCATAAAAATTATTGAAAAATATAATCCTTATGAAAATATATATTCAAGGATGCTTATTGAAGGTGGAGTTAAAAAATTATATGATTTTACATTAGAACAGGGAATGGAAATTGATACAGAAGATTGTTATTCACCTTGTATGTTATGCAAAAAGATTATGGATAATATTGTAAAAGGCAAAACCAGCACATAACAAACGGTAACTGCTTCGCCGCCTTTCGGCGGCTCGGGTTCCGCAAAACCGCAGTCGGGCTTACGCCCTTTGTGCGGTTTCGCTCCACCACATTTTGCGGTTGCAGGTCTTTGCTTCGCAAAGCCCTGCTACGCAACCGCAAAACGTCAGTTACCTAGAACGTTATGCGACATAAAATCTGAACTGGTTCGGATTTTATGAATTTCAACGCATAACTGACACAGGTAAGGGGTAGAAGATGAAAAAGATGGTAATGGCGAGCCTATTTATTGCATTACTTGGCATATTCCCTATTTCTGCCGAGACATGGGCACAATACATCAGAAGAGCAGAGACACAATTTCATAATACTCAAGCAGGCTTGCAAAGAGGGCATCATAGCACTTGGAGTATCGATAAATGGGGTGCTCTAAGCGCATCTCTTGATTGGTTAGAGCAAGCATATGAAAATATTTACCGGAGTGCTCCTAACCTTACTGCTGAAGAGCGACGGATATATGGGAGGATATTCAGACAAAGAGCCCAAGCATTTTATGATTTTCAAAGGCTTATGATAATTGTACATGGGAGAAATAGAAACACTTTGAACAGAATAGGGACTAGAGAGTCGTATTGGTTTCGCCATTTAAATAATGGTGGAACCATTACTTTTAACTGAACAAGGAGATTTTTATGGCAGCAAAATTCGAAGAATTGAAACCTGAAAACCAGTTAAAATATAGAAATAAGGCTAAACTTGCATGGGACATACTGGTATCCTATGCTCCAAGTGGGAAAAAAGGTACGTATGAATTGTTTGGTCAAAAAATAGGTGTCGGAAAATATCAGGTTAGTCGATACGTTTTGTATCTGATACGCGAATATTGTATCCAAAACAATTTACCGCTTCTAAATTGTCTTATTATTAGGGCTGATGGAAAGGTTGGGAAAAAATGGACAAAAAAACGAAATGATAATTTTGAACATGTATTAGAACAAGTTGTTGTTTTTGATTGGAACAAAGTGAAAAACCCCTTTTAATACGTATAAGGAAATGAGCGAATGTCAAATTACGAAACGAAGGTAGATATGAGAGATTTTACGTCGCATAACAAACGGTAACTGCTCACCGCCTTCGGCGGTTCGGGTTCCGCAAAACCGCAGTCGGCACTTCGTGCCTTTGTGCGGTTCCGCTCCACCACATTTTGCGGTTGCTGGCCTTTGCTACGCAAAGCCCTTCTTCGCAACCGCAAAACGTCAGTTACCTGTAACGTTATGCGAAATGCCACTGGGCATATTGACAAAAAACAAAAAAACAGTATTATAATAAATGGGGAGAATATGAGTAAAATTTTTTATAAGTATAGATATATAAATGACTACACACTGGATTCAATAGAAAATCATTATTTTTACTAGGCGTAGCCTATTGCGGTTTAATACCGCGCCCCTTGGGGCGGTTCATTCTGGGGGTGCGGGGGATTTGTTCCCCCGCATACGCAAGGCTCTCAAAAATGAATCTTCAATACCCCACTGCTCTGCGGCGGGGATTCTTTATGCGTACTTTGCTTTTTCAAGAATATAAGTTGATCTGCTATAACAATTATTTTGGAGGCATATTATGATTGGAGTAAATGTAAAGAGCGAGGTTAAAAGCCTTAAAAAGGTTTTGCTGCACCGCCCAGGTCGGGAATTGATGAATCTTACACCAGGTACATTAGCGGAACTGCTTTTTGATGATATTCCTTTTTTGCAGATAGCGCAGGAGGAACATGATTTTTTTGCCAAAACACTTACCGACAATGGCGTGGAAGTTGTCTACCTTGAAAGCCTAATGGCAGAGGTGCTTGACCAATATCCAGATTTGCGTAAGCAGTTTTTGGAACAGTATATTAAGGAAGCTGGAATACACACCGAGTTTTACCAGAATATAATTTATAATTATCTTGACAATAATTTCAAAAGCAACAAAGAGTTGGTGTTGAAGACAATTGAAGGTATAAACCTGAGCGAGCTAAACACCCCTAAAAATACGTCCCTTGTTGATTTGGTAAGCGATGCTTCCAAAATGGTAATTGCCCCCACTCCTAATCTTTACTTTACACGGGATCCTTTTGCTATGATTGGAACAGGAGTGTCCCTCAACAAAATGTTTTCGATTACTCGTTGCCGTGAAACAATATATGGGGAATATATCTTCAAGTATCATCTAGATTTCAACGCTGTGCCCCAATACTATAGCCGATATAACCCTTTCCATATAGAAGGTGGGGATATCCTGAATCTAAGCGAGGAAATTGTTGCCATTGGTATTTCCCAGCGGACGGAACCTGATGCTATCGACCAAATTGCAAAAAATATTTTCTCTTCTTCTTCCCCGATTAAAACGATACTGGCATTCAACATTCCCAACTCACGGGCGTTCATGCACTTGGATACGGTATTCACCCAAATAGACCATGACAAATTCACCGTGCATAATGGGATATTGGGACTTCTGACAGTTTTCGAAATTACTTCGGATAACAAAGAAGGCATACACATAAAGGAAGTTGACGGGGAATTGAAAGATATCTTATCCAAATACCTTGGGCATCCGGTAGAATTGATTCCATGTGCTGGCGAGGATCGTATCGCCGCCGAACGTGAGCAATGGAACGATGGATCCAATACCTTGTGCATCTCGCCAGGGACAGTGATTGTTTATGATCGCAATAACATCACCAATGACCTGTTAAGGAAACATGGCCTTACGGTTCTTGAGGTTCGATCATGCGAACTTTCCCGTGGTCGTGGTGGCCCACGTTGTATGAGTATGCCAATCTGGAGGGAAGACTAACCTTCTTTCGCCAAATCAGCTTATATAGTAGATCAGCTTAAATAAAGGAAAATACTTTTTTAGAAAAAATGAAAGGCTCAATGGAATTTTTTAGATCCAGTTGCTATGTACACTGTGTTTCAGAAACTTGGGATAATAATGTTATGTGGGGTACGGGGTACTTATGGGGATTTAAATTCTGGAATATGTTTAGGCTATGAATCTCTGTTTAAGTATAACACATACTTATTTGAAATAGAGAGAGAGCTGATAAACCCATTTATTATCCATGATAATGGCAAAATATATATACCGTATTGACAAAAGTTGATTATGATAGAAAATCCTTAGAGGCTTATAATCCATTTAAGCATGATATGGCAACTGTACATCAAGGCTTTTTAAGCAAAGATCCGAAATGGTCTTATGAAAATGAATATAAATCCATCATAGTTGATTATTGCAATAAATATTTTGATCAAAAAATACCTTATAAAACCAATATATTAAAGGAAATAATATTTGGAGCAAAAACAACTGAAGACGATATAAATAAAATAGTAAACATTATAACATTAATAATATTTGCTTTTTTAAAATCGGGGTTAGTGGTTCCATGAATTTAATTAAGAATATAATTTCGGTCTCGTGAGGCAGTGGCACTTCGCATAACAAACGGTAACTGCTCACCGCCTATTCGGCGGTTCGGGCTCCAAAAAACCGCAGTCGGCGCAAGCGCCTTTGTGCGGTTTTTTTCCACCACATTTTGCGGTTGCTGGTCTTGCTACGCAAGCCCTTATTCGCAATCGCAAAACGTCAGTTACCTGTAACGTTAAGCGAAATAAAATCTGGAATTTTATGAAGACGGCGGCATCCGTGCCGCCTAAAAAAGATATTTATGAAACATTATCTTTACACACAATGTAAATTGTGCTATACTTAAATAAGGCATGATTTTTTGTTATGCCTTAAATATTAAACGCCGAAGGCGAGTATTTGGAGAGGAGAAGGATATCATGGCAAAGAAAGGTTTGTTCGCACTTATTTTTACGGTTTTTATTGTAGTAGGAGTTTTTGCACAGTCACCGTTTAACTTCAGCCTCGGGGCTGGGATTTTAAGTGATTTTGATCGTGGTGGTGTATTTGATAACGAGGTAGATTTTGTTGGTAGGGAGAATCTAGGCTTTGGAGGATGGGCTTTTGCTGATGCAACCTTCGCGGAGATTTCAATCGGATTTTTTGGAGGTCCTCACTGGTTAGTTGTTAGAGATGACGGAGATAGGGGGAACTTATGGTCAACCAGGATCGTCTTTAGCTATGACTATAAATCTATTAGGTAAATTCCCATTCCAACTTGGTAGACATTCCATTTATCCCCTTCTTGGAGTTGGATACAACATTATGCTTTCATTAAGAGATATGGATGGAAATAATAATTTTCAGGAAATTAATGGAAGTGTTGCCAGTCAGCTTAGCACTTTTAGAATAGTTGTTGGATTGGGTGGTGATATAAATCTTGGTGAAAGATTATTTTTACGAATGCAAGTAATAGGGCATTACCGTTTTAGTTCACGTGAGGAAAGAGAAATTGTGGATGCTGTTGGTGGACTTGTTCATTCTTATGGTTTTGGTGTTACTCCGAGATTTGGCTTTGGATTTAAGTTCTAGTTAATTAAAAATAGATTTTAAAAGAACGCCATGCCATCCGTGGCATGGCGCTTCGTAGCAGATTTTACTTCGCTTAACAAACGGTAACTGTACGCCGCCTTACGGCGGCTAGGTTTCGCAAAACCGCAGTCGGGCTTGCGCCCTTTGTGCGGTTTCGCTCCACCACATTTTGCGGTTGCTGGTCTTTGCTTCGCAAAGCCCTTCTACGCAACCGCAAAACGTCAGTTACCTAGAACGTTATGTGCCATTAGCCAATACATCGACAAAAGGATTTTTTGGAATTATGCGGAAAAAATTATATAAAATAAAAGAATTTAGGGTTAAAAATGAATAAATTATTTGTTCTATCGGGGGCTTCTTGTGTTGGTAAATCGACTATATTGCAACGTTTAGTGTCAGAGGAGTATTGTTCCCTTGCTCCAAAATATTCTACACGAAAACCGAGAAATGGACTCTATGATGATATTCTGTATAAAGACAAACTTAATAGAGATTGTGATATAATATATAATATGTATAATATCAGTTACGGGATTCGGACAAAGGATATAAAAAATAAACTTCGTGAGAACAGTCAAGGGATAATAATCAGTGATGTAAAAGCAATAAAGAAAATAATAAGTATATTTGGAGACGATATGAAAATTATTTGTGTGATGCTATTAAAGAGATGTATTGAAGATTTTGTAAACATTATGTTTCTGCGTGATGGTATAAAATGTAATAATAAAACTAGAGGAACTATTATGACAATATCTAAAGCCTTGACATTTGCTTATGATGGAGATAATAAAAATGATATCGAAAGATTGAATGGAAAATTTAAAGAATTTATTGAGAAATGTTATAAGAAGGATTTGTTTATATCTTTTTGGGAAAGATATAATAGTATCGTCAATTCGCATGAGACTTTTGAGAAAAACCGAGATATTTTTAAATATGTAATATACAATGATAATGCTGATAATGCTTATCATAAGTGTGTAGAGATTGTCAAGGGAGGCGAAGTGTGATGGAAGTTTTAATAATTTCAATAATAGGTTCATTAATCGCTGGAATCATTCTGGCAAAAACAGTTCCTGTCTTTTCAACGTTATTGAATAATATTATGCTAAAATTATTTAGCATAGTGATAGTAAGAAAATATTCCAGTCAAAAGTCTGCACAAAAAATGATGTTGAATGATTTTCATAACTCAGGTACGATATCTGTTTTTGCAGTAAGGGGTGGTACTTTCTCAGATGTAGTCCACGAAGAAACACCATTCAACAATGAAGTAAAAAATCAAAACAAGAAAGCGAGATATTTAATTTCATCAAAAGATAAT
>Ga0209755_10008220_pt1 | contig 11195 bp, 10 predicted proteins | sample TergutCo191P1_FD_187301 | JGI IMG/M metagenome (GOLD analysis project Ga0209755, IMG submission 187301) | Cornitermes sp. P1 segment gut microbial communities from Petit-Saut dam, French Guiana - Co191P1 (SPAdes) (version 2) | ecosystem: Host-associated > Arthropoda: Insects > Digestive system... | reverse complement strand
ATCAGAAGCATATCCCATGCAACAAAGGAAATATGCGGCATAAGCGGTTTGACATGGATAAATTCCACCTTGAGGGTATAATTTAAAACGTCCATCATCTTTCCATGTACTAAAAAATAAATTTGCTGCTTCTATTAAAATAGGTTCAGTGGGTTTCATGCCTAATTCTAAAAGCATAAGTCCGCAACCAAGGGTTGAAAAAGGAGTGCCTTTTAATAATCTTTTATCGGGTGTAGTCCAATAATCAGCACCGAGATCAAATCTGTGAGAAAGTATTTCTTCAATATCAGCTTTATATTTTGCAAGCACATTTTTATTCTATAATATTTTTCTACTTTAAATCAAGTTAATATTTTCATTATATATTTTCATTATTTCACAGTATTGATAAAATATTTGAAATAATATATAAAAAAATCAGGAGAATATATGATTAATGTTTCGGAAGGTTGGAATGAAAATCAAAAGAATTTAAACATTTATTTGTCAAAACAAAACACTTTTGAAAAAGGTATAAAATTACTATTGGAAATGCACGGTTTATTGCATGATAAAAAAGTATATAATATTACAAATGAAACTTATTATTATAAATTATGGGAAAATTTAAAAGAAGAAACTTGTAGAATAATTTCAAAAAAGGAAACATCAATTTTATGGAATATATGGCATATTACCCGAATAGAGGATTTAATTTCAAACATATTGATCGGAAACAAAGAAACAATATTCAATAAAGAAATGCAGGAAAAATTAAATATTGAAATTAAAGATACAGGAAATGCAATGGTATATTCTGATATTGAAATATTTAATAAAAATATTTGTATAAAAGAATTAAAGGAATACAGAATTAAAGTCGGAAAATCAACAAAAAAAATAATTGTAAATATTACATTCGATGAAATAAAAAGGAAAACAGAAAAAGAGCAATTGGAAAAAATAAGAAAAAACGGAGGGGTAACAGATGATCCAAAATCAATATGGTTATTGGATTTTTGGAGTAGAAAAAATGTTTTAGGATTAATTATGATGCCGATAACAAGACATCAAATAGTGCATTTAAATGATTGTTTTAAAATAAAGTTAAAATATAATAAATGATAAAATTGTCAAAAATGAATATTAAATATTTATGCAAATGTTCATTTTTTAAGGAGAACTAAAGATTATGGAAGACGAGGACCCCCTAATATGGATGGTATTATTACAACTATTGTTAATCGGTTTAAACGCAATATTCGCTTGCACGGAAATTGCAGTAATTTCATTAAATAAAAATAAACTTACAAAATTAGCTCAAAGCGGCGATAAAAGAGCTATTAGATTGGAAAAACTAATAGAACAGCCCGCACGTTTTCTTTCTGTAATACAAGTAGGAATTACGCTTGCCGGTTTTTTAGCCAGCGCATTTGCCGCTGAAAATTTTTCAAAAAAACTGGTAGCTTATTTTATGAATAACGGAATTAATGTTTCAATAAAATTATTAAGTATGGCATCAATAATTATAATAACGTTGATTTTATCCTACTTTACGTTAGTTTTTGGAGAGCTTGTACCAAAAAGAATTGGAATGAAAAATGCAGAAAAAATCGGTCTTAGAATGTCAGGGTTCATATATTTTATTTCGATGCTGTTTATTCCGATAATTTGGCTTTTGACGGTATCGACTAATGTAATATTACGTTTATTCAAAATTGATCCAAATGACAATGAAGAAAAAATTACAGAAGAAGAAATCCGTGAAATGGTGGATATTGGAAGTCAGAATGGAGCAATTAATGATGAAGAAAGAAAAATTATAAATAATGTATTTGATTTTAATGATAAAGCAATCAGGGAAATTATGACTCATCGCAAAGAAGCGTCAATATTTTGGATAAATGAAAACACAGAACAATGGGAAAAATTATTAAATAATAGTCCATATTCAATTTATCCTATATGTGATAGTAATATAGATAATGTCATCGGTATTTTATATTCTAAAGATTATTTTAAAATAAAAGAAAAAACACGCGAAGTTATTTTGAAGCATTGTTTAAAACAGGCATATTTTGTTCCTGAGACTGTTCGTGCGAATAGATTGTTTCAAAATATGCAAAAAAATAAAAATCATTTTGCAGTGGTATTGGATGAACACGGCGGTATGCGCGGTATTGTAACAATGAATGATCTTCTGGAAAAACTTGTTGGTAATCTTGAAAATGATGTATCATTACCTGATGAACCGCCTGAAATTGAATGTATTGATTCAAATAAGTGGATCATTCAAGGAACAGCTTCAATAGAATCGGTATGTGATTATTTAAAAATAAAACTGCCGGACGATAATTATAATACCTTCGGAGGTTTTGTATTTTCATTTATCGGAAAAATACCTGAAGATGATAGTGTAATAGATTTGGAAATTTTTGGAATTAGAATCAATAATGCTAAAATAAGGAATCACAGATTAGTATCTGCTTTGGTCAGCATTGATGAGAAATAATTAATAATATATATTTATATTAAGGAGATAAATATGAACAGAAATGTTTTAATCGTAATTTCTATTTTATTCACAATGATTTTTTACATTAGCTGTCCTATAAACAAAGATATAATTGAATCGCCGTATATACCCGGATTGACGCTGGATAATTATCCAAAAGCAGACGGCTCTACATCGACCGATCCATTGAATGTACTAATAGCGTGTAAATTGTTGGGAATTAATCATCAGTGGAAAATGAGCGGTAATGGCTGGTTTATTGAACCTGTTTTGAAATCAAAAAATAATTTTGAAAAATTTGAACAGAAAATCCGATCTAGCCAAACACATGGGTCAATTCTAAATTTGATTGACAAAAAAGCAGATATTATACTTTCTGCAAGGACAATGTCGCCGGAAGAAAAGGATTATGCCGATAGTAAAGGTATAGTTTTAATTGAAACCCCAATAGCTCTTGATGCTTTTATTTTTCTTATTAATCCCAGCAACCCAATAGCATCGCTCACAATTGAGCAAATACAGAACATCTATACAGGAAATATTATCAACTGGAATGAAATTGGAGGAAATGATGCGCCTATAGTTCCTTTTATAAGGGATCAGAATTCTGGAAGTCAGGAATTGATGGATTCGTTTGTAATGGATGGTTTTGATATTATGAACCATCTCCCATGGTCAGATGAATCATTTTATAAAAACCATATAATTAGTTCCATGATTCCTGTTTTTGAGGCAGTTTGGTCCGATACAGACGCAATATGTTATACGGTATATTATTTCAAAGAATATATATTAAGAGATAAAAGAACAACAAGCCTCGCTATTAATGGAATTCATCCCAATAAGGAAAATATAAAAAACAATACATATCCATTGGCGGCTGAAGTATATGCTGTAATTCGATCAGATCTTAACAAATCGTCAATGGCATATAAAATTTACGAATGGATTCAAACAGAAAAGGGAAAAAAAGTAATTACTGAAAGCGGATACATCCCCAAATAATTAAAATTGTTTCAGAATATCCCCCCATAAAAACATAGGCTTTTTATGCCGTCTGCCTATCGTCGGGTATATGTAAATCGCATATATTCACCTTGCCCATTTAATAACCAAATAAGCGTATTGCCGCTTGCAGTCCATGTAATGTTTGACCGGCTTGCGCCATCATAATCATTAACGCCAGTTCCATTAGCGTTTAATGTAAATTGTTCATTTTATCTGGAACTTATCAGGGAATTTATGGTAATTACCCACTTGCAAAACATAGTAAACATATTATAATAGTAAGATAACCAAGTATCTGAGAGGTATAAACATTGAAAATATCTACAAAAGGCAGATACGCTTTGCAAATGCTGCTTGACCTTGCAGAGCATAGAACGGACGGTTTTATATCTCTTAAAGAAATCGCTAACAGACGAAATATTTCAAAGCAATATCTGGAACAAATTATTATAATAATGAATAACTCAAAACTTCTCCGCGCAAGCCGCGGGGTACATGGCGGCTATATGCTGGCAAAAGAACCATCGGAAATAACCGTCGGTCATATCCTGCGTATTACCGAAGGCAATCTTTCGTCTATTACCTGTCTTGAAGATGAAGTAAATCAATGTGATATGGCAGCAACTTGTAAAACTTTATTTGTTTGGAAAGAGCTTAACAAAGTTATTGCAGATTATCTTGACAGCGTTACTTTACAGGACATACTTAATAAATACCAAGAAAAACAAATTGACAATTATGTAATTTGAACTAAAATAATTCCTGCAATTTTCAAAAATTAAAACACCTGTTAAGCACCATATATACCGCTGTTCCGCAAAATATGCTTAAAAGAATATTTCTGCGCCACAGGTGAAGAATAACGGTAACAGCCGCCGCCGCAAGCGCAAATCCGCTTTGCCAAAAATTATCCTGTTTAATATTTTCGTATACAAATGAAGTAATGGCGTTTAACGTTAGAACAGTCATGGCAAGCGGCGGCACAACTTTTTCTATAAAACCGATGAAAGCTTCTGTTTTAAGCCCCTGCTTTTTACCAAGAAAAAACAGGAATGGAAATGCGCGGCAGAAAAAAACTACGGCAGCCATTATCACCGTTAGCAGCAATGCTTCGCCTGAATCAATTTTCATTTAACACCTTTTTCTTTCCCAATATGGAATTAATTGCCAAAGCAAAAGCGATAGCAGCCAAAAGTGAAAAACGCGAAGGTAAAAAAACAACGCATAAAATCGCTGATAGCCCGGAAATAATAAAAAGCCCCGGTTTTCGTATTTTTATAATTTGTTCAAGCATAAGCACTATGAAAAGAGCAGTCATGGCAAAACTTACTCCTTCAATATTATAAGGAAATAGAGAACCTGCGGCAGCGCCGATTAAAGAACCTATAACCCAATAACTTTGATTAAGGAGCGTTACAAAAAACATAAAATTTCCCATGCTGCCGGCGGGAATGGGATTTTTTATACCGGAAATATTTAACATCTCACCGTTATTTTCTGGCAGAGATGATAAAAGGGCAAAGGTCTCATCTGTTAAACCAAAGATGCAATACACTTTTCGCAAGCCTGAAAACGGCATACGGTTAATCATGGATAAGCCGTATGCGATATGACGTGCGCCCACAACAAGCTGTACCAAAGCGGCTTCCCATAAACTTGCGCCTGCGGCAAAAAGCCCGACGGCAATGTATTGACCCGCTCCTGTATACATCAACACGCTCATTACCGCTGTTAGCCATAAAGGATATCCTGCATCGGACATAATCAAGCCAAACGCAAAACCGATTACAGGATAACCTAACATAACAGGAAACGAGTATTTGAATGCCGCTGAAAAAATATGTTTCATAAAACTATTTTAAGGCTTTTCCAAAACTTTCGAACCGAAGGTTCGCGTTTTTTGGAAAAGCTACCTTAGATTTTTCATTTTACTGCTTCAAATCCTTGTTTCAGATCCGCAAGAATATCGTCAATATGCTCAGTTCCAATAGAAAGACGAATTGTATTTGGCTTAATGCCTCCTTCAAGCAGTTCCTGTTCGCTCATTTGCGAGTGTGTGGTACTGGCAGGGTGAATGACAAGTGATTTTACATCCGCGACATTTGCAAGAAGCGAAAAAAGTTTTAATTCTTCAGTAAATTTTTTAGCCTTTGCTGCGTCCCCTTTAATCTCGAATGTAAAGATTGAACCTGCGTTATTCGGGAAATATCGTTTGTAAAGTTTGTTGTCGCGGTGTTCGGGCAAGACAGGATGATTTACTTTCTCCACTTGCGGATGATTTTTAAGAAAATCAATTACCTTCAGCGCGTTATAAACATGACGCTCCACGCGAAGCGATAAAGTTTCAATTCCCTGCAAGAGCAGAAAAGCGTTGAAAGGCGATAAAGCGGAACCGGTGTCGCGTAACAGCGTTACGCGCGCTTTTATTATATAGGCGAGATTTCCTACAACATCCGTAAAAACCGCGCCGTGATAACTTCCGTTTGGTTTTGATAACCCGGGAAATTTATCGTTCTGCGCCCAGTTAAATTTTCCGCCGTCTACAATCACGCCGCCGATAGTAGTGCCATGCCCGCCGATAAATTTAGTCGCTGAATGAATAACAATATCCGCTCCGTATTCAATGGGTCTTAAAAGGTAAGGGGTAGCAAAGGTATTATCTACGATAAGCGGAATACCGTTTTTATGAGCGATTGCGGCAACCGCTTCAATATCAATTATGGAAGAATTCGGATTGCCAAGCGTTTCAAAGAATAAGGCTTTTGTGTTGGGTTTTATAGCTTTTTCAAAATTGGCAGGGTCGCTTCCGTCAATAAAGGAGGTTTCAATCCCCATATCTTTGAAAGTATTCGCGAAAAGATTGTAAGTGCCGCCGTAAATCTGATTGTCAGATACGATATGATCGCCTGTCTTTGTGATGTTTTGAATCGCGTAAGTTGTCGCCGCGGCTCCCGATGAAAGCGCGAGAGCGGCAAGGCCTTTTTCAAGAGCGGCGATTCGCTTCTCGAATACATCCCAAGTCGGATTCATGATTCTTGTGTAAATGTTTCCAACCTCGGTAAGGGCAAAACGGTCTGCCGCCGATTTGGAACTTGGAAATACATAGGAAGTAGTCTGGTAGATAGGCACCGCCCTCGCGTCTGTAGCCGGATCAGGGTTTTCCTGTCCCGCGTGAACCTGGATTGTTTCAAATTTAAAATTTGACATAATTCTCTCCTTAAAAACTTAGTAAACATATTATTTTTGTATGTTTTTATAAATTTACTCAGATAAACTATTAATGTCAATAGGCATTAATAGTATTTTTAAATTGTATCTTTTTTTTAATTCTTTGAAAATTATAAAAAAATCTATTGCATAGTATGTCATGTCTATTATAATTATTAATAAGTTAAATCCGGCTTCTGAGGCAAGGTGTTAAAATATGGGAAATATCTCTGATAAATTATCAAAACATCCTGTAAAAAAAACATTTCTTTTGTTTTCCTGTATCTTTTTTCTTGTTATTTCTCTGACATCCATTACATTATATACAATTTCCGCACATCAAACCAACCGTTCGTACGTTGAACAGCAGCTCATCTTTGCTTCGGAAACAATACGGCTTCGGTTGGCTACAGCGGTAAACAGTGAATTGTCGCTGGTGCTTAACTTGGCGGATTCTACTTTTGTTCGGGACTATTTTAAAAACCCTTCCGATCAAAGTTTAGAATCATTGGCAAGAAAAGAACTTGATGTATACGAGCGGCATTTTAAACAGGGAGTAATTTTCTGGATTAATGATATTGACAAGATTTTTTATTCCACCGGCAATGAACCATACGTTGTTAATCCCGATGATCCGCAATCTTACTGGTATAACTTAACCCTTTACAATACCGCAAAATATAACTTTAATATTAATTATAATCCCAATTTACAGCAGATCTACCTTTGGGTTAACGCTCCGGTATTTGATGAAGGAAACTGGAAACCTCTGGGTATGCTTGGAACAGCCATTGATCTTACAAATTTTTCGAATTTCATTGCCAACGCCTACAGAGAGTTTGAAATAAATATTACCGCATATACATTTAATAAATTTTACGAGATTACATCAGCAGAGAATTTTGAGCTTGTAAATAACAAAGTACACCTGGACGAATATTTCACAGATGAAAGCGAACAGATTAGCAGAATATCCTATATGATCTCTGACGGTGAAAGTGTTATTTTTACCAAAAACAAAAAAATGTATCTTGTAAGTTCCATCCCGGAGATGGAGTGGTACGCTGTTATCAGCTATCCGCAGCATGGTATATTCGCGCTTAATCAATCCAAGAATATATTATTTTTCAGTATGCTTTTTTTAATTCTTTTTATATTAATTGTAATAAATATATTCGTTGCCAGATCGGAAAAAGCCATTGTTGAACAAAACTTGCGGTTGATTGACGCGAATATAAAGACAGAAGCCGCAAACCAATCTAAAAGCAATTTCCTTGCGACAATGTCCCATGAAATTCGCACGCCGTTAAACGCAATCCTGGGGATCACTCAAATTGAAATGCAGAATGAAAACCTGCCTGAAAGACAAATGGCAGCTTATGAAAAAATACATAGTTCCGGCATTAACCTTCTTGGGATAATCAATGATATTCTGGATTTAACAAAAATAGAAACAGGAAAAATGGAGTTAAATCCGTTTGAATATGACGTGCCCAGTTTAATTAACGACGCGATTCAGCTTAACATTGTGCGAATAGGATCAAAACCCATCGAATTTAAATTAAGCGTTGATGAAAATCTGCCGACGAAGCTTTTCGGCGATGAAATAAGGATAAAACAAATTCTTAATAATCTTCTCTCTAATGCGATTAAGTACACGGAAAAAGGACAGATTCACCTCTCTGTAAAACACATAATAATTAACGAAAATATTATGCTTATTTTTTCCGTAAGCGATACAGGGCAGGGGATGAAAGAAGAAGACAGAAATAAAATATTCGATGAATATGCGCGTTTTAATTTGGCGGCGAACCGGTCAGTAGAAGGAACAGGGCTTGGATTAAATATAATAAAAAGAATTGTAGAAATGATGGAAGGAGATATCCGCGTAGAAAGCGAATTTGGAAAAGGCAGTACATTCACTGTTACGATAATACAGCAACCGGCAGATAACTCGCCAATCGGAGAAGAACTGGCGCAAAGGTTATGTAATTTTACATTTACTAATAAAAAACAAAATAAGCAGGAAATTACAAAAGAGCTGATGCCTTACGGCAGCGTATTGGTTGTTGACGATGTAGAGATAAACCTTTATGTAGCTTGCGAAATACTTTTATCCTATAAGCTTGAAGTAGATATGGCAGACTCAGGCATTGCGGCGATTGAAAAAATAATAAACGGAAAAAAATATGATGTAATATTCATGGATCACATGATGCCGAAAATGGACGGTATAGAAACTACTCAAAAACTGCGAGAACTCGGCTACAAAGGATTTATTGTAGCTCTGACAGCAAACGCTTTGGTAGGAAATGAAAAAATGTTCAATAATAACGGTTTTGACGGTTTTATTCCTAAACCAATCGATATAAATCAAATAAATATAATATTAAATAAATTCGTGAGGGACAAACACCCGGAAGAAGCTGAAAAATATAAATCTGATGCGGTTACGCAAAACGGTAATACTTTTTAACTTTATAAAAAAGTGATAATTAAAAAAGGCGATTAATTTTTAGTCCGTCCCGACAGATTAAAACAGAGGATATAAATATGGAACACGCAGGAACAATCATTACAGGCTTGGTTTTACTCGCAATTGTAGTGGCAATCATTTTTTCGATACACCGCAAAAGGAGGAAAAATAAATGCGCGCGCAGCTTTGGCTGCGCCGGTTGTTCCTGCGGCTGCGGAAAGTCGTATACATAATCGAACCACAATTAGTAATGGATGTGAACTCACATTTTTATTTGAAATAGAGAGCAAGGAACAATCAAACCTACGGTTTAGCGCATAAGGTCGGGATTGGATTTATATCTTCCATACTGCAAATGTTAGAATTGGTAATGCTGGAAAGGAACTGGTGTTTTCACCAGTCTTGTAAAGATTTGTTTTCGATTATCAATATAAAAAAAAATGGAGTTGTTCGATAACTTCAGTTATTGAACAACTTCCTTGTAAAAACGCATTTTTGTAAGGCTTTAGCCTGAAAAAATGCAGGACTTGTGAGACAACTAACCGAGTTTTGGAACATTGCACATTTTACCCATTTCAAAAAATGAGGTCAAGCGTAAATACTTACCCTGTAAAGAATTAGCGTTGCTGGTTCGGTATGCGGAAAATTGAGGAAATTGGTGTTATCAGGGATGTTATCAATTTCCAAAAAATGCGGGGTTTGATATGCGCAATGATTTCACGATGTTTAAAAGGGTGGTTCCATCCGGTGCTAAGGTGGTGTATTACTATGCTTATGACGAGAACGGGGTTAGAAAAGGTCCGTGGACTACCAAATGCTTGAATTTTACTGAGGCTCGAAATTACTGTCACAGGCTGATTAGAAAGGGTGAATTGATTCCTAACAAGGTAAAAACAATTACCTTTTCAGACTTTGCAAACGGCTTTTGGGAGCTTGATTCTGAGTTTATCAGGAATGAAAGAAGCAGGAAAGATTTTAATGACAGTTATGTCGTTATCAGCAAGCAATTAACAACAATTCAAATTGAGCCGTTTTTCGGCAAACTTTCTCTTGAAAAAATAACTTGCGAGCTTGTAAACAAGTGGCTTTTGGGGTTTAAAGACAGAGGCAAAATTGATAAAAAAACAGGAGAAATTATTAGCGGTTATAAAAACAGTTACGCTAATTCTGCTTTTAGAACGCTTAACGTAATGATGACAGAAGCGGTTAAACGTGGGCTTATTCAATCCAATCCGTGCGATAAAGTTGAACGGTTAAAAAACAACAAGAAGAAAATCGATATTCTAAAACTTGAGGAAGTACGGGCTTTGTTTCCTAAAGATTACAAAACTGTATGGGGTGATAAAGAAATTGCCTATGCCGCCAATCTTCTGGCTTCGATTACCGGTATGCGGATCGGCGAAATTATGGGGCTTAGAGGCGAATTTGTTTATGACAATTATATCGCTGTCTGCGGACAATACGGCTCTGACGGTTATCAGGATTGCACGAAAACCAAAGAAAACAGGAGTATTCCGCTGATGCCTGAAATGATTGCGATACTGCGGAAGCTGATGATTAAGAACGGTAACGGCTATGTTTTTTCTCTCAATAACGGAAATGTACCTGCGACCCGCAATTATTTCGCAATGGAACTAAACAAAGCTTTGAATAAAATTGGAATTTCCAAAGATGAGATTAAGCAAAGAGGACTGACATTGCATAGCTGGCGGCATTTCCTGAACACTGAACTACAGAGGTAGGGTTTGACGATTTCGCAAGTACAGAGCGTTACAGGGCATAAATCAGAGCGAATGACCGAATGGTATTATCATCCCGACCCGATGAATGTATCGAATGTTACTAAAGCGCAAGCGGCTATTTTTGCATCAGAAACGCAGAGCGAAGATATTAAACCACCTGTAAAAAGCAATATTCGCTCTTTTGTTCCAGCTAACAAAAAGGAAACTCTGAAACAGAAACACGCTTAATCAGAATTTACATGATGTAAAAGGCTCTTACTTTCAATGT
>Ga0209755_10008217_pt1 | contig 11197 bp, 9 predicted proteins | sample TergutCo191P1_FD_187301 | JGI IMG/M metagenome (GOLD analysis project Ga0209755, IMG submission 187301) | Cornitermes sp. P1 segment gut microbial communities from Petit-Saut dam, French Guiana - Co191P1 (SPAdes) (version 2) | ecosystem: Host-associated > Arthropoda: Insects > Digestive system >... | reverse complement strand
GGCGCAAAGCCTTCGGTGGCGTATTTTGGCATGGCGAAATCCTTTTGGAGCAGGAAGGGGGAGCAAATGCCGTATTTGTCGCAGATTTCGGCATTAGGTCTGAGGGGCTTGTATGTATTGCGGTCCAGCAACACCCAATTGGAATTTGCTGTCAAGAGTATGTTGCCATTTGCATCTTGTGCGGAAAAGCCGCGCTCGCCAAAATAGCCCTTGAATTGCACAGGCCATGTGGATGTGGTGATATTGTCGCCCACCTTGGGATAGGCGGCAATCTCCACCTGCCAATGGGTCAGCACCCACACCCAGTTCATTTTTTCGTAATACTCAAATGCGCCGTCGATGGAGAAGGTGTGGAACAGGGATGCCTCCTGCACATTTGCCATAAATTGCGGCAGACCGACGCTGCCATCGGGCATCAGACCGCTAAAGCCGATGCGATAGTCCACATTGAACCTGTTATCAGGCCTATTGTCAAGCCTATTGTCAAGCATATTGTCACTCCTGTGACTTGCCATTATTGCCAACTCGCTTTCTATAAGCAAAAATTAACGCTACCAGCACGACCACAACCACGGCCGCGATTATCAATGCTCTGAAATCCCGCACGGCTATCAAAATCGCAATGCCGCCGCTGACGATGCTGACGATATACAAAATCACGACCGTCTGCGGGTGGGAAAAGCCCCTGTCGATAAGCTTGTGGTGCAGATGCCCCCTGTCAGGCTTCCAAGGCGCTTTGCCGCTCAAAATGCGGCGGAAGGCGACGATAATTGTGTCAAATATTGGCAGAGCCAGCGCGAACGCCATAATGACGACGGAGAGCAGGGCGTAACTCTTGTACACGCCAATGATGGAGGAGACCGCCAGCACAAAACCAAGGAAGGTCGCCCCTGTGTCACCCATAATCACGTCAGCGGGATTGAAATTGCGGGGCAAAAAGCCTAGGCACGAGCCAGCCAGAGCCGCCGCAAACACAACGGCAAGCGGGCTACCGGTCATGATGCACAGGATGGTGAGGAACACGGAAGCAATGGACGTAACGCCCGCCGCCAGCCCATCCAGCCCATCTATAAAGTTTACGGCATTGACCATGCCTACAATCCACAAAATCGTCAGCGGAATTGAGAGCATGTCCAGCGCATTTTCCAGCGGCCAGCCGATAAAGTCGATTTGAGTGCCTGTAAAGACCACCACGAGGGCGGCGGCGATTTGCACCAGAAATTTGATGCCTGCTTTGAGGTTGTAAATGTCGTCGAGCATCCCTAGACCAACGATAATAGCCGCACCTATCAAGAAGCCGATGAATTGCAGGGTGCGTAGGTCGTCCATAAAGATGGCAGCAATACCCATTGTCGCCATAAAGCCGATTACAATGGCAATGCCGCCTAGTCTGGGGATAGGCTCTTTGTGCATACCGCGCGGCTTTGGTTTGTCAATTGCTCCCAGCTTGATGCTGACTTTTTTTGCCCATGGTGTTAGAAATAGCACAATGCCGAAGCTGACGGCAAATGCGACTATGTACAAGAGCCAGTCATGAACGATGTATTCGTAATACGGAATGTAATCCATGTTGCACCTCTATTCTGATAAGTGGTTATGCCTGATAAGCGATTATGGCCGTCTGTTTTCCTCGCGCTTAATCCAGCTGCGTATGCCGCGGCCTGCAAGTGGCTCGTCCGCGTGGCGCGGGATTATGTGCAAATGGGCGTGAAACTCGCTTTGGCCAGCGGCAGTGCCGCAGTTCCAGCCCACGTTGTATCCGTCGGGATTGTATTTCGCATCCAGATATTCCCTTGTTTTGTCAATCAATTCCTTTGTTGCTGTCCATTCGTCGTTGCTTAGGTCAAACACGGTGATTTTGTGTGCTTTGGGGATGATGATGCACGAGCCGACCAGCACAGGCTCTGGCTGTTCCATGCAAACGCAAAACTCGTTTTCAAACAGGAGCGTGCCGCGGGTGTCCGTTTGCCAATTGCAGAAAATGCAGTTGCTCATAAGCTTCCCCTCTCATTTTGCCACAATTTTTGCACAATCCTTACACAATTAATTATATTTTATCGCAATCTACGCCATTTTTCAAGTGCGAATTTCAATTCGACATGTAATCTGATTTGATGGAAGCTGTGTAATTAAAAGCGAGTTATCAGTTATCAGTTATCAGTGATTAGTGTCACCACTGTAGGGTGGGGGCTTGCCCCCGCCGCTTGCCCCCGCCGCCCCAATGCCGTCAACTGGATTGCTTCGGGCGGCAACGCTCCGTCTGCATGATACTCATGAGCCCTCGCAATGACGGCATAGAATCGTCATTGCGAGGGCTACGGACATTGCATATACGTAACGTACAAGCCCGAAGCAATCCAGTTGACGGAACATCCCATACAGCTTTCCGCAGATGTAAAATTCTTGCATTTTAGGTTGTGGGCGTTGCAGGTCGCCCCTACGCAAAAACCACCCGCTGTAAGGGCAGGTGGTCAGACCGAGGGCGGCGTCCCGCACACTATGTAGGGGGATTCTTCGTTTCGTTCAAAATGGCAATATATTGAAATGATACGTCCGCCATAAAGGCGACCGCAGGTCGCCCCTACAATTAATCACTGATAACTAATCACTGATAACTCGCACTTCTAGCCTCCATCCTCAGGAAACACCACCAGCCGTAAGGACAGGTGGTCAGACCGAGGGCGGCGTCCCCCACGACCGATAACCAATCACTCGTTTTTAGGAAACCGCAACATCATCGTAGTCCCTACCCCAAGCTCACTGGACACATTAATTCTGCCGCCGTGGGCTTCCATAATTTCCCGAGCAATACTAAGGCCAAGGCCTGTGCCGCCCAGCTCACGGCTTCTCGCTTTATCCACACGATAAAAGCGTTCAAAGACCATTCTCAAGTCCTCGCGGGGGATGCCTATGCCGTCGTCGCTTATGTAGACCATGTAGTAGCGGCCGCTTTCGTGGATTTCTACTTCAATCTTGGCATCGTCGCCGCTATAGCGGAAGCTATTGGTGATTATGTTGTTCAAGACCTGATTGATACGTGCGGGGTCAATGTGGATAGAGGCCGCCGTTAGCTCCGTGGTAAATGTGATTTCCTTGTTTGTTTTGTCAGCGGTGATTTTGTGGTTTTGCACGTTATTTTCAACAAGTTCGACCAAGTTGGTCAGCTCCATGTCAAAATCCATATGCTTGTTATCAAAACGGCTCAATTCCAGCAAATCCTTGATGATAGTGGCCATGCGGTCGGCTTCGCCATTTATCACCGCCAAAAAATCCTGCCGCAGGGCGGGGTTATCTCCTGCACCGTCCATCAGGGTTTCGGCATAGCTCTTGATAGTGGTGAGCGGCGTGCGGATTTCGTGGGATACGTTTGCGACAAATTCCTTTCGCATGTTGTCAAGCAGCATGTGCTTTGTAATGTCTTGGAACACAATAATCAGGCCCTGTGTGCGGCCATCCCTGTCCTTGTGGGGGTTAAAGCTGGCATTGAGATACCGCTCACCAACATTCACAATCTCGTCATCCAAGTTGTCAATGGATTTGCCCTCAGGAAACTCGATACCAATACGCTCAAACAGCTCCAGCATAGACATGCCGCTGATTTGCTCGCTATCAAGGCTCAATAGCTCCTCGCAGGCATAATTTGAATGTATCAACGTGCCTGTGTCGTCATAGGCCAAAACGCCGTCGGTCATGTTATACATGATGATTTCCAGCTTGTTTTTCTCGTTAGTAATCACAGACATGCCTGTATTGAGGTCGCGGCTCATGTTATTAAAGCTCAAGGCGAGCTGGCTGATTTCGTCTTTTGTTTTGTCAACGGCAATAGGCTCCACAATCTCGCCGATTTTGTAGTCGTTGATTTGCTTATTCAGCCGCAAAAGGTTTTGTGTCAATGACCCCGCAAAAACAACGCTCAATATCGAAGCACCCACCAAAGCAATCAAGGCGGCAAGGCCGATTGTGCGGATGGTGCTACCCAAGCGAGCGTTAAATTCCATGGAGCTTGCACGGACGTATATCACATAGTCAGGCAGTTCAGAGCCTTGCAAGATTACAGGCGTGGCGAATTCAAAGAAGTAGACCCAATCCCCCAGGTGGTTTTGATAGCTGCGATTGGCGGCATCAAAGCGCGTCTCGCCGTTTAATGCCGCAATAACGAGCTGCTGTGTCAAAAACGTGTAAAAACCCGTGGAATTGTCCGCCGTGGTCTCTAGCGTCATGCGCGTATTAGCACAGATGATGAATGCCTCCATGTCAGCAGGCAACGTGCCGGGCACAAGCTCCGCAAAGCTGTCGCTAATCATGGTATCCAAGGCCGTGCCGCGCAGATTGGGACTGACGGCAGGCGAGAGAAACGTCAGGTCGATGACCTCGTGGCGGATGCGCTCCGCTTGGTCTGTAAGCCTTGCGGCTTGGTCGCTCTCCTCCGCCATTCGCAGGGACATGATGATGAAAGTGCCTGTCACCACCATCACCAGAAACACCAGCACCATACATATTAAGACGAGCTTTAGTCGTATACCCACGTTACATCAACTCTCCAGCTTAAAATAGTACCCAACGCCCCGCTTTGTCATGATATACTTGGGGTTTTCGGGGTTTTCCTCCACCTTTGCACGCAGGCGGCGTATGGTTACGTCAACTGTGCGTACATCACCAAAGTATTCATAGCCCCAGACCTGCTCCAGCAGAGATTCACGGGTGAACACCTGCGAATTTTGCGTTGCCAAAAATTTGATAAGCTCGTATTCTCTGTGGGTCAGCTCCAGCACAAGGTCGCCGCGGCGTACCTCATAGCGTGCGGTGTCAATGCACAAATCGCCGAATTTTAGCAATTTGCCGTCGTCATTTGTGTTATTGTCACGGGGCGCGTCTTGGCGGCGTAGGTTTGCCTTAACACGTGCCAGCAGTTCACGCACGCTAAAGGGCTTTGTCACATAATCATCCGCCCCCAGCTCTAGCCCTAATACCTTGTCGACCTCTTCTGCCTTGGCTGTTTGCATGATAACAGGCACTTGCGATTTTTCCCTGATGCGGCGGCATACCTCAAAGCCGTCCATCCTAGGCATCATGATGTCAAGCAGCACCAAATCGGGGTTTTCTTTCTCAAAAGCCTCCAGCGCTTTTTCGCCGTCATGCGCCGCTACAACCTCATACCCTTCCGCCATAAGGTTATAGCACACCACCTCACGGATGTTTTTATCATCTTCAACTACGAGAATTTTCTTTGCCATAACAAAATTTTCCCCCATTATTTCAAAATTTGTATTGAATGTTTGTGTCAAAACGATTATAATTTATATATCTGCCAATCGTCTGCTACACAATATGTATTTTACTTCATTTCCCTCCATTTAGCAAGCGACAAAGCAAAATTGACAGCAAAATTTTTATGGAATGGGGGAGTTTGGCATTAAACACGTAGAAAACAAGTATCCGTGTGCTTGTGACCAAGCACTTAAAGACCTGATTATCAAGGGCGGCACAGACTGCACCTTTGTTTATGATGTTGCCAAGAAATCATTGGAATTTTCTGAAGAAATTAGTAACTTTACCCAAATTGATGCGCCTGATGGCCATGGTGCAATCGTGCTCACCCTTGAAGAGTGGCTTAAACGCATTGTTGCCACTGACAGGGAGGGCTTTGCCGCCGCGCTTGATAGTGTTGCCCGCGGCAGGGCTGATGCCTTCAAGGTCGAATTCCGTGTCAAGAACAAGAGCAAGAACAAGAGCAAAAAGCCTGTCTGGTTATCTGCTTCTGGCGGCTGCAAGATGGACAAGCATGGCAAGCCCGCCTATATCGCTGGTGCATTCATGAATCTGGACAACATGCGGCAGTATGCGGCATTTCAGCAGGGCGTGTGCGACTCTTGCAAGTACACGCGCGTTGTGAACAGAAACAGCTTTCATCAGGAATTGGGCGACGCCATTGGGAGAAATGCGGTCGTTGCAGGTCAAAACCATGCTCACGACCAAAGCCATGCCAGCGACCATGACCACGACCATGACCACCTCATCATGGTTGACATTGACGACTTTGGCTACGTCAACAGCATCCATAGCCTAGCCGTCGGTGATGCCCTCTTAAAGGAGTACGCCGCGGTGCTAGGCTCATTACTGCCGCCAAATGCGAGGCAGTATCACTTTGAGTCAAATTTGTTTATGATTTACCTGCCGCTTTGCGACAAAACGGATGCAATCCAGCTGTGCGAGCAAATCAGATTGCGTTCATTAAGTGGCGTGCAGGTCGGCGAGGTGCTAATCAGAATCACCGTGTCCATTGGCGTTACAGACATCACGGCACAAGATACAGTGGATGATGTGGTGGTCAATGCGGAGCTTGCCCTGCGAAAGGCGAAGCTGCATAAAAACAAAACGGACTTTTTCATGCCCGCAGACCGTGCGGCCTACATTGCACGGCTTAATTTTGAAACAGAGCTGAGAGACTGCGTTATAGACGATTTCAGAGGGTTTGAGATTTTTTACCAGCCCCTGTTTTCAACATCCCTGTCCATGTGCATTGGTTGCGAAGCGTTGTTGCGTTGGCGTGGTGCTAATAACCGCATTGTTGCCCCCGCCGTCATTATCCCTGCCTTACAAAAGGTGGGCATGTTTAACGAGGTGGAGGGCTGGGTATTCAAAATCGCCTCCAAGCAATGCGGCGAGTGGATTGACTTGACAGGCTACAAGGAATTTGTGATGAATATTAATGTGTCACCAAAGCGGGCGTCACAACCCGGCCTGCTGGATGAAATCATGTCCGCACTTGACGGCACAAGCACCACTTTGAGCAATGTCTTTTTGGAGTTGACAGAGGACAGCTTTATCATGGTGAATAAGGCGAATATGGTGGCTCTGGGCGAATTGCGTGACAATGGCGTGTTGCTTGCTATTGACGACTTTGGCACGGGTTATTCATCCCTTGGTTATCTCAAAAATCTGCCGATATGCGAGCTTAAAATCGACCGCAGTTTTGTACGCGGCATTGAGACCAGCGACACAGGCAGGGAATTCATTGGCACAATCATTACAATGGCGCATATCTTGGGCTTTACAGTCTGCGTGGAGGGCGTCGAGACGCTGGAGCAAGCACGTATCCTCACCGCCCTTAATGCCGACATCTTGCAGGGGTACTATTTCAGCCCGCCTGTCCACAAGGAAATCATGGTTAAACGCTTCTTGTCAACCATTCAATCGGGCGAGAAATTCTTGGAGCGTTTTGACGAAATGCGCGGCAACCTTATTGCCTCAAGGAGTCTTGAGGAAACAGTCGAGAGATTACAATAATCATTTTTTTGAACGGAGACAAAACCATGCGCCAACGGGCAAAACCTTGGGCAGACCATGAGCTGGATACCAACCCCTTGTTTATCGAAAGTCCATACAGCTGTGCAGGACGCTGGCACGAGATATTTGGCAACGATAGCCCCATTCACCTTGAATTAGGCTGTGGCAAGGGGCGTTTTGCCGCGGAAAATGCGCTGGCGCATCCGCATATTAATTTCATCGCAATGGAGAAGCAGGAGCAAATCATCTGTATGGCATTACGCCACGCCAGCACGGCGGGTCTGCCGCCCAACCTACGCTTTTTGTGCCAAGATGCCGAAGAATTGACCGATTTTTTCTCAATTACACAAGAAAACGCCGAGCTTTCCCGCATTTACATCAACTTTTGCGACCCGTGGCGTGCTCGCGGCAAATGGCGTAAGCGCCGCCTGACCCACCGCAACTTCCTGAATACATACAAAAGCCTGATGGGTAATACAGGCGAGGTGTTTTTCAAGACCGACGACGTGGGTTTATTCCGTTTCAGCCTTGCAGAATTTGAGGAAATGGGCTGGCAACTGTCTAACGTAACCTTTGATTTGCAAAACAGCGGCTATGCTGGCAATATCATGACAGAATACGAGGAGCGTTTTGCCACTGAGGGCAAGCCAATTTGCCGTCTGGAAGCCGTTTGTGGCGGGGATTGAGAAATGTGAATTAGCGACACATGCTTATGCGAAGCGAAGCAATGTCATCCTGAGCGAAGCGAAGGAACTTTGTCCCGCCATACGTCACCATGGTAGGGCGGGGGCTTGCCCCCGCCGCTTTAGTGAGTAGAGAGTAGATACTAGAGAGTAGAGCGTTCTGAACCGTCATTGCGAGGGCTCACGAGCCTCATGCAGACGGAGTGTCCCCGCCCGAAGCAATCCAGCAACGGCGTAGGGTGGGGGTTTACCCCCGCCCCTGCACGTACATTACACACCACGCTCGAAATTGCGTCATCTGGATTGCTTCGGGCTTGGACGTTACGTATATCTAACATCCGTAGCCCTCGCAATGACGGCTCTGACGTTCTAGTCTCTAGTCTCTAGTTTCTAGTCTCTAGAACCCCGAAGCAATCCAGCTGACGTAACGTTGAATAGTGCTACAGCCGTTTTGAATTGTGCGCTAAATCAACTACGACAAAATATTCTAAGATATGGCAAAAAATCTCTTGACAAATACAAACAGTTGTTGTAAAATAGTATTGTAATCGATTACACAATGGGCTGGTCTGTAACAATGGGCTGGTCTGTAACAATGGGCTGGTCCTGTCACCCACAAATGAGACTGTTGTAGTCTCTAGTTGACGACAGGAGGTTGTCTTTATGAAAAAAAGAAAGTTGGCGAGCATATTTTTATGCTTAGTGTTTGTCATGTCTGCAGTAATGGCTGTACCTGCACTTGCAGCACTTGACGGAGAACAAGTACATAGCTCATCCTTTACATTTTTGCAGGATGAAGCAGAATTAATTGAAGGTGTGAATGCAACCGCTAACTGGGGAGACCCATATGACGCTACTAATCCGCCAGATGGTACAATTCCTAGACCACCAATGGGTAAGCCGATTTGCTCGTGCCCCTCTCCTGGACCTGGTGCTTTTCCGCATCCATGGCCTGGAAGTGGAGGAGCATGTAATTCTGGGTGGTGCATTTTTCGTACAATCTTTGGCGGGCGTTATTGCACTTGCTAGTCCATAGAATGCGCTAGAATGTACAATGTATAAACATGCTGGAGGGAATATATGAACCCTAACCGTGCTATTAACAAAAAGAGATTACTATGGATTCTGCCGTCAATTGCTATTGTCGTTGTTCTAGCATTTTTTGTAGTGCAACACATCATTGCAGGCGACGCACAGGGTAGTTACGCTCAAACCAATCCAACAGGACAAATTGACCCTATGGTTTTGGTGCATGATATTTGGGTGCTTGAAGTAGGAACTGATTGCGGCAATCAATGCGAGGACTGCATTGAAGATTTTGCAATGATGCAAGAGATGTTTCGCGAGTGGAATTCGCCGCACTATGCTTACCTAGAGGATTTTGATTATCTCATTGAGGCACTGGCAGCAAATACGCCTGCATTTTATGGTGTTATGCCGTATGTTGATGCCGTAAGGATGCAATTGCAAGAACTGACGCATATCAACGACATGGTTTTTCATGTTTTCTTGGTGCGTGAGATGGGATTAGGTTTTTTGCGTAATGTTGATATTCCCATGATACCTATGCCTATCACGCAAATGAAGGACGTGCACAGCGACTTTGACTTTACTGAATTTTTAGCACAAGGTGGCGTTGATTTGAATTTTGTTGTGCTACCAAACAGCAACATAGCCGTTTTCCTGCCGAGCTGCTGCTAAGTACGTGAAGCTGATACTTATTCTGCACCCGCTGTTAATCGGCGGGTGTATTCGTTTCACGGTATTGCCGTTTAACTATACAAGTAGTTATACATGGGCGGGGCAAGCCCCCACCCTACTATTCCGCTGGCTCTGAGGATGAATGATGCTTGACAAGCCTATGTGGCTGGGTTATAATAGCCATACAAACAGTTACCACTTTTTGCAAAGGAGAGCGATTTTATGAACAATTCCAAAAAAATCATTGTGGCGTTGTGTGCCATTTGCACGATACTCGCTTGTGCCATTATCGTTGTTGCGCTTAGTGGCACAAACGAGAAAGACAATCAGACGGCTCGAGTGGTAAGCGGCATTGAGCAGATATACGCTTCCTCGCCACCGCGTTCGGTTGCCGAAGCGTTCCAATCTATGCGAGAAACATGGGACATTGACGTAAACGAAGTCGCCCTGATGCGTAACTTCCACTTTGATGTACCAGAGGAGTTTATGACCAGCATTTCGGGCATTACTGTGGAGCACGGCGGCGATACCCTTGTGTTTCGCACATCAAATCCCGTGGGCGACGACATGCTCGTTCCGCAACACCTCAACGACAGGGCATTGAACTACTTGGCGGCAATGCTTGTAGAGACTGGCCAGATGCCTGTGCCGCTCGTTGGCCGCGAGTTGATGTCGTGGCTTCACAACAGGGGTGTGGAGGTCAGCTATTTCAACATTCCGTTTCGTCCTTTTCCGTCTTTTTGAGCAATTAATATTATAGAATCAAAAACGAATCAAAAACCAGCAGTGCACCTTGCTCTGCTGGTTTTTTCCGACTCAGAATGACGGTAGGGTGGGGGCTTGCTCCCGCCACTTGCCCTTATTCTTAATTCAAAATCTCCTAGCACCCGTATTAAACAACTCAATTCGGGTATAACTGGTAAATCCGCCGACATTCATGACCTCCCTGAAAAAGTGCCAGAAGCACGCATACAGCTCTCCGCCCACCAACTCAAAGTGCTTTGCCATGTAGTGCCATCCTTGAGCGTCAGGGAAATATTCACGTACGTCAACGTCAGCATTAACAACCAACACAGACCCGCTGATGAACGTATCTTCCTCTATCAACACCGCACGGCCGCAGGGCTTTGGTGTGACAGGGATGCCTAGTGCTTCCGCCAACGACACAATTGGCAACATGATGCTGTACCCATCATCCGCCAAAAATGCCGACACATTGCTCATCCTCCTGCCGTCAACGTATATTGGCAGGGCTGATACGTCTGCTGTTATCAGGCGTTCGGGCGGCTCGTCATACAGCCACCACAAAAAACGCTGGCCGAGTAATAAGCACCAGCCCCTGTTTACGACGTGAATCTTGCCGTTGTAGATAAAGGCATCAGACGGCGGCCACGGCGGCGCGCCTGCAAAAAATCCTAGCAATGGCACGTACAACATGCCTTCAACCATCAGTATCGTAGCATCAAACCGCGCAAAAAATCCCATGCCCCTAGCGACATTGCTGTCTGGCCGCATCATGGCTGACT
>Ga0209755_10008216_pt1 | contig 11198 bp, 22 predicted proteins | sample TergutCo191P1_FD_187301 | JGI IMG/M metagenome (GOLD analysis project Ga0209755, IMG submission 187301) | Cornitermes sp. P1 segment gut microbial communities from Petit-Saut dam, French Guiana - Co191P1 (SPAdes) (version 2) | ecosystem: Host-associated > Arthropoda: Insects > Digestive system... | reverse complement strand
CAGCTTTTTCCCTCTTCACGTCCTCTGACACGCAACGCGTCCAGATACACAATCGCGTATGATTTTTCCAATAGTCGATTCTGCCACTCTTTAACTTCTTCCAAGACTTCGTTTGTTACCCGACTTATAAGATCGGGTGATACGTCCACATTGTAAATCTTTTCCAAATGCGCCTTAATATCCCTGTCAGTCATTCCGAAGGAGTACATCGAAATTATTTGATCGTTGAATATTGGTACTCTTTTTTCATGTTTTGGGATTATTACAGGTTCAAAGGTGCTGTTCCGATCTCGTGGTTATAAATAATCTTGCCGCGAAATCGTTTTTACCTCCTTATGCGAGAGTAGTGGTTGATCTGACTGTTAAGTTGTCACACCATAATTTCTTAAATCTGAGTTAATAATGACTCATCAATCAAGTTTCTGCTTATAAGTTGTAGTAAAGAAGAATCTTTTTTTCTTATAAAGCCACGGTGATCAGCAGAAGATATAGGATAAGTAAAACATAATGTCGTAACTCTACCTCCATAAAAAACTCGATAATACTGGTGGTAATCATTATTTAAATCATCTATTTCTGGTTGGAAATTCCATACATGTCTTAGACATTCGATATTTTCCATTTTCTCACATTTACAATTCTTATTTGCTTTTATAGCTGCAATTACAGAAGAGGCTGTATAATACATATTCCCCCACTTAATAACATGCCACACTAGATTATTTCTAACATATTTTTGTTTATAAAGTTGTGTTTTATTAATTGCATCAATACAGAGTCAGTTGCGTGGACGAACCCGGCTCTGTTTTGTTTCATGAACTGAAATACTATAATTCGCAACATTTTTAAATCTTTATGTATAGAAACACGCTGTTTACACTTTTCTTCTTTACATTCAACGCACTCAGATGGATCACCCGAACAGCTTTTTTCATGTATAAGAGATTGTGGAACAGGAGACGGACAAGCTATGCTATCAATACCTTCGCAGCTAAGACTTGCATTTGCTTTTAATGCAGCAATAATAGATACAGCAGAATAATGCATTAGATGCTTCCCCCCAAACGCATTTTGCTCATTAAATAAGTTAATATTAAAGAATAGTCACCTATTAGACCAATACGATTCTCTAACTCAGTTTCTTTCTCCTTTAGTTCAATTCCAACTTTCAAGTTCTTTACGAGTTTTCTCTAAATCGTTTTCCCAGTTTTCAAGTTCTTTTTCTCTCTGTGTCAGCTTCATGAGTTGCGAAAAGTTAAATACTAGTTCGGCGGCGGGATCTAAAAATTGCTTACCCTGAATTGATAATAGAATCTGAACATCATGATACGCAGTCCACAATTCATTTGACCAATCATCCGATATAAGCAAATCTCTTAAATTATCCCATGCATCTTTTGTCGAAAGCTGTTTAAAATTCTGGGATAAGAAAAAAGAAACATTATTCATCATGTCATCATCAGCTTCATCTATGGTTTTTCCATAACCATCAATACGAAGATGAATACAGGTTGAAATATAAGAATCCTCAGCTTCTTTAATGCTTAAAAATGAAAGTAGTTGTATCTCGTAATTAAAATCCTCTGTTCTAGGAATTTTGAATTTACCTATTCCTACGACTACACCGCGCGATACCCTTATCGGATCAGACATTGTTTTTTCATTATTAGCCATTTTCCAACCCCTTTTGCATCAATATAACAGACATCCCAAATCTGCTCATAATCGCCACAAAGTGAATGGCTAAGAACCCCTTATTTAACATATCTCCCATGACACCACCTCCCCATTGTCATAAAAGAGGAAAAATAATGTCAGTAACACAAATCTACCTTGAAACCTACATTGATGATAATATATTTCTGAATAAAATGTCAATAATATTATACAATTTTATTAACTTTTTTTAATAAATATTTAACCCATAAATTTGGGTGAATTCCGTTTCTTCTCCATAATCTGCTTCTTAGGGATTGCTTAATTCCTTACAGGACAAGGATTTAAGCACATTTAACCGATAAATAACCCAAAAATCAGGGATTGGATAGGTATTGATTTCCTCATATCCCATTAAGCCTCACTTTTTAGGTGGCGGCGGCGGAGGTGGTGGCGGGGGAGGAGGAGGAGAAGGTTTGGGGCGACTATTACTATTTATCCCATCGCCATATTGAGATGAACAAAATATAGTAGACATAAGACCCCCATTGCAAACAGTATAAAAGCTGACCAATTTAATATCCTTGTGGGTAACATAATTAACAATTTAGAAGGCTCCATATATGGTTTCCCTTCGTATCCTCTTTCTATATTTTTTTCAATAGTACTGAGTAGCTTGTCTTGTATTAAAGAGCTTACCCGTGATTCAAAAATAGCAAATATTATAGAAAGCCCGAAGAACAACCATGAATACAAAAGAAAGTCAGTTTTTATCGCATTTTCCAAAGGTACAATCTGGTTTATAAAAGCAAATGAAACGCCAAACGAACCCGCCGCTATTGTTATAATATTTTTATGAAATCGCTGTTCCGCTTCAATTTGAATATTCTGTTGTTTGTCCCAAATTGACGATAAATCATTATATACCTTTCTTTTTCGTTCACATTCCTGAGTAATTACATCATGTTGAGCCAGCAGGCTCTTATATATTGCCTCTCGCTCTTCTTCTGTTTCTACTCCCTTATAGGGGTCATATATTAAATCAGACATAATTCTCTCCATAATAAATATAACACTTTCTAGCCATGTATGTAAACTATAATAATTGCTATCATGTAGGAGGTTTTGGCTTAGGTGGAGGAGGTGGTGGTTTTGGATGTTCCGGAGGGTTAGGGGGGAAGCGCTCATTTTTTAACCTATACCTCTTTGATAATGGGTGTCTATAAGTAACTACATCCTGTATTTTTCCTGAGTGTCGAGAGCGTTTATGTTTTTCTATTAATTCATGTAAGGATATGTTCTGTCTTTTCGCTTTAATCAACTCGTTAATTGATATATTATTACATCGTGCAAAAAATATCTCACGGCTGCTAATATTATACCTTTGTGTTAAATCTGAATACTTTTCATAAAAAGCCTTTTTTCGTTTATTTCTGGTCCAAGTCGCCATGTATTATAATTTTACAACTTATTTGTGCTTATTACAAGCTTGCTTCGCCTTCTGTCCTTTCCCCCATTTTTCCCCGATTAGCCCAGATGGTAAATAAGTTTATTCCTTGTCATCCCTGCCTTTGGTCGCAGGTTCAGGCGGCTCTGTGGTGTTCTTACGGGGCTTTTTGGGTTTGTTCGTGGGTTTAGGCTTGCTTTTTATAATTGATAATTTCTTGTTCATAATTTTTGTTTGCTTCTTCTATAATAATGTCCTGAACCCATTCCACAACACTTATTTTAGTTGTAACTAGATAGTTAGTAGCCTCAGCAATAGTAAGCCCTTTTGCCTCAGCATACATAGCGACTGCTTTTTTGATTGTCGTATCTAATTTTACAAAATTATCATCAAAATATTCACTAAGGATAAAAACAAGTTCGTCATTGGCACTGCGTCGGTGTCGTTTTGCTTCCTTTTTTACCCTTTCCCATAGATCGACAGGAAATGGTACTGTTGATCTGATAGTTTTCTCCCCTTCATCCTTTGTTTTCATGTTATTATTGTCGACATATTTCCATATAATTACAACTATATTGCACTAATATAGTGTTTTACTACACAAATAATAAGCGTTTTTCGCTTTTTTTAATATATTTCTCGAAAAAAATTTATTTTTTTAATTTAGGGCTTGACATTTTTTATAATAACGCACTATTATAGTGTTAATACGCACTATAAATGTGTATAATATAAAAAGAGTTGTCAGGGAATGAGAGTGAGTTTCCCCGGTCGCTTTGGCAACCAGCCAGCAGAAGCAGCTCACTCCTGCCGAAGCTGGTTTTTTATGAGGAGGAAGAGTATGGAGAAACTGTCTTATTCTTTTTTATTTTTACTCTTAGGCTTTGCTGGCTCTGTGGGTGGGGTGGCGGTGACTTTTTTAGTATTTTCCACTGATTTGTTTAAACCTTTTACTAGTTTTATTGTACCTGTCATCATTTCGAGTTGGTCAATTGTCTGTTTTTGTTCAATGGGAGATAACGCTTTAAATTCTTCATGGTCTATACCTATAGAATCAAATGAAAATGGCTTTTTAATATGTTCATATATGTTATTTATTTTTTCTAGCATGTCTTTTATGTTTTCGCTTTCAAGAGGAAGATATGCCTTTGTTGGTTTAGTAAAAAATTCTTCTAAAATTATTATTACTTCCGAATTTAGGCTTCTGCGAGATTTTTTAGCTCTTTCCGATAGTTTATTATACAAGGGAAAAGGGAAACGGATTTGCAGTGCTTTAATTTCTTCTTCTAATTCCACAGTAACTCCTACTACAACTACTATAAACCATTTCGGCATAAAAAGAAATAAATTAAACTTTTTTCATAAATATCTATTGACATCTATTATAAACTATGGTAGTTTTATATAGTTAAGAAAGAGTTACCTGCTGGCACAGGATAGGTAGAAAGGCTATGTAGCCCGAAGCTGTGCCAGCAGCGGAAGGCTACATAGCCTTTCTATTATCTGCCCTTGAGGGTGGGAAGTTTAGGAGGAGAAAGTACCAATGTTAAAGTCAGCCTTACAGACTGGACAAAGCAGTTGCAGACCTGAAGTGTTTGCCTGTAGCGCCGTAAGATGTATGAACTTATTTTTATCGTCAAAACAGCCAGGGCAATACGGTATACCGTCATTATCACGGAGAACCTGCCCGTCATGGCGCAGCGGTTTTTCCTTCATTTTACGGATTTTTCTTCTTAGTTTTTTATTAATAATACCTTGCGCCGATTCTTTCGCGGCGGACATGACAGTAGAAACAGCAATAACGCCTAAGATAATCATCTGTACGACAGATGAGGTATTAATATTTTTCATGGCTTCTATAGTCTGCGCGTCCATATTAATCTCCGTATTTTTAATAATTCTTGTGTTTAAATTCGGGCGTTTAGCTCAATTTCTTGAACAGGAAATACCATTTATATCAAACGGAACGGTAAGACAGGAAGCTCGCCTTGAAAATATTAAAGGGGCTTTAAATAAATTGATTAGTGAAAATCGATAAAGAAAAAAAGGAGGAAGAGTATGGAGATGGTCGAGGAAGCCGAGACAGGAAGAGCGCCATTCAAAGAGCTGATGAGACTTATCGAAGCGGTCGGTTATGAGGTTCTTTCAATTGGCGTTGAAAGCATGGGGATCAGAGGGCTTAGCGCAGCTATCAATATAAAAATAGCTCCACCGAGCCTGATTGAAGGTGACACCCCATTACATTGTTTTTCGCCGATCTCAAAGGAAGTTGTTTCTAAGATTTGCGAATGTGCTGCTCAATCAAAACAGCAAGATCAAGGTAAGGCTTGAACATATATTCAATTGGTTTATTACTATCAAGGTCTTTCCATAGCTGTGGACTAGGTCCTATGGATAGTATGGCAATTTCGAGAGCTTTGGCTTTAATTTCTTGGTCTTGAGTCATGGGATTAACCCTCCGGTGAGTGAGATACACCGCCATACGGCGGAGCTTGTGGTAAGTAAAGTATACCGCTTGCCGGGGGTTTTATAAAGATTTTGAATTTTTAGGAGTGAGGATGAATTATGAGAGATGAAAATATATTTTATTTTTTAGTTTTATCGTTCTTAGTAGGTTCAGGTTGTTTCTTCGGACGACCTCGCGGCGGAGCCATTTTTGCGGTTTCAAGAGCTCCATACGCATATATTGCGTCTCTACATACAGGTCTTATCCCTGCATTGTGTAAAAGTTTTTTTACAGCTTCTTTATTTTTTCCTAATGCTTCAGCCATCCAACTAACAGTAAAGAAAATGTTTTCATTATGTTTTTCACCATTTATATACATTAATTATATTATCGGTAATTTACTAAAAAATCTTACTACTGGGGACAATTTGCTTAACAGATGTTGGGGGGAAAATGAATATTTTTAAAATATTTTCACCAGAAGGGATATTTTCTATTGACATATTGTTCACTAGTAGGGATAATATAGATATAAGACCTGCTGCCACAGGAATTAGAAGGCTTATATGGCTGGAACCGTGGCAGCGGTGAAGGCCGTATAAGCCTTTTTTATTTTAAGGAGGAAGAGTATGGAGAAACTGACAATTGAACTTGAGCTAACAAAAGAGGAAATGGAGGCGTTAAACAGTTTTATCGAGCGTAAATGCTTAGATGTAAAAAAGTGGTATAGGCGTCTGCTTGTAGGTACTGTTGAAAGAGACGCTATAAGGAATAGGAAGAAATGAGCAGATCAGTCTTCTTTGGGATAACAGAGCTTCACAACTCTAAAAGGATGATATTCATGTTCTTTAAGAGCATAGTCAAAAGCGGCTTCGGCGGTTTCAAATTCTGCTTCATCAAACTCCCAGCTACTGAATTGGTCTTCTGTATAAAAAATAATACGGTACGGAGTTTTGGTCATATATCACCTTTGGTTTAAATATCGGAGTTTTTGAAGGAAATTTGAGAGCTGGTTTTTATCTCCGCTAATGCGGGAAGGAGTGAGGATGATAAAAGTAACGGACGTACCAAACAGGAAGGTATACCACGTTTGCCATGAGTCATGTGCGAACCACTACATGAAAGGGCAGATCCAACCGGACGGCAGAATAAATCTGGATTATCGGTTTTGCATTTCGGCAGGACAGAGGATTAAAGGGTATCCGCTTGCAGGAATAGGCGGCGTAGACAGAAAAGAGCCTTTATGTTTGATGGAACCAAACATAAAAGATATAGCCGTGTAACGGCAGAAATGAGCCGTATGGCTTGTTTAAACTGGTGAATTTTAGGAGTGAGATAAAATTATGAAAAACACATTGGTACATTTACAGAATCATTTGTTTGAGATGATCGAAACATTAAACGATCAGGAACTGAAAGGCGAAGAACTTGACGAAGTTATAAAACGCTCTCTTGCTCTTAATGAGCTGGCGAAAACTGCTGTAACAAACGGAGCTTTAATGATTAAAGCCGCCGATTCTCTTTACGGCTTGCCGGTATCTGATGATCTGCCGTTAATTCCTAAATCCCCTGCTGAAAATCCGGCTATTTTATCAGGCGATAGAAAATCGCTTGTTAGTCTAAAGAAGGTGGGAAAATGAAATACATACCAAAACGTAGCGGATCAAAATTTACTACTGAAATAATAGAACTCATCAAAGCCAATAACAGTAAAAGTAATCTGGAGTTATCTGAACTGATCCGCTTACATTTTAGAATATCTTTTACAACAAAACAAATAAGAAAAGCTAAAACCAGACATGGGATTAAAGGAAGTCCCAATGTAATGGAACGCCCATTATTTTTTGAACGTATAAAAGATGGAGATGTTTATATAAAAATCTCGAATGAAATAGGAGGTTTAAACTGGCGTTTAAAGCAACGGTGGATATGGGAACAGGCACATGGAAAAATTCAAAAAGGTTGTTGTGTTATATTTTTAGATAAAAATAAACGAAATTTTAATTTAGAAAATCTCGCGTTAGTAACACATGCTGAAAAAATAAAACTTTCTCAATATGATTTATGGTTTAATGACGCGGAACAAACAAAAATAGGGTTAGCAATCGTAAAACATAAATTAGCTATATCAAAAGCTTTGATAAAAGGATTATCAGAAGAGGAAGGAAAAAGAACATTAAAAAAATTTCATAAGAAAAATAGAAGAGAAAAACAAAAGATAATCTCACGGTGTCATAATGCGGAGGCGGTATGAACTACAGAAACATTAAAACAGAATTATTAGGGATAAAGCCATGAATGAAATAATCTTTAAAATGCCTGAATTGCCAAAAATCAGACAATATAAATGTAAAAGGATAAACAGAAAGAAACCGCCCAAAATAAAAACACTAAATAAAAAAATAAACGCACATTCCTTCACTCATGGAATGTTAGCAAATTTATATAACAGCTGTCTCAGAAAAAAAACGAAATAAAAATTCCAGAAAGAAACGAAGAAAAAAAGCCGATTTCAGCAGGTCGTGGTGGTAAACATTATTCAAAGGGATCAAGAAACGCAAGTTTCAATTAAAAAACAAGGAGAAAATTATGAACGTAACTGAAGTACAGGAATTGAAAAAAGGTGAGGAGAAAACAGGGTGTAGTATCACGCAAGAAGATTTGAATTATATGAGTGAAAACGAACCTACTTACACCGCAAAAGATGGAACAGAATATTATGTTATGGGAACTAATATTCGCGTTATCACAAAAAAGGTTGTGCCGTGGGAAGAAATACCCGATGAAGTTCGGGAATGGGCTATAAAGCAAGGGCTTCCGACAACAGCAGAGGAAGCGGAAGAATATTCTAAAGAAGGAGGTATGGATATAGACAAAAGATAAAACGCCATGACTGCCGGGAAAGTCCGGCGAAGGGATATTCAGTGGTGGAGCGGCATTTATCCCAAATCGTGCCGCGGCGGTTCAATCCCGCTATATCCCATAGGAGATTTATAGATGAACGAATTGACAGTTTCTAACAACGAACAAATGACCATCCGTGAAAACACAGGAGGCGGCATAACCTTTGGGTTTATAAAGCAATCTTTTTATGCGCTCTTTTGTTCCAGTTTTACACGCAAGCCCAAAAGATCAATCAGCTTAAAAACGGTCTTGAAAGATGGGTTTCCGTCAGGAGCAAGCGCTTTATATAAACTTTTACGATCAAGATTTAATTCTCTTGCGATCTTGGTCATGCCTTTTGAACGCGCTATATCGCCGAAAGCGGAGAGCAGGAAATCAGGATCATTTTCTTCAAGTGCGACCTCAAGATATGCTATGACACGTTCTTTTGTAGTGAGAACTTCCGCAGGATCCCATTTAGCGAAGGTGATTTTTTCTTTTACAGCGGTTTTCATAGTCTTACTCCTTGTCATAATGCCGTGCTATTTTCTTGGCTTCGTTAATATCGCTTTGCTGGGTGCGCTTATCACCGCCGCAAAGCAGGATAATAATTTCTCTTCCGGTGTCCTTAAAATAGACCCGGTAGCCGGGACCATAATCAATACGCATTTCCGATACGCCTTCCCCAGCGGGTTTCACATCGCCGGGATTGCCTTCGGCAAGGCGTTTAACCCTTTCGAGTATCTTCGCCACAGCGCGGTCGTCACGAAGTCTATTAAACCATTTGATAAACACATTCGACCTGCGTATTTCTTTTATAATCCAATTGTGGCTTATAAACCACATAATGTCAATAGGTCTTTGGAGGTTATTTATGGCTAGAATACGAAGCGTTAAACCAGAGTTTTTTAAACATCTTGAACTTAATGAGCTGGAAGATAAACATCCTGAATTTAGAATAATGCTTGTTTATGAAGGATTATGGGTACAGGCGGATAAAAACGGCGTTTTTTATTACAATTCAAAAGTATTAAAAAATGAAATTTTGCCTTACGTGAATTTTGATATAACTAAATCGTTAGACATACTAGAAAAAAATAGCTTCTTTGTGAAATACAAGTCTAAAAATCGGGAGTATGGATACATACCAAATTTCACGAAATATCAGTTTCCTACAAAAAATGAAAAAAACAGTCCCGCCAAGTATCCATTACCGCAAGAGTACACAGGCAAAAGCACATCCGAGGACGTTCCTGGGAACGATCTAGATCGTTCTCAAGCACGATCTGAAACGTTCTCGGGAACATCCGATGACATTCCCGAGAACGATACTGGGAACCTTCCCAGTACGGAAGGATTACAGGATAACAGGATAGAAGGATCACAGGAAAAAAGGAATGAAGGATCCAACGGTTCTTTTTCTGATTTTGGTTTTAAATATATTCCCGAAGAAGGTCAAAAAACCAGGGAAAACGCTACCACGGTTTTTAACAAAGCCCGCGCCCTGTGGAATGAGCTTCATGTTCCGCCGGAATGCAGGGATATTATAATCCCGCACACCCAAAAAGACATTTTGCGCACGATTCAGAATTACGCATGGGTTGAAATCGAAAACGCCATCAGGAATTACAACTACCACAGGACGCAGTGTGACAACGACTGGAAACCACCGCCGCCTTTTAAATCGCTTTACGGGTTTCTAAAGACAGGCGTGGAACAATACTTTAACGATGATACGTTTGAAAAATTATTCAAGGAGGTGGAAGATGGCATACGAAGACAAAAAAGATAAACCGCCGAAAGAATGGTGTTATTATTTATGCGAAAAATGCGATAAAAAAGTTAGTTTTGATCGCAGATATTGCGCTTGCGGTAATGACATGGCGATGCCCGTAAACGGGCGCATGCGGGCAATACACAAAGTCAAGCAAGATAATCCGCCCGACATGTTCAAACTTAAAAATCTGGATACGCCATCGGTACCTTGTGATTCCTGTATGGGCAATTGCTCCTATTGCGCGTCTTTCGGTGTGCCAGAAAAAAATGGTGACGGCTGGGGAGGATTAGACTGCGAACACAAAACTAATTTTATCAAGTGTACCTGCTGCCAGTTAATGATAAAACGTTATGAAGACACTCCGGGAATTAATAACGCTATCGAAGCGGCGCTGAGAGGTAAAGACAATATTCTTGCCAATAGAAATTCGGGGAACCCTAATTTATCTCAAAATTACAGGGAGGCGGTATGACAGATTTTAATCCTGAGACCATGACTGTGCCTAAGAAGCTGTCAGACAGGAAATTCCTAACCTTTGGAGAGTTTGGCAGCCTTGTCGGAGGGTTGCAGGCACAGACGATCCGCAAGTGGTATCATAAAGGCATAATACAGGCCGTTCGTATTACTCCACGCTGCACGATGATTCCATCAACTGAGCTGGATAGGCTTGTTAGGGGCGAATTAATGGATACGGAGAATACTCGGTGAATACTTTTTGTAAAACTAGATATTTTTATCAAATTTAAAGTATCGTTATTGACAAAAAATAACGGTTTTTGTATATTAATACCATATAAAACTCCGAGTTATCATATAGTAACTTAGAGGTTCTAGCCGTCTTAGCTCAGCTGGCAGAGCACTTGACTTGTAATCATGAGGTCTTCGGTTCGATTCCGAAAGACGGCTAATTGCTTAATTACTTAGGAGAAGAAATGAAAGAGACGATCTTCCTATTTATTTTCTCACAACAATATATACCCCCCCCCCCC
>Ga0209755_10008215_pt1 | contig 11200 bp, 11 predicted proteins | sample TergutCo191P1_FD_187301 | JGI IMG/M metagenome (GOLD analysis project Ga0209755, IMG submission 187301) | Cornitermes sp. P1 segment gut microbial communities from Petit-Saut dam, French Guiana - Co191P1 (SPAdes) (version 2) | ecosystem: Host-associated > Arthropoda: Insects > Digestive system... | reverse complement strand
TTGGGTACACTGTGGTACTGGTAGTTCTTGCTGAAAGAGCTGCCTGCGTTAGTGGAGACTTTTTATGCTCATTTTGGGAGCAGTATTGTTGAGTACGTTTGTGTAGTAAAAATGGTATGAACTTGTAATAATTGAATTTTTATGCATGGAATGGAGGTGAAATTGTGTTTAGGAGCTGCATTTTGATGCTGTCCTGTTTGATTGAGAGATGAGGTCTCCATGGCACAGAGTTTTAGATATCACTTTTCTTTGTTCTGTGATACTGTAGTCTTGCATGCGGTTATTAGTGTACTGAAGCAACCTGCTGTTTCCATTTTGAATTGTGCTCTACAGATGGAGGCAACGGTGTGTGTAACTGTACAAAAAACTATATGGTGTCATTTATCTGATGACCACAATCAAAATTTTGTTTGGACTGTGGTATTTTTAGAAATTTTTCCATTTCTTCTTTATCACAGTGCAAATAGCTGATTGTGCTGATGCTTCTTGAACCCCACACATCATTCAGCTCAGAAATATTTCACAAAACATTATAGTCATAATTTAAAAATTTATGGTTCTTACTAGCTTTATCATATAAATGAGAAACATGAGAGGAAGTAAGGATTGTAACTTTTTCTCAGAATAGCTTGTTGATGTGTCTGAGTAACTTAAAATATTTTTAGTATACTGAACACTTGGATGGACATATAAAGCCACCACTGCAGTATGCAGCCGATCTCTCATATCTGTTTATTGTGAGCTTTAACTGAATACCTTTTTCATGGTATAGGTTGATGTAACTTTTCTCACAATTCACTGTTAATTTGTAATTCTGTAATTCACATGTTAAACACAGATCTGGTTAAAAGATGCAGTGCAGTGTCAAGATTGTGCCATGACCTGCCATAAGAAGTGCGTAACAAAGTGTCAGGTGGGTACAGTATGCACTAAGCATGGAAGCCAGCGACGGGCGTCAGCCCTACCTGAAGATGTAAGTCAGCCACGAGGTCTAGAGCTGTTGGTGCCACTCACTCAAGTAAGACGTGCGTCAGCACAACCAGAGATAATCACAACAGCAGCGGGTGATGGAGACCGCACTCCTCAGGTCAGTTCCTGGAGTTATGGTGTCTTGTGTCTTGGTATTTTCTGGGTTGGGAGACAAACACCAAAGTGGCATACAGACTTCATTTGTGTTGGTAATTATATGTATTATGTCAAATTTATCATTTGTAGTGACTCCAGTTTTCATTGAAGACACAACAGACCAAAGTACTTGTATAGCAGTAGTTCTTGAAGGTACATGGCAGGGGTATAATGTTGTCAAGGAGTATTGCAACAACTGCCATAATTGCATTTTTTTTATATGTGGTGGGATGAAAACTGAGGAGAGATTAATTTTTGTTCATTTTGAGTTTGACACTGCAGTGTTTGTTACACAAAGCCACTAGTAGGTATATATACATGTGTGTGTGTTTGTGCATGCGCGCGTGCATGCATGAATGCGTTCTCATGTTTGTGTTAGGATGTGGAGGCAACAAGTATATTACATTATGACTTGAAGCACCATATTTCATGCTTAGATGGAAGACTTTTGATGAACAGGTTTGGAATGAAACCACCTTTAATGAAGCCAGATATTGCCTCATTTAAAATTTCAAATTAGAACATGTTAATTTGTTGTTGGAGCAGTTCAAGTAGACAAGGGAAGGGCATATTGAGTTTACTTACCTTGTGTTTTCAGTTGCATGTTATTTTTTGTTATTTGACTTCTGAGTTTCCTTGCTGTTTAAGGAGCATGTATAAGTGTATTGTGGTCAGCTGAAAGGAAAGAGAATTTAATTAGAGCTTGACTGGAATATTATGGCATTGTCAAGAAGAACAGATTTTGGTCACTCTACTTCAACAGATTTTTTTTTAATACTACAAGGGTGTCAGATTAGTGTGCTACATGATATTAAAGGGTACATACTGTTCTGTATTGGTCACTGTTGACTGAATAAAAATATTGTTTATCACAGAATGTTCTGTATTTTGGTAGTGTCTGTGACAGGCAACCATATAGTTGTCTGTAGTCACAGACAAGAAATGGCATACAGTGTATGGATGGAGGACAAGGGCAATATATTCCACACTCTGTGTTAATATTAAATTTGGATCCAAAACAGGAGAACCATTATACAGAAATTAATTCCAGCAGCTTTACTAGGTGATTTGTGTGCATAGTTTGTTAAATATAATTTGTTATTATAAACAGTTAATTAGTGTAACACACAGTTACCAAAGTCAGAAAACCTCCGTTTAATTTCATGGGGCCAAGTCTTTAGCATCAGTTAATCTGAAGTTACTGCTTTGATGGTTGGTATCCTTTTTATACTAGGCAGCTAGAGTAGAAGCTTATGTAAAACCTGCCTGCAAATTCAGTGATAATACTGGACAACAATTTCTGTCATAGTATCAAGATTGATAATGCTACCTGCTACCAATAGCAGGCAAGATATCATGAACAGGTGGTTGGATTCCCACACTCTTACCCAGAAGGTGCAGTGAAAGTTGAACACCCTGCAATAATTAAATTGAACAGCTCCAAATTTAAGACATTTAGTATTAACAGAGATTTGGTACAACTTGGGCATGTTGATCTGAATTGTACTCTCTACAGTCTGGAGCTTAATGAAGTAGAAAAAAGTGATGGCTATTGCATTAAAAAAGTGGGTGGTTTTGAAGGATTTGATTTTCAAGATACATAATTTGAAAAAACTGTCAAAAGATCAATTGTCATTAATAACAATGTACAAATGGATGTTATGTGCAAACATAAAAAAAATTCAAGAAGTACATAAAGTGTATGAGGGAAATATTCTAAATAATTTTGTTCCAATGTTGGGTGATCTGATTATGTTAAAAAAAAAACCTGGGAGGATGAATATGAATATGGACTGCTACTGTTATCATTGGACTGTGACTGAAGAAATGATGTACTGAGGTAAGGACAAAGACGCATGTTTTTAGACACTGTTTTGGAATGCTGCACTCTTTATTTGTTGCCCCTCATCTGCCTGTTCTATGACCCCCACTTCTGTCATATACCAGCCTGAAATCAGGCAGCCAGCACATTACCAACAGGCTCTACCAGGTCAATGGAAGATGACAGGATGACTGTGAATGATGAATTGGGTATGTTACGAAAGGATTATCCCAGAATTTTGTAGATACTCTGAGGAAATCTGTGAAATGCTGCAGCATGGTGGTCAGTCCCGGTTCCAAGATTCAACTCTGAAATCTGGTGACCATGAAGTAGGAGTATTGACCATTGTGCCATGTTGTTTAGTTAGTACATTTTGTTTTTTCTTCTGAATGTTTTCATGCATGACTTAATTCTTTCCTCTGTGTTTAAAAACTTTCTATACCATGGAAGGTCTTCTACCTGTTATGTCAGTTGTCACATTTTTGTTCTATGTTTTGTAATTGCTTTTCGTTACCCATAAACATCTTCCATTGTGTCTGTAAAGTTTGTTTAATTTTTACACTGAATGTGTTATTTCATTATTGTTTTTAATATTTGAATGAGGCACGTACAACTGAAACCCATTTAAGGATGTTTCAGGTGACAATACTGTAAGTGTTAGGAAAAATTATCATTGGTATTTAGACAGGAGCCACTGCTATACCACAGCCTCCTGCACGTGATTGTTTGATGTGAATGTTAAGCCTTTGAGTGCTTCCTTTAACAGTCCAGAGGTGTGAAAATTGCGTGACAGTAAGTCTGAGCTGCATGCAGGATGTTTGAGCACCTCCTATCACAAGGCATTCAGTCTGTCCTTGGTAGATAAACTCACTGATGGCATTATCCTCCTTTACAATATACCCATTTCCATGTGGCCCACAGTGTTCAGGACCAACTGAGTAATGTGCTTTGTGAGGTGCTCGGACATCATGTGTACAGCCTGGACATACCACCATGCAGTTCACACATCATTAGACTGTCAAAGAAGACCCTCAAATTTACATCAGAAAGGGATATGAGGAGTCAGTTGTGCAGTGGTTTAGGCAACAGCCCAACAAATTTTTTGCAGATGGGGTACACTGACTTGTGCATCAATGGGACTCTTTCTCAATGCCTGTGGTGATTTTTATAGTTGTTGCAGTACCTTCACTTGTGAGCATCCACAAATTGGTTTAGATGTTTATCACACACATTCATTTTATCAGTAAGATGACCTTGCCTGTATGCTGTCATCTTCTTGGTGCAAGACATCATGAAGAAAGATGACATTAAATTTGTCTCTGAAATTACATAAAAGGAGTGTGGGTGCAGCATGAAACATTAAAAATATCAGCTATGGATGGAAGTCACAGGTGTGATTCCCATTCAGTACACTTTATTCCTGGTAAGAGCCTGTCTGAGATTCCGAGTGGGCCATAGAGCCATTCTGGGTATAGTAAAGGTAAATTGCAAAAGGGGAGTAGATAGCTCTACTCTTTCTTTAGCCTCATTGCTAGATGGGGATGAGTGGGTGGTCCAACACCATGCCCCAGCCGCTATAGCCTGGGGCAGACCCGGTACCCATTTTGTAGGAGGCTGGGTGGGCCCCAGGTCCAATCTGGATGGGCGTGTAAAATCTCGCCCCCACCGGGATTCGATACCCAGGCTGTCTGACCCATAACGAGTCACCATACTGACTGTGCTATCCTGGCCTGCAGTCTGGGTGTAATGTCAAAAATAAACTCCCTACCTCTAGTAGGAGTCAAACTGTTCATTTAGCCCAGGAGTCAGCAAACTATGGCTGTGGCTTTATTTTGTCTGGCCTGCCAATGATATATGAGCCTTGTAAATCTGTAGTCCATTGATGGTAGTGTCACAGCAAATTGGTGAACAGAGTAACTGTGTAGGCTTTTAAAAGAGTTATGAAGTCTTTGCCATCACAATGTCGTGTATGTGTAACTGCATAATTGTAGTGCTTATAAGCATACATCATACACAAATATAAAAAAATATGACGATACCAGGACCCAAACCAATATATTTGACCTCCAATAAGTACTGGTATCATGCCTTTTGTACTCAGCTGTAAGTAAATATGGGTGATGATCTGTACTGTTCGCAATATCAGCTTTTGCTGTAGAGCTAGGTAGCCATTCGTGTTGGAAAATTAATGAATGTTAATTCCTGTTTTAGCTTAAATTTAATCAAGCATATTGATGTCTCTGGTTAATATATGAGGGGGGACCCAAAAAATGAGAATTTTTTTTTTTAAATTGTGTATTTCTCTGAACATTTTCAAAATTTAATCACCCTCAAAATACTCTCCGTGAGAATCAGTACACTTATCCCACCTCTTTTTCCATTGTTCAGAGCAGTTCTGGAACTCTTGAAAAGTGATAGCCTTCAATGCCTCCAATGTTTTTTTTGCCTCACCTCCTCTACATTGTGAAAACGCTTTCCTTTAAGGTCCCTCTTCAGGAAAAAATCACAGGGTGCCTGTTCCGATGGGGGGGGTGCGAAGCTGTTGTCATCCCATTTTTTGTGAGAAACTGCCACACACTCAATGCTGTGTGGGCGGGAGAATTGTTGTGATTTGGAAGCCACTCACCTGACTGCCACAATTTGGGGCGTTTTCTTCGCACAGCATCACGCAATTGCTTGAGCGCTTCAAGGTAAAACTGCTGGTTAAAAGTCTGACCTTGTGGTACGAATTCAAAGTGGACGAGCCATTTGATGTCAAAGAAGCAGATCAACATGGTTTTCACATCTGATTTGACTTGCCTTGCCTTTTTTTGGTCTTGGAGATGATGCACTTTTCCATTGACTTGATTGTTGCTTTGTCTCCAGGTTGTACATGTAACACCATGATTCATCTCCTTTGATGATTTTGGACAAAAAGTCTGGATCAGTTTTCAGTTGATCTTCCATTTCACGGCACGCATCCAAACGATTGGCTGTCTGATTCTCTGAGAACAAGCGAGGAACGAATTTCACAGCAACTCATTTGATGTGAAGTTCTTCTGTTAAAATTCGTTGACATGAGCTCTACGAAACTCCAGTCAATGCTTCCAACTCGTTGATTGTTCAACAACTGTCAAACATTATTGCATCACGAATTTTTTTAATGTTTTCTTTGGTTCTGCTTGTTGAAGGACGCCCAGATCGTGGTTGGTCTTCAAGTGACGTTTCACCATGTTTGAACTGAGAAAACCATTTGTAAACCCTTGCCTGGCTCAAAGCTTCTTCTTTAAAAGCCTCTCGAAGCATTGTGACAGTTTCTACTGCTGTTTTCCCCAAAATGAAACAAAACTTGATGCAAACACGTTGTTCTTTTAAGTCTGCCATCGAAAAATCAACGAAAACAATGACAGAGGCTCAAGAAAAAAATCACACGGACCCTATATACCGTTACTTAAGGACGCTGCTTGCCCAACTGTTGCGGAGGGCAGTCACATACACACACCAAGCGGGAGCAGACGGAAGTACCACCCCTTCAGAAAAAAATTCTCGTTATTTTTGGGTCTCCCCTCGTATATGCGGGGTGAATGACTGTAATGGATTAAAGAGAGAAACGGCATAAATGCACAAATATAAACAACAAATGACTTGAATTATGATATGGCAGCTATACCTCACATCGCTTCCAGAGCAGGACTTATGAAATTTTAAGCTGCTTTATTTTTGTTGGATGTTTGTTAACATACAACCAGATAATATAGTGATTGTTGTTCATAAAAGAAGACGTACTACTAAAATGTGGTAGGTTGAAATTTTAGATCATTGCCTGTGCTCTTCAGCCAGTTGAGTTTGTCAGACATGATTGTAATTTTAACAAGCTTCTGATAGTAGTACTCTGTTTTACTTCTCCTGTATCATCCACGAAAGTAATACTTTTTCTGAATGTGGTATCTCAGTGACTGAGAGAACCATTGAGGGAGTTGGGACCTCCTGTAGGTACCCCAGTTACAAGTATAACATTAGTAAAACTATGTACTGCATTATCCGCCCTGTTTTTACTGTATACACACAACCTATCATAGTTAGAGAGAAAGGTAAATAACAAACTACTGTATGGTCCCCCACACCATATTAAAGGTTGAAATACTCATGATATGACACGGAGTTAGAATTGCTTAATGCATAACAAATTTCAGTGACAATAGGCAGATGGCAAACACCAGGCTTCAGAACACCTTCATCAGCAAATCATGTGCTTAGATGACTGAAATTAGTAAAAACGTTGTCAAGGTGTTGAGTGAGTCCAAGAGACATGTTGAGGTGTAAATTGCATCACCCTCTAATTTTGAGTAAAAATGAGGGTTTGGTAGGGGCACACCTCTCTCCCAATCAAAACCAGGAACACTGAAATTTCCAGTCAAGAGTACGCTGTGATTTGTAGTATCACAAATTTTTGTAATACCGTCCAGTTTTGTGTTTGGAGGGACATGATAATTACCAGTATTTAAATGATGGTCATTATGAATGGGGATTTTAGCCTGAACACATTCCTAATAAAACTGTCAAACATCTGCATTTACAGGCACAACTCTAGAAGCAAACAGTTGCTAAAATACCACCATCCCTAAATATACTGCTGCTCACCTTGTCCGAACAGAAGGCAGTTAAAGAATCTGGAAATAATTGGTGATAAAAACACAGGTCATTTAGTTATTTAAACATATGACTTCAAAATCTGTGACACATACATTATAAAACAGTTCAGTTTGCTTGGTCAAAGACCTCTGACATTTTGATAAAAAAATTTTGCATGAAGTTTTAAGTTGAGTGTTGGACATGACATAAGTCTCCTGCATTTTTGTCACAAATAATTAACCATCAATTAGGTGGCACAGTGCCTCCACTATGGACCTCACCTGTAAGTGCAACAGGACCAGAGGCAGAAACAACCAGACTGCTGTCCATACCAAGTGCCAGGGGTCTAAATATGACTTGAGAATCTGAGTTGAAAATTTGGTTGGTAAGATGACCATAACAAGTTGCTGTTAAACACCTGACAACCCATACTTTTGTACTCTAAATAAGAGGAACATCTTCTTCTATCACAGAGATATGAAAAGGGGCATATGTATTAAATTTGGTTTTAAGCCTCATACAGTCAAATTTCCTGTTGCTGCTTGAGGGTGTGTTCAGTGTGACATGGGGAGAAATCTGGGTAGAAATATGATACAAGCAAAGCTTTAGCTTTAACGCTTCTGGATGCAACAGGAAGAGGTAAAGTATTATCCACTCCATACATAAGGGTGCTGGATATTCTTGCTATTTTGGCATTTTCACTAGACTTAACTGCCCCAGTATCACCATTTCTTTTACTAGAAACTGTAATCCCAAGTTGTCTTTAGCAAGCTTACCAGGTGACCTAATTGCATCAGCAGATTCCATTTTATTAGTAGCAACTTCACTAATGCACTTGCAGCTGTGGTTCTCTAAGTAGAACTAGTTATGTTCCTGGTGTTTTTGGTTGTGTTGACAATCATTGTCTGCTGAGAATGTCAATTGCTTGCTAGGGTATTCCTGTATGACATAACTCCTGGTTTAGAGGACAGAGTACCAGGAGCAGCTTCCATATGGCCCAGATTTTATGGCAAGAAGGTCTTGCAGATTATTGATTTGAACTTTCAGGGTAGCGTCATTGCCGTTAAGTCGCTTGACCTTTGCAATTCAATATGTGACCATTGACAAGAGATTTTCACTTAGACTGATTATTCATTTCAGTGCAGTTCAGTTCTTGTTTATTGTCCATAGATCCAGTTTAGTTACAATGAACATAAGGATATAGATTGCCCTACAGATTTACTACAGATATAAAAATGTTTAAGAAAATTTATAAACAATATTTATCATATATCAGTATATCCATTAGTACTTGTCAAAGATATATTTGTATTATTTGAACAATATTAGTTCGAATAACATTGTACAGGAATATGAGTAATAAATAAAAATGACAATATCAGTGATCTAGATTATAATAGGACCAAGATTCTGTTTGTTATTGTAATTAAAATACTCTTATATTGAATAAAATGAATGTAGAAGAAGAAAAAATCTCTTTAAAGCTTGTGTGAATAGTTTCATTAGATAAATTTTTTATATCTGTTGGGAGGTGATTAAATAACTTTATTCCAAAAAAAAATAAGCTCCCCTTTGATTGCAGTCAAATTGACCATTGGAAGATGCAAATTTGTATTGTATCTTGTATTAATGCTATACATTTCTTGATTAGCTGTATATAAATCCATATACTTCACCACACACAACAATAAAGGAAATATGTACTGTGAGTGTACGGGTAAGTTTTCTAATTTTTAAACTCCTGTCTACAAGAGTCTCTGAATCTGGACATAGTAATGATTTGAGTTATTCTTTTTTGAATATTAAAAATGTTATTACTATGGGTGAATTTCCCTAAAATATTATATCATAGGTTATTATTGATTGAGCATAAAAAAAGGAAATAATTCTGAAAGCTTCTTCCACTGTAAGTGGTGTGACAGTCATAATAGCATAGCATGCAGTGCTCAGCCTTTACAGTGTATGGTTAATATGGCACTTCCATGACAATGTCTCATCAATAGTCAAACCAAGAGACTTAATGTTTATTAACTTATTTAATAATGCATTATTGAAATCAAGTTTTTGACTATTCTTAGTTTGGAATTGCAAGAAATGGGTTTTATCAAAGTTCAGGGACAACATATTACTCCTAAACCACCCATTAATATCAGCAAAAACTGTATTAAATTTGGTGGAAAATTTGGCAGAACTAGGACTGGTAATTATTTTACTGGTATTATTGGTGTACAACACTAATTTAGCATTTTTAGATGTTGTGGGCACATCGTTTATAAATAATAATATATTGGTCTGCTTACTGAGCCTCATTGTTCCAGTTTGTACATTGCTTGTGAGTTCTGACAACCATGATTTCCTCTCAGAGGGATATGATATGTTCCCAGCTCAACTATAAAACACCTGTTTGTTACCACTGAGTTGTAAACAGGTGGAATGCAAGCATGAATCACAGACACCACAGTATGTAGAGTTCTGTTTCCCCTCAAAGGGCTTTCCACAAACAGAGCACAGTTCTTTGCTAGATGTCATTAGCTAGCAGCAGAAGAATCACCACCCCATATATAGAGAAAATGTCTCTCACTGGAGCTCACACAAAACACATGTATTTGCTATGAAGGTTTTAGAGATGATGATGATGATGATGATGATGACAGTTGATGACAGTGACAATACAACAGCAACAACAACTACAACAATGATAACATCAACAACAGCAATATTATACTTGCAACAGCTGTCACTGTCAAAGATAGGGAGAAGTCTTCAAAACTGTACATATAGCATGGTTTATTTAACAACACTCTCAGTGGCTTAGGCTGTAGGATGAAATTGTAGGATGGGTGATTGACTTGGAAAGTAAGATTTAGTAAGGTATCTTGGCCTGAGTTGAGGTACTGTCCTGGATATTGCCTGGAAGGATTGAGGAAAGCCACGTGAGGCCTCAGTTTGACTCAGGATTGGAACCTGCGACTGTGTGAAACTTGAGTGCTTCTCACTCTGCCATTATGTTCAGTGCATGCATGGTTGTGCCATCTCAGAACTTGTACCACATACCAATTACATGCAATAAAAATCATTTTGTAAACATTTGCTATATTAGGTCATGTGGGGCCTAAACTGCCTCCTGAGTACAGTACTTCAGTAGCAGTTTCGTAGCCTTAAGCAGAAGTAGAGCACTGTGGTTGTGTTTCAAATCAACTAAAGTCTTAGTGTCGTATACGCATTAATATTCTTGCTAGTAGGAAAATTATATGAATTGTTAAGTGGCAACAACACAGAACGTGTATGTAATGTACCGTTCAAACTATAGCTGTTAGTATGTTATCTGTTTTTTAATATTTAGTGAAATTTGTTTCCATATGACAGAGTCTTATGTTCTAATTGTTTTGATCTCAGGTTTTTAAGTGTAATTGTATTAGTTGCATTCAATCCCACCATGCTTGTAGTTACTACTATGAACATACATTTAAGTAAATATATATAATGTCGTGGGTTCTTCATTGTTCTGGGGATGTGGCTGTGTGTGTGACTGGGTGATTGATGTCCGTTGTTTTGAGATAGAATGGTGGTCTCATGTTCAAGAGTCAGAATGTAAAAATGATATTTTGACTCTTGATATGAGACCACCATGCTGTCTTGACA
>Ga0209755_10008214_pt1 | contig 11200 bp, 8 predicted proteins | sample TergutCo191P1_FD_187301 | JGI IMG/M metagenome (GOLD analysis project Ga0209755, IMG submission 187301) | Cornitermes sp. P1 segment gut microbial communities from Petit-Saut dam, French Guiana - Co191P1 (SPAdes) (version 2) | ecosystem: Host-associated > Arthropoda: Insects > Digestive system >... | reverse complement strand
GAGGAGGAAAGCCCCAAGAGGGTTGCGAGTGAGGCGAAGGCCCCGCAGGGCCACCGGAGGGAGCCGTTTTTGAGGAACTTTTTGGGCGAGCAAAAAGTTCCCCGCCGGAGGCAGAATGCCCGGAGGGGAAAAAAGCCCGGGCCGCAGGCCCAGAGAGAACAATGCCCGGAGGGCGAAAAGAAATGTTTCAGAGAAAAGCTCGGGCCGCAGGCCCAAAAAAAACATTGTCAGTTGGCAACAGAACCCCGCCCCAATGGGCAAAATTTATTGACGACAGCCCCTAGGCGCTAGGCACATGGACGTTGTCCAACGCGCTGTTGGAAACCCCCTGTTGGAGAAAATCCTGCGCCCCCGCGTGCCCTTGCTCTGCCGCCTTCCTGTGCCACACCAGGGACTCCACACCGTCTTTCTCTACCCCTTCCCCCTTCGCATAGGCCATCCCTAAATTAAATTGCGCATCCGCATCCCCGCCGTCCGCTGCCTCCCTAAACCACTTCACCGCCTCGGTAACATCCCTCTCCAGCCCGTGCCCCTTCGCATAGGCCAAACCAAGGTTCGTCTGCGCGTCCGTATGCCCTTGCTCCGCCGCTAACCTATAATACTTCACCGCCTCTGTGAAATCCTGCCCCACCCCCATCCCCACCGCATAGGCCAAACCAAGGTTGAATTGCGCATAGGCGTTCCCTTGCTTCGCCGCCTTCTTAAACCATATGACGGCCTCCACTTCATCCTTCTGCACACCTTCACCTTCGGCGTACATCGCCCCAAGGTTCGTCTGCGCATAGGCGTCCCCCTGCTCCGCTGCCAACCTGTAATATTTGAGGGCCTCCTCTAGGTTTATCTCCACCCCGTGCCCCTTCGCATAGGCCAAACCAAGGTTCGCTTGCCCATAGGCGTTCCCTTGCTCCGCTGCCAGCTTAAACCACTTCACCGCCTCCACTTCGTCCTTCCCTATTTCTTCTCCCTTCGCATAGGCCAACCCAAGCTTCGTCTGCGCCCTCGCATCCCCTCGCTCCGCTGCCATCCTATAGTACTTCAGCGCCTCCGCAAAATCCTCCACCACCCCCTGCCCCTTCGCATAGGCTTGCCCAAGGTTCGTCTGCGCAAAAGCATGCCCCTGCGCCGCTGCCATCTTGTAGTGCTTCACCGCCTCCGCTTCGTCTTTCTCTGTCCCCTCCCCCTTCGCATAGGCCAACCCCAAATTAAATTGCGCGTCCGCATCCCCGTGCGCCGCCGCCTCCTTAAACCACTTCACCGCCTCCTCTAAGTCCACCACCACCCCCTCCCCCTTCGCATAGGCCATCCCTAAATTAAATTGCGCGTAGGTGTCCCCCTGCTCCGCGGACTTCTTGTAGTATTCCAACAACGCCCCATCCTCTTTCGTTATGGCTAACTCCCCAGTGTCCACCTTCAGCTGCCCCCACCCCTTCTCCTCTTGCCTCTTCGGCTCGTCCTTGCCCCCCCATGCCTTGCCCTCCACCGCCTCTCGCCCTATGGAGGCCTCCTTCTTCACCTTCTTCACCTTCTTGCCTCTAAAACTTATCTTCCATAGCAAAAACACCACACCCCCCACTATCAGCAGCAGCTTCAACGCGTCCGCGTCCCTGCGCTCCAATGCCTGCTTCAACCAGTCCACCGCCCGGGTGAAGTCCTTCTCTATACTCTCATGTTCTATGTGGTATATCTCCCCAAGCCTGGCCTGCGCCTCCGTGTGCCCCTGCGCCGCCGCTTTCTTCCACCACTTCAACGCCTCCTCTTCACTCCTCCTCACCCCCTCGCCTCCTGCATAGGCCTCCCCAAGGCTATATTGCGCTCCCGCATCCCCCTTCGCCGCCGCTTGCCTCCACCACCTGAGTGCCTGCGCAAAGTCCACCTCCACCCCCTCACCCCTCGCATAGGCTTGCCCAAGCTTGGCTTGCGCCCCCGCACTCCCTTTGTCCGCCGCCAGCCGAATCCACTTCACCGCCTCCACCTCGTCCTTCGCCAACCCATGCCCCCTCGCATAGGCCAACCCAAGCTTCAACTGCGCCACCACGTCCCCCTTGTCCGCCGCCCTCCTGTAGTAGCCCACTGCCTCCGCTTCGTCCCTCGCTGCCGCCCGGCCTTCGGCATATAGCCCCCCAAGCTTTACCTGCGCCTCCTCATGCCCCTGCTCCGCCGCCCGCCTCCACCACTTCAGTGCCTCTATAAAATCCTCGCCTACCCCTTCTCCCCTCGTGTAGGCCAAACCAAGGTTGTATTGCGCGTCCGCATCCCCCTTCTCCGCCGCTAAACGAAACCACTTCACCGCTTCTGCTCCACTCTTCTTCACACCTTCACCCGTGGCATACATCGCCCCCAGGGTGGTTTGCGCTGCTACGTTTCCACCCCCCGCCGCCAGCTTAAACCACTTCACCGCCTCTACCTCGTCCTTCTTTGCGCCTCGGCCCTCGGCATACATAAAGCCGAGGTGGTATTGCGCCGCCGTATGCCCTTGCGCCGCCGCCTTCTTCCACCACTTCACCGCCTCTGTCTCGTCCCTCCTCACCCTCTCGCCCTTGGCATAGGTTAAACCCAGGCTGTGCTGCGCCTCCATATCGCCTTGTTCCGCCGCCTGCTGCATTTGTTCCAACGCCGGGAGTTTGCCCTCTTTGGAGGCCTTCTCTTGCTGGGTTTTCGACGGCGAGGGGAATGCGTCGCCATAGGGCAACAGCAACAGCACCGTCAACATTGCCATCCATACCGTTCTCATCATTCCTCCATGCCAGGCTGTCGGGTGCTCACGTTAGTGGTTTTTCGTCAGTGTTAACTTTATTTCCATAGGTGACAGGCCGCCTGTGCGGGCACCTTAAAAACATTTTGCGCTCTTTTCCACAACCTCCCTTAGGAATTCTTCTGAGAAAGCTGGCTGGCCTTGCTTCCCGCTGCAAAAACCGCATCCAATACCGCCTTGCGGAAGCCTGCCGCCTCCAGGGCGTAGAGTCCTTCTGCGGTGGTGCCTCCAGGGGTTGTCACGCTGTCTTTCAGCTGGGCCGGCGGCAAGGCCGTCTCCAAACATAGCCTCGCAGCCCCCTGCAATGTTTGCGCCGCATGTATATAGGCACGCGCCCTGTCCATACCCAGGCGTACCGCCGCGTCCGCCAAGGCTTCTATAAACACAAAACCATAGGCCGGGCCGGAGCCGGAAACCGCAGTGGCCACATTCATTAATTCCTCCGGCAACATGTCCACCCTCCCCAGGGCCCCCAACCTGCGGACAAAACCCTCCAGCCGCCCCTTGGGCACCTGCTCCGAGGTACACAGGGACAGCATGCCCTCCCCTATGGAGGCCGCTACGTTCGGCATGAGTCTCACCCAATGCCCCCGCCCTTGGGAAAAGCTTTGGAGTTGCTTCAACGTCAAACCTGCGGCCAGGCTTATCAGCAAAGTCTCCTCGCCTATGTGCCTCGCATTCTCGGAAAGCAACGGTGGGTATATGCCCGGTTTTATGGCGAATACCACACAGGAGGCGCGTTGCAGCAACGCCACCGTCGTCAGCGGAATGCAGTGCGGGTGCTCCCTCACAAAACGCTCCAACTTGGCCCCGTCAACCTCGCTGAGCAATACCTCCTCGCCCTCCTCTGCCAGGCCCCCCGCAAAAACCGCCCCCATGTTCCCAACTCCAATAATCCCCAGAGTGTCTGTCTTTGGCATGCTTTTCCTGTTGGTTTTTAGGTGCAATGTTTAGGAGGGGAGAAACAACGTGGCGCGTGTGTTTCCTGTCGCAAGCGTTTTGAGTATGGCCGGGGTTTTCCCATTCGTGAGTATCATCGGTATGCCATAGCCCACCACCTTCTTGGCCGCCTCAATCTTTGTTTGAATGCCGCCTGTCCCAAAACTGCTCAGCCCAAACGTTTGTATGGTGGCCTCCAACTCACCAAAATCCCTCACCGTCTCAATAAGTTTTGCATCGGCATGCTGCTTGGGGTTCTTGTCAAAAACACCCTCCACGTCACTCAACAAAACCAACAAGTCCGCCCCCCACAAAATGGCTGTCAATGCAGCCAAATTGTCATTGTCGCCTATTTTTATTTCTTCAACACAAGTGGTGTCGTTCTCATTCACTATGGGGACAACACCCTCATCCATCAACGTAAACAAAGTGTTGCGAATGTTGAGGGCCCTATAGGCGTCTGAAAAGTCATCCTTCGTCAACAAAATTTGCCCAACATAGGTGGCGTGCTGGGCAAAGGCGCGCCGCCAGGAGTCCATCAACTCCACCTGCCCAATGGCGCACAAGGCTTGCTTGTAGTGAATGTCGGAGCTTCTGGCCCACTTGTTAATGGCGGACAACCCGGAAACCCTCGCGCCTGAGGAGACAATTAAAATTCGCTGCCCACGCTGAATTCCTTCAGCAACCTGGCTTGCAATTCCATTCAAATAGTCTCTGGAGACGAAACCGTCTTCACCTGTCAATGTGTTGCTGCCAATTTTGAGGACAATCTTCTTGGCGCGTTGGAATACTTCCTTCAGCATGGGGCCTCCATATATGAAGACAGCATTCAACACAACTCAGTCCGGCCTCGTCTGTCCATTGCCGAAAATAATATATTTCTCGGAAACAAGGGCTTCCAACCCAATGGGGCCTCTTATGTGCATCTTCTGCGTGGAAACCCCCATCTCCGCCCCAAAACCAAACTCTCCCCCGTCCGTAAACCGAGTGGAGGCATTCACATATACGCAAGCGGCGTCTATGTCGTTGGTGAAGGCAAGCGCCCGTGAGTAGTCCTCTGTCACAATGGCTTCCGAGTGCATCGTCCCATATTGGTTAATGTGGGCAACCGCCTCCTCAAATGTGGACACCACCTTCACCGCCAAAATCGCATCACAAAACTCCTCTTGGAAGTCGGACTCTGTCGCGGGCTTCGCCTCTATGTATAGGCGCGTCCTCTCGCAGGCTCGAAATTCCACTTTGGAGGCCAACCGGGCACTCATCTTCTTCAAAAACACCTCCGCAACAGCCTCGTGCACCAGCAAAGTCTCACAAGCGTTGCAAACGGACACACGCTGCAACTTGGCATTCTCCAAAATGTCTAGGGCCATTTCCAAGTTGGCAGAGGCGTCTATGTAGAGGTGGCAATTGCCAAGGCCCGTCTCAATGACGGGAATTTTGGAGTTCTGCGTCACAAACTGAATCAGCCCCCCTCCTCCCCGGGGAATAACCAAGTCTATGCAATCCCTATAGCGCAACAGTTGGCCAACCACCTCACGCGAGGGCTCCTCAATCAAACAAACCACGTCCGAGGAAACACCCGCATGCTCAAGCCCTTCACAAATGCTTGCAACAATGGCCTTGTTGGAGGCCAAAGCAGAGGTGCTGCCGCGCAACAAAATACCGCTGCCGGCCTTAAACGCCAAGGCGAAGGCGTCTATGGTAACGTTGGGGCGGGACTCATAAATAATGGCAATAACGCCCATGGGGACGGACACTTTTTGTATCCTCAGCCCGTTGCCCAAAGTCCAGGCGCTGCGAGAAATGCCTATGGGGTCCACGGAGTTCAGCACAACGTCAATGGCGCTCAGCATGCCCTCAAACCGCTTGGGCGTCAGTGTCAACCTGTCTATGTAGCCAGAGGCCGTTCCCGCCGCTTCGGCTTGTTTTATGTCCTCGGCGTTGGCTTTCAAAATGTAGGGCTGGTGCAGCGCCAATGCCTTTTGGACGGCTTTCAAACAATCGTTCTTCTTTTGCCCGGAAAAGCTTGCCAGCTTGCGCGAGGCTTCTTTCAGGGTTTTGCATTTTGCATATGTGTCGGACATGAAGCTTCTCCTCTTCTCCTCTTCTCCTCTTCTCACCCCCCCTCAACCTTTCTTCTCCTCAAACCCTTTCTTCTCCAAAAAAATATCCATCAACTCAAAACCATTTTCAACAAACCAACCCGGCTGCATTTGAGAAACCAACTCGTCATAGCTTGGGCGGGGGGAGGGGAGTGTCTCCCGGCTGTCAAACAAAAGGAAGGGGACGGCCTCGCTGGTGTGCACTTTCAGGCCCACCGGCGTGGCATGGTCTGCCAAAATCAGCAACCTAAACGCCTCCAGGGCCTCGGCCTGGCGGAGGACTTCGGCGACAACAAATGCGTCCAAGTCTTCAATGGCTCTTATTTTGTCATTCACCTTGCCCTTGTGCCCAGCCTCATCCGGCGCCTCCACGTGTATATAGGCGAAGTCCACTTCCTTGAGGGCGGCCATGGCATATTGGGCTTTGCCCACATAGTTGGTGTCCAAATAGCCTGTCAGTCCGGGGACTTTCAGCACATTCAGCCCCAGCAAATTTCCAATGCCCTTGGCCAAATCCACCGCGGAGACGAGGCAGCCTGAGAGGCCATATTTTTCCCTAAACGTCGGCATGTTGGGGCGTATGCCCTGTCCCCAAAACCAAACGCTGTTGGCCGGTTTTTGTCCTTTGCGTTTGCGTTCTATGTTGCGGGGGTGGTTTGCCAGCAACGCCGCCGCCCGCGTCATCCAAGCCCAAAGTTTTTCGGCGCCCTCCCCGTTGGGCAAGTGGGGGGCAATGGGTTGGTTGGGAATGTCGTGGGGGGGGGTGCAGGAGGGTTTGAGGTTGCCGTCCTTCCACACCATCAAATGCCTATAGCCCACCCCTGGGTAAAATTGAATTTCCTCATCCCCCATGTTTTTTTGCAAATGCTCTATCAACTCTCTGGCCTCCTCCGTGTCTATGTTGCCGGCCGAGTAGTCTTCCATAAGAGGGGCATGGGGGGCCTTGGGGTGGAATTCCGCGTTGTCTGCGGAGAGGCTGACGAGGTTGCAGCGGAAAGCCACCTCATTGGGTTTCAAGTGAATGCCGTGGGCGGCGGCTTCCAGCGGAGCTCTTCCGGTGAGGAATTGGTTGGGGTTATAGCCCAAAATGCTGAGGGCGCCCACGTCTGAGCCGGGGGCAAGGTTGTGGGGAATGGTTTGTATCATCCCCATCCTACTTTTCGAGGCCAACGCATCCATGGTGGGCTTGCGCGCCACCTGCAAAGGTGTTTTTCCGCCCAAGGCTTCCAGTGGACGGTCCGCCATTCCATCGCCAACAATAACAATATATTTCACAATGCACCTGCTCGTCTTTCCAAGCGTGGACGCCCGGCTTTTGTGCCCAACAAAAATTCAAACTTCTCAAAGCATTTTTTCTATTTGTTTCTCAACCGCGGACAGTTTGGCCTCCAACTTGGTGGGCAGGGAGGAAATGCGGCAGGCCGAGTCCGGGTCTTTCAAACCATGTCCTGTGAGGGTGCACACAACCACGCGGGCCGTCGGCAATTCCTTTGCCTTCAACACCTTCATCAACCCGGCTACGGAGGCTGCCGAGGCCGGCTCACAAAACACGCCCTCCGTCCTGGCAATGGTTTGGTATGCCGCCAATATTTCCTCGTCGGACACGGCCTCAAACCGTCCGCCGGACTCTTTTTTTGCAGCCATGGCCCCGTCCCAACTGGCGGGGTTTCCAATGCGAATGGCCGTGGCAATGGTTTCGGGGTTGGCAATGGGTTTGCCCGCCAAAAAAGGAGCGGCGCCTTCGGCTTGAATTCCATACATTTTGGGGAGGTGGTGGGCGTTGCCCGCCGAGTGGTATTCTCTATAGCCTTTCCAATAGGCCGTTATGTTGCCGGCGTTGCCCAGCGGCAAAAAGTGCAAGTCCGGAGCGGTTTTCAACACGTCGCAAATTTCAAAAGCGGCCGTCTTCTGCCCCTCAATGCGAAAAGGGTTGAGGGAGTTTACCAAAGTCATCGGGTATTTCTCTGAAAGCACTCTCACTATTTCAAGCGCCTCGTCAAAATTGCCGGCTATTTGCAACACCTCTGCCCCGTGAATGACGGCTTGGGCCAACTTGCCCAAAGCAATTTTTCCGTCTGGTATTAATACAAATGCCTTCATTCCCGCACGTGCTGCATAGGCGGCGGCAGAGGCGGAGGTGTTGCCTGTGGAGGCACACACCACAGCACGCGCACCTTCCTCTTGCGCCTTTGAAATAGCAAGCGTCATGCCCCTGTCTTTGAAGGAGCCTGTCGGGTTGAGGCCCTCAAATTTGAGGTAAAGCTCAAAAGGGCACCCGAGAAACTTCGCCAAATTTCGCGCATATATGAGAGGGGTGTTTCCCTCGTGCAAGCTGACAATGGGCGTCTTCTCTGAAATCGGCAAAAACGACTTATATTCTGCAACAATTCCTTGCCAAGCCATCACTCCTCCAAAGGGGAATTCCGTTTCCACACCACAACGCCTCCCGCGCTTCTCTTGCACAACTCCTTGAAATAAGCCACACCCTCTTTCCATCACCCATTTGAAGCTATGTAAAAAATTCTTTGCTAACTTCACAAAAATGGGCCCAGGAGACATTTTTCAACCCGCCTTCCAATTTTTGCTGGATGTCTTTCTCCTTTTCAGGTGAATAACCCCTGCGCAGTGTACTTCTTGTGCGTTGTTATCCTGCGCCATTTTTAAGGAGCCTACATGTCATTCCGAAGCGAGAACGATTTTCTTGGTGAAAAGCAAATACCCGAGTCCGCCTATTGGGGCGTACAAACCGCTCGTGCCATCGAAAATTTCCCCATCACCGGCTATAAGTTGGATGAGGCCCTCATCCGCGCCATGGCTTTGGTTAAAAAATCCGCCGCCCTCGCCAATACGGAAACAGGACGCATGAAACCCGAGGTTGGCCAGGCCATCTCCAAAGCTTGTGACGAAATTATCAACGGCCAATGGAGAGAGCAATTCGTCGTGGATCCCATTCAAGGCGGGGCCGGCACCTCCATTAACATGAATACAAATGAAGTCGTCGCCAACCGCGCCTTGGAGCTCATCGGCAAAACCAAGGGCTGCTATGAAGTTATTAGCCCCAATGACGACGTCAACATGGCCCAAAGCACCAACGACTCTTTCCCTACGGCCATCCACCTCTCCGCCCTCTTCCGCTTGAAAGAATTGCAGGCCGCCCTTGAGGCCATGTGCGACGCCTTCGGAAAAAAAGCAAAAGAGTTTGACGCCCTCATTAAAATGGGACGCACTCACTTGCAGGACGCTGTGCCCATCCGCTTGGGCCAGGAGTTCGCCGCCTATCAACGCGTTTTGAAACGCGACTTGGCTCGTATTACTCAAGCCTCCAAAGCTTTGCTGCACATTAATATGGGCGCCACCGCCGTGGGCACCGGCCTCAATGCGGACCCCAACTATATTCGCCTCGTCGCGAAAAAACTTGCAGAGTTCTCAGGCTTCCCTTTTGAAACAGCCGAGGACTTGGTGGACGGGACGCAGAATACCGACGGCTATATTGAGGTGTCGGCCGCTCTCAAAGTCTGCATGCTCAACATTTCCAAAATTTGCAACGACATCCGAATGATGGCCTCAGGCCCACGCTGCGGACTTGGTGAACTCAACCTCCCCGCCCGCCAGCCTGGCTCCTCCATTATGCCCGGAAAAGTCAACCCCGTTATTGCCGAAGTCGTCAACCAAGTCGCCTTCAAAGTCGTCGGGAATGACCTCACCATCAGCATGGCCTCTGAAGCTGGACAGTTTGAGCTGAATGTCATGGAGCCTGTCATGGTTTTCTCCCTCCTTGAGTCCATTCGAATGATGACTCAGGCTTTCACCGTCTTCCGCACGCACCTCTTGGAAGGGGTTACGGCCAATGCCAGCCGCATGAAAGCCTATGTCGACAACTCGGCCGGCATTATGACGGCGCTCAACCCCCATATCGGCTATAAACCCTCTTCCAAAGTCGTTCGCGAAGCCGTCGAAACAGGAAAGTCCGTGCGCGAAATTGTCCTTCGCGACAAACTGCTCTCCCCCGAGGCTCTGGAAATTATTTTGGACCCCATGGAGATGACTTCTCCAGGCATCGCCGGCGCTCGCTTGCTGAAAAAATAGCACCACCGCTGCACACCCACTCCAGGGGGGCACCCTCCCCCCCTGGTTTTTGGGCCCCCCTGCCCTGCCTTTGCTTCCTCACCTTCTTTCTATATGGAGTTTTTTATGGAGCCTTTGCGCGTTGGTATCGTCGGCTTTGGCAACTTGGGAAAAGCTGTCGAAACCTCCCTCCTGCAACAGCCGGATATGACTTTGGCCGGCGTCTTCTCCAGACGACAAATTCCTCACCCCCAATATAGGCCCATTCATACGTTGGATGAAAAACAGGTGGAGGTGGATGTGCTTCTCCTGTGCGGAGGCTCCGCCAAGGACTTGCCCCTGCAAACCCCCCACCTCGCCCAACGCTATAATGTCGTGGACAGTTTTGATACGCACGCTCTGATGCGACAACACTTTGAGGCAACACATAGGGCTGCTTCGCACGGACGCAAAGTCGCCCTTCTCGCTGCGGGGTGGGACCCCGGACTCTTCTCTATGATGCGCTGCCTGTTTGAAAGCGTGCTGCCCAATGGACAGAGCGCTTCCTTCTGGGGCCCAGGCATCAGCCAGGGACATTCGGATGCGCTGCGCCAACTGCCAGGCGTCAAAGACGCTCGCCAGTATACGCTGCCCAACGAGGAGGCGTTGAGCGCCGCTCGCGAGGGAAAACCCGTCAGCAAAGCACACCAACGACTTTGCTATGTCGTCCCGGAAGAGGGCGCCCACTTGGAGCAACTCGTGCACTCCATCAAAACCCTCCCATATTATTTCGCGGGCTATGAAACCCAGGTGGTTTTTATCAGCCAGGAAGAGTTGCTGGAAAAACACGCCGAAATGCCTCAGGCCGGACATGTTATACGCAAAGGCTCCACCCAGGACGCACGGGAGCACCTCCTGGAATTCTCCCTCAAACTCAGCAACAACCCCGCCTTCACCGCCAGCGTGCTCACCGCTTGCGCTCGCGCTACGTGCCGCCTCCACCAACAAGGCGCAACGGGGGCTTATACGCTGCTGGATATTCCTCTCGCCTCCCTCTCCCCCTCCTCCCCGGAAGAGCTTCGGCAGAGACTCGTTTAAAAGGGGGTTTTGGGGCCTGCGGCCCGGGCCTCTTAACTGAGAAATGTTTTTATGGGCCATGCGGCCCGGGCCGTTTTTTGAAATGTTTCTCTTCGCCCTTCGGGTGTTGTTCTCTCTGGGCCTGCGGCCCGGGCTTTCTCGCCCTCCGGGCGGGGTTTTTTAACTGAGAAATGTCTTTATGGGCCATGCGGCCCGGCATGTTTTTGCCCTCCGGGCAGGTTTTCGCCTCTCGGCGAGTCACTTTTTTTTTGCGCGCGCAAAAAAA
>Ga0209755_10008213_pt1 | contig 11201 bp, 8 predicted proteins | sample TergutCo191P1_FD_187301 | JGI IMG/M metagenome (GOLD analysis project Ga0209755, IMG submission 187301) | Cornitermes sp. P1 segment gut microbial communities from Petit-Saut dam, French Guiana - Co191P1 (SPAdes) (version 2) | ecosystem: Host-associated > Arthropoda: Insects > Digestive system >... | reverse complement strand
GCACCATTGTCACAGTTTATTTACTTCTGAAACATATATTCATCCAATAACATGCTGATACCTGCATTTTCATTAATTCTCTCCTCATAATCTTGATTAATCTTGCAATATGTAGTTGTATGATCAACCCTGTTGTTCATGTACTGGTTCTCTGAGTTATGACACTTTGTAGCCTGGTAGGACGCTACCAGCATTTCAGATGATCATCATCCTGCTGCCTCTACATGTATTTCAATCCTCAAGGTGGTCGTAATGAAGAAAATTCAAAATATGAGTCCACACCACCATCAAAACCTCATATTTTGTGTACCCTTCATTTGCTTCCAGTTATGAATTTCACAATACTTGCATCTTCATATCATTTGGAAACTGTTGTGAATATACCACTAAGTAATGTTTGCCTTGCGGATTTCCTTTAGACATGTGTGGTTATGTTGTCAGATGTTCCCCAACAAAATCTTTGGGTAAATGGATGGAGAATTATGTTTCTATTCTGTTGTCTGCAATGGTTGTCAGTGTGTCAGATGTATAAAAGAAAGTATTATACTTTGAACCCACAGACATGTTTTTCGAACACCCAAAGTGTTACTTACTTACTCCATGGTGCAGAGTCCTTCCTGAGCAGCTGACTGACCCAAAGTGTTATGTTATGAAAATAATCATTGTGGGTAGTAAATTTCAAATTAGAGTATTTTGTTTAAAACATTTAAAGAAGACACTCCTTGACTTTATATGACATTGCTGTTAGTAACTTAGAAACCCTTGCAACATGTTAGATAAATTCATTCAAGTTTTCATTTATGTATCAATATATTTTAAAATTTTTATCAAAATAGTGCAAGCTTACAAAGACACACAAACACAGGAAGAGAATTAGTGTTGTACCATGTTATAACACATGTTTGAACAGTTTCTTGTTCATGCTGTATTGTCAGGCACAACTGTCTTCAACATTTGCATGAACAAATGCATGACTGATATCAAGAAAGATATACTATTCATTGTTGGGAACATTCAAGAGATTCAGTTGTATTAAGTGCTTTGATCAAAGAGATCTTAAAGCTTGGGTTAACTGCTTGCATATAGCTGGTTTTTGAAGATTCGTTAAGCTAAATAAATTATGTTGCATAACTCATCTTTAAATAATCCCATATATTAGTATTTTTCCAGTGCTCAATTTCAGTGACTAAGTATCCAAATTAAATGTGATAATTGGCAGTAAACAGTATCATGCACATATCAGAGTGTACATTATACAAATAAATTTCAACTCAAATATTTGTATTTTTAAACACTCTCTTATAATCTTTATTATGGGACAAAATAAAGGTTAATCAGTAGTGTGGTAAAGAAACCCTGGAGTATGTTTCTGATTAATAATGCAAATTGAAATGTTTTCAGTCCAAAAATTTGGTTTATTAAATTAATTATGTTTTAGTGTCATGAGATTTCAGGCCAATATACACACTGTGGTAGTTTATATTTTCCACTCAGTCTGCTATTGACTGCACCTAACAAAGAACCTAGATACAGAATCTTCAAAAACCAACAATTAACAATGGGTCACTGCAGAGTTTCCTGATTACCAACAGCTGAAGTAATACATATGCTGAAGACCTATGATGATGGTGGATAAAACAAAAGTTTTCAGTTTGTTTCAGTTAGGTAATGAAGAATCTTCACAGTCCATTCACACAAGCTGAGTATTCAGCAGTGTGACATATTTAAATGCACTGAAACAATTTTCAATTGAAAGTAGTAACTATATTTAGAATCAGTATCTTGCTAGGGAAGAACATTATCAGGAAAATTTGCAGTGGACAGGTGCTTGAATTTAATATTTGCATCCCGTCTATCTATAACCAAACATTCCGTGATTCCACGTTCCTTTACCTATGCTATATGGACATGTCTGTTGTCTTTCTGTAGCCGAGTGTCAGTCATGAGAGGTCAGGTGGTGACCCCACAGGGGCTTGGTATTGTTGGCATCCGTGTCAGTGTGGACAAAGATTCCAGGTTCGGCTTCACACTCACTCGAGCAGGGGGATGGTAAGTCTTGCCTTAAGTGACTGCAAACACAACAGCAGATTGGGTAGGTTGTGACTACAAATCTAACTTTTATTTACACAATAATTTTTAAATTAATCCATTCTACACTTACAGTGCTGGAGCAGATTAATTGCGCATGGCATTTCCACTGAACATGAACTCCATGAAATTAAAATATTTATGAAAGACAGAACGATAGAATAAGCAGTGGTACTCAGTCTAGAGATGACTTTTAATCAGGAAGGGATAAGGTGGTAATTCTGACTAAAGCACAGGTAGCACTTGTTCCCTTCACAGAAACGGGTTTTTAAATAGGTATTGCCCATGGCATATGTATCAGTAACTGTGGAAAATGTTTGTAAATGAGGACAAGAATAATGACAGAATTTCAACTTTTAGGCTTTTACGTATGTGCTGTAGGATCATTATTTTATCCAACCAATACCATTTGTCTTTATGTGGAACTGGAAGGAAAAAATCACTTGGAAGACAGAAGTTAATATGGGATGGTAATGTTAAAATGGATATTGAAGAAATAAGATGGGAGGAGGTAGACTGGATTGATCTGATTCAGGATAGGAACAAGTGGTGAGCTGCTGTTAGCACAGTAACAAACGTTTGTGTTGGGGTAAAATCTGGGGAGCTTCATGACTAGCCAAGGTACTACTGACTTTTGAAGAAGGGCACTCTCCGTAGGAGGTAGTTAATATCAGTTACCACTTCCTGCCATGACTCCAACAAGTTTATGTGGGTATGCCACTCAACAACTACAGTTTATACAATAAATTAACCAAAAGGAGGTGCCAAACAATATTGGCCACACAAAATAATGTTCCTATACGAAGATGTCTCCTGCACACCGGGAAGGTGCATGATGGAGTGGAGGTATAGTTTATATAGACTATTATACTGTACTTAGGATATATTGTTTCAGTACTTAACTATAATACTCTAAGGGTTTGTAAATATGTGGTTTGAAATTTAGACTGACATGGCTGTTTCATGGGCCCCATCTCCATAATACATCTTTGATTTCTTCAGGTTTGATGTGTTGGTCAATGGAGGTGGTGCTGTAACTCTGCAGTTCCAGCGCAGCCCATTTCATCCTTTGACCCGCACAGTCTTTGTCCCGTGGAATCAAATTGTGGTGCTACCTCCTGTGGCTATGCAACTTAGCGATGAAAGTGATGTCTATCGTGACAGTGGGGCAAACAGCCTTCCATATGGTAATGACACATACCAAAATATCCTTAATGAATAATGTTTGGTTTGGTTTACCTGCAGGTTGGAAATTAAGGAGCAGAGAGAGTCCTTAAATTTCTTCTCAGATGGTTGTCTATGTTGCTTTTAATAGTTGAATTAATTCTCTTAATTCAGAAATGTTTTCAGTAGCACATACTAAGTCATAAGTGCATTTTTTCACACAAAAATTCGTAACCAGTTAGAAGCATTATTTATAGTCCAAACCTTCATATTTGAGTACCATAGTAGTAGCAATAATCACTTCGTTTAATTAAAGTTTACTTCACTGAGTACAGCCAGTGCTTAATTCACCTACATTTTCAGGCTATTGACATCCATTCACAGGTAAAGTTCAACAAAACTGTGCTAACAGACTGTAAACAAGTACAGATCACATACAAAGTTCCAATAGGGTATATATATATATTTGCTTATCATTTATTACTTATCCACAAAAATTAAAAGAATTATCTGCTTATCAGCTCATAAAAACTAATGTATTATGTACATACATAGAATGCACACAGACTGCACAGGTGAAGATACTAGAATAAATGTGACTGAAATTTCATTTCATTTATTTCATTCCAAAGATCCATAGTAGGTAACAACCACTGGATATAGAACCAGTTATATATAGATATACAAGTATCCTTGTTCCATGCAAATATATAGAACTAGTCATAAGTAACAGGATGGAATTAACAAATACTATTTACAATCAACAAAACTATATATAATGCTGCAGTATGATCCTCAACGAAATGTAATAACATAATGATAATTAAACACTTAGTAGTAACCTTATTTTATATATATATTTATATATATATATATATATATATATTACATAAAAAACATACTTCTAAATTTCATACAAGAGACAGAATAATAAATATCAATTTAGTAGTTAAAATATATCATACAACTGCTTTATATTTTAAATATTTGTCCAGTGTATAAAAAGAATGTTGGTGAAGAGATCTTCTCAGAGATGATTTAAATTTCCTAATATTATCCAACATGTCTTTCAATGGAAGAATTTGACAGTTTCCATTTTAAGCCATGATTTTTTGGTCCTTGAAGATTACTACAGAGTTACAGTTTTACTAACCATACACACCATGAATATTGAAAGTTCTTGAAAAGTAGCTTGATAGAACTGATGTCGCTCCCTAGAGATACTTTCTATCATTGAATGCCTTAACTGCAGTACCTACTGAAACATAGGTGATTTGCTGATCATTTCATAACAAAATATTGTTTTTCGCAGTCACTACCACCTCATGTTTGTAATCATAATTATATGAATGGTAGCTACATGGGAACAGAATGATGACAGAATTGAAATTTGTAGGTATTTCAATATTTGTAATATTTTAACACAGATTCCCTTTGACACTGACACTGAGCTGTATGATACAGTACAGGTATGTTTAGGATTGAGAAGTAGTAAATAAACAGCTGCACCTTCAGTCAGTACACAGGTTAGTCAAATGAAACTCTTAAAAAAAAAATTTTACCAATTTTTTGAAGATAAGTTCAGTATGACTTAGTCATTTTTCAGTGTATTACAAATCTATCAAGCACTGTAGATGCTTCCAACCCATGCTTGTAACTTGTTGTGCCTACAGCTGCACAGAGTTGTGTCTCTATTCCTTACTTCACTTGTAAGGTTCCATTTGCCCTGCTCTCATATATTAAATATCATGCACACCAATAGCTAACAGTTAAGTTGTTACAAATCTACCTTCTATTTCTACATCTGTATTCATGAACACCACCAAAATTGTTTCTTGAAATGAAAACTACACAGTAATAGGGAAAACCTGTTTCTTCAACTTGAATGGCAAAGAACTTCTGATGCCTTCCAATCAGAATTAGCTTCTGATGTTATGAGTCTTTTAGACATTCAATTGATTGTATTGTGACAATATCTCTATCTGTGCAGGACACAGCAAACACATAACATGTGTGGACATACAGTATGCTTACACCACAGTGGGCTTCTTAGCCATGATTCCATTGTTTAAGAGATAAAAGATAGAATGAGTCTTAAGTTGTCCAATGGCTTGAGTTAGCTTATTGCTACAGTAATACCCACAGTTTCAAAAAGGACTCTTTTCCCACTCTCATCATTTACAGTCAGTATTGCTGTTCAGCTCTGCTCCTGAATAATTTATTGCACTAGCCAAATATTTGTCCACTTTCTTCATCATTTTCATCATTTCTCCTCCTCTTATGACATGTTGTGATAAGGTTTAGTGACTAGACAGAGTATGAATCACGTCCTGATTGTCGGTAATAATAGCTCGGAATATTGGTGCAGACAGTGTCTGAACATTGGATAATATAGTGCAACTTAGATTCAGGTTGGAAATACCTTTATATTGAAGCCTGCGTACCATAAATAGCATTTTGAAGCATGAAGTTTAACTTATATTTAAAATTTGGGTACTATTTGACATACAACACTGCTCATATATCATAAAAACCAGCTCATTCTTGTGGTTTACATGAGTAATTAGTGCTTATTCTAATAATTATGTTAAACTACAGAAATATATCCTGTGGGAAAATTTCAGCGTTTTTAATTGTGAAATAAAGTATTGAATGTAGTTTTCACTCTGCTTTAAAGGTTGAAATTAATTACTGATTTATCTGTTTAACCAAGAAGAGTAAGATAATATAAGAGGAAATCAATGAACAAATGAGTTTGGAATACCATCTTACAGTTATTTAGTCTACAGAGTAATGGACTGTACTAAATTACCCAATTTATTATGGCTGGAAAATAAAATGTGTTTGGAGTTTTGTCTTGTTCGCTTAACTTGGCCTGTTATGACGGTACACAGGATTTGAGCAAAATAAAACAACATTCATATTAAAATGACCAAAAGAAATAAAAGCTCTAAGTTTTGTAAGGATTTAAAATATATACACTATATAATCTTGAGTGTTAAATTTTCTTGAAAGTCTAATTACGGTTGTCCATGAAGCTGATAAGCAGTAACATACACAGGGATGTGAGGGACTGCAGTAGAACCACAAATTTTATTTTGTTTCTTTTCTGTATGCATGTTTCTCATAATAAACATCTGTTTTTATGTTTTATACTTTAAACAGTGTATTCAAGAAGTACAAACCAGTGGGAGCTTCCAAGATTCTTCAGAGGTGAGGCTCAAACCACTAGATGTTTGAAGCACTGTTTATTAAATTAGCTTTCATGCAGAATTAGTTATCGTGTATGTGGGGTTTCTGTTATTTGTATATTTATTTAGAGTTAATAATTTGTCTGTGACTATTCTGTCTTCTATTCACTGGGGGTTGGTGCGCGTTCTTTGAGAGAAGGGGGTGGGTGGGTGGATGGGTGTAAAGCATCACAACATAAGCTGTCCATCCGTTCTGCTTTATATAGCTCAAATGTTTAAATGCGTGAAACTTTACCTCCCTCTCTCTCTCTCTCAGTGTGTGTACATATATATATATGCACACACGTATATGCAAGGAATATTTTTTTTTATTCTTCCTCAAAATTTCACAGAGAATAGAATATTGCGTTTTTCAGCATCACCTATAATTTAATCTTCTTGACAGGTATAACATACCCATCACACATATTGATAGAACATTTATCATTAATATTTTTTATGCCAACATGTAGGGATAGTATTTTTTGTTAGTTTACTTACATGCCTTTTCTTGTATGTCATTACCATGTGCATTGCAGTCACACCCTAATTATTTCAAATATATTACCCAGAATCTGTCACAATTTTTGATTTACAAAATTCTTTACTCAGTATCATGGTTGAGTAATTAACACTCTTGGTTCATAAGTGGTGCTTAAATTCTTGCCTGACTAAGATTACGAATTTTGCAATTTATCCCAATCAATCTGAATAGATATTTTGTCACATGCTGATAACTATATTTATTCCTTTACTCCATAGTACTTACATATGCGAAAATTCTCATTATAATGTTGTGTATAGGTTTAGGTATTTGTATGGGTGGGTGTTGTACGTTTGTGTGTGCGTCTGTATTCAGTTGTTCAGCAGTATATAATCAAGCCTTCATGGCAACTGAATTCAGTAAAACTTTCTCAGGCTAGCAGCTGCATCAGGTGGTAGAACTGTGAATAAACCAACATTTCATGAATGGTCCTTGTCCTCATCATCAAGGACCATTGGTTTATTCACCGTTCTACCACCTGACATGACTAGTAACCCAAGAAAGTTGTACTGTGTTCAACAGTATTTTACACTTCTGGATAATCTAATATGTTTCAGTGTTAAAATATTATTCATTGTCAGTAAAATCTGTGATGGACTGCACATTTGTCTAGTAATTCTGTTTTAGTTAAAATATGTTATGTTTTCATTTTCCAAATGTATGTGGTGAGTTTGTGATGCTGCACAGCTGCTCATTCTCAAACTAAACTTTTTGCTTTGTCATGCAAAACTTGGGAACCAAAAGGCAGAGTTATATGAAATTTATTGTTGTACATTTTTCCATGCAACTATATTAAGTATGTAAAATTTTAACACAAACTTGCTGCACAACATTTTTTATTTGTTAATTTATGCTCTTGACATGTTTCAGCCTTAACTGCTAGGCATGTTCAGGGAGCCTGTAAGTTTTTCGTAGTATGTTCAGCTTATGCTTCAGCTTATATGGTAGGAATTCTACATATTATTAAAATTATTATTATTATTATTATTATTATTATTATTATTGTTATTATTGTGAAATGTCATAGTTCTTTAAAATCAGTATTGTGGTTAAAATACAAATAAAATATAGTATAAAATTATTTTAATTTGCTGTTGATGTGACTGCCATGTCCAAACATATGTGTTTCAGTCTGCCTACTAGAAGAATGCAACATGTATGTCTGGAAACAACAGTTATATCAACAGCAAATTAAAATAACTTTATACTGTACTTTATCTGTTTTTAACTGTATTTTAACCACAATGCTGATTTTAAAGAACTGTTAACATTTAATCTTCATAATAGTAACTTTAATCATATGTAGAATTATTACCATATAATTTGAAGCCAGACATGCTAAAAAAAACTTAAGAACTCCCTGAAGAATGGCCAGCAGTAAAGACTGAAAAATGTCAGAGCATTAATTGACAAATAAAATGTACTGTGCAACAAGTTGGTGTTAAATTTTACAGATTTATATGGAATTTGTCGCTGCGGATTTCTACAAAACTTTTGCAGCAGTATTCCAATTCTGGTGAGATAGACAAATATGACAGCCACTCTATGTGTAGATATCCATATGTTTCTTTGTGTGGGTCAAGTGTAACTGACTAGGTATGTGTTTGAGTGAAAAATGTTTCAAATGAACATTCTAGATAAAACAAATATTTATGCCCAGCACACTGTTTCCACAGAACTTAGAAATTCAGAGATAATTAAATAAAATTGATTGTCCCAGAATTGTTAATGTATTGTGAAAGTTATCAAACTTTGTTTGTTGTGTGTATGATATGTTTGCTATAAATATGCACTCGTTAGAGCAGGGCATGCGTCATGTGTGGAGAGGAAGTAAACACGTACAGGGTTTTGATTGAAATACCTGAAGGAAAGATATCACTTAGATGACCTAGGCCTAGATGTGATGGTAATATTAAAATGGATCTTAAGAGTAATAAAATGGAAGGGCTTGGACTTAGGAGAGGACAAATGGCAGGCTCTTTTAAACATGATATTTGACCTTCTGTTTTGATATAATGCGGGGATTTTCTTGGCTAGTTGAAGAAATTGTAACTTTTCAAGGACAGCTCTGGTCCATGGTGTTAGTTATTTGTATGTACTATTATACTGTATTTAATTACCTTTATTTCTATATTTGTCCTTAGATGCTCCTTTTTTTAAAATTGATAATTCATTGTTTGTCAATTACATTTTGCTGTTATTGCTACTTGAGTCCTCTCAATGCCATGCAGTGATTTTTACTTGTGGAATTTTATTATATACATGCACACTGTACATGTCCAACCTCTACTGCACATCATACTTGCACTTTATTCCTTTCCTAGCAAACAAATTAATTTGTTAAATGACCACATCATTACCCATATCTATTAAGAAATGCAACATTGGTTCTTTGAATTCATGAGCTTATTTTGTGCTGTGTGCATCAAACGATTGAGACATTAAATGTCACATTACACTCATTACCAGTAAACTGTGTGTCTTAGTGAATGCTTAGACTGATGTCCATCCATACAGATGTGTGGAATTGTGGAATGTCTAATGTAAAGCACAAATGCTCAAAAGATTTTTTACCTTCATTTTGTAGAAGTGTCAATGTTTGGGTGTAATTAAATAAAAACAATTTATTAATATTGTCCTTTTTCTTAGACAAAGGCAGAATCCACAAAAATAACAGCAGTTGTAGCAAAATAACCATCTTTTTATTTGATATACTGTTGTTTAATATGTTCATTTTTCGTAAGACATTTTCTGTGGTGAACCAACAAATCTGGCAGTAAATTCACAGATAATGAAGGACTGCCTTTTTGATAAGGTTTCATGCTACATGCCTAAAAGGACTTCCATTTACAATCATAAGTATGGCCTTTTCTGTGCCATTTTTCACACAATCCAAAATTATCAACAGCAAATCACTAAGAACTGACATGGCAGCAGCAACTTGTACAGTAGAGAATGTGAAAGAAGAAATTAAGATATATGTGGAATGTGTAATATTAAAGTGTAAACAGAAAACAGTGTAACAAATTAATGAAATCAAAGCTACTAATGAGTGATGAAAGTGTTTTGGAACTTAGATTAGATGTTGATGAGCTTCAAGAACTACAATTGGGCCCACGCGGCCCATTGTTAAGAATATCGTGTCATCCATAGTTTCAAAACTAGAAGATTTTACTCAGTACTACATAGAAAAAGGAAGAAAGTGGTTGATGTAGTTGCTGATAGAGATCCACACAGAATTGTAAAGAATCTAACCTCCACACAAAACATCAAAACTGAGATAACTTTTTTGGCCTGCACTGTCTACAGATTTTGATATAAGGAGAAATGGGATGAAGTCAAGCAAGTCTTTTCCTACACTGACATCTGAACAGGAATACAACAATGATCTCAGTGATAGAAGATGAAAAATCATCATTCTGTGAGACAGTCATGCCAGGGGATATGCTGAGGAGATATCTCATCTTTCTAATAAATCATGTAATAGTATATGCAAAACCTAATGCAGGAGTTTCTATATTAATGATTGTGGCCAAGAAAGAATTCAATAAACTAACCAAAAGTGAAATGTTGTTATCTGGTGTGGGGCAAATGACATCGATATAGATGTACCTGGGAAGGGACTAACTCATACAGTCAATTTCCTAAGAAGAAACCAGAAAACTAATGTCATAATTATGTTCCATTTAGATTTAATTGAATAAGAAGCCAAGTATGAATTAGAAAATCAGGAATTATAACAGGAAATTGAATAAGGTGATTACATTATTTAAAAATGTTCAGCTAATTAATGTATTATCTGACAGAAATTTATTTACAAAACATGGTGTACATGTGAATGTAAAAGGAAAAGAATTAATGGTTGGTAAATTAATTGAAGAAATCTCTACTATCGTTGACAAGCATAATATGATGTAATTCCCATGACATGGAAAAATTAGCCCATGAAATTTATAGATAAATTGCAAGAAAATAATACATGTTCATTAAAAATCACGTATGTAAATTCATTCAGTAATTATATTGAACCAAAAGGAAAGTTGAACTCGGATTCAAACACAAATCATAGTGAGCTGAAATTAAAAAAGACAAGGAAATTGTCTGAAACTAAAAAATGAGGATTTTTTTTATGGAATTAAAGATAGATTATAGTAATAAGGATTCCAATAAGTTTA
>Ga0209755_10008212_pt1 | contig 11201 bp, 4 predicted proteins | sample TergutCo191P1_FD_187301 | JGI IMG/M metagenome (GOLD analysis project Ga0209755, IMG submission 187301) | Cornitermes sp. P1 segment gut microbial communities from Petit-Saut dam, French Guiana - Co191P1 (SPAdes) (version 2) | ecosystem: Host-associated > Arthropoda: Insects > Digestive system >... | reverse complement strand
TCATGAGCACCAGAATGAGTACAAAAGCACTGGGTTGTGTGACTGTCATTAGCTCTTTCTGAGAGGCCTACTGGAGTAGGTGCATTTCTTGACTTAGATATGTGAGGACAGAAGCAGACCAGAATTCCAAGAGTCTCTGGTTCAGTTGTACATTAGATGATGGACAAAGTCGAAAAGAAGAGTATATCTGAAATCATGCTGCATCTTGGTAAATTTTAATTTTCCCTGGCAATGGTAATTTCACTGTTCTAGGGATTTTTATCACCCCAAAATTATATTTTGGCTACAGAATAAATCCATAAAAGAGATTTAAAGGTTTAGCTGACTTGTAACACGTTCAACACACACAAATGAACATTACCATAAGGTGGTATTGAAACTATAGGGTTCAGTAGCATAGTGAACTATATGCTGGTTTCCATGGTGTTTGTCTGTAGTGTGCTGCAGGAAATATAAAAAAAAAAATATATATTTTTTTTTGTTATGTGCCTGCTTGGTGAGATGTTTCCACCAGTAAATCAGTGAACACTACTGTTTCTTCACTTTTAAATTTTCCATACCGCAACAGATCAGAATCTCTTCAATATCACAAGTTTTGTATGTGTTATATTTTGGTACTTACCTATCTCTCAGCTCCATTGGTTAGCCCCATATGTACTCACTTTGAAGTGTTGTTAATTGCACATTCAGTCCCTTCAACTTCCTGTTCACTGTCTGGGTCAAATATAAGCCCCAAAATACAGTATTTTTTGTCTCTTGTCTCCCATAATTCAAAGCCATATTCCATTCTTGGGTTTGGAAATTGTCTGGACACATGTAATAAAACCATCCACAGCTTGCTTCACAGCATTGAGGAAAAAGTTTCTTTCATTACAGTCTCTTAATAAAAACAACAAAGGCCTATTTATTTATAAATGAACAAGCTGGAAGCAGTAAATTTCAGACTTTGAACTACAAAACTGCTACTGCCTGCAATATACAGTTACAGTCAAAATTTCCTGGTACTTTATAAATGTTGCTGTATGTAATTTTCTTACAATGAGTGAAGACAAACAGCACAAATTGTTGTAAATAAATATAAAAGATTCACTCGAATAATGAATGATACATAATGACTAGTCACAAATTTGTGTACAAATAAACAGATTCTCTCTTAAAAAAGACCTTTTAAGTTCACAACAGTAAATGTGTGAATTACTGCGTGCCAGAAATCTAAATGGCTGCATGCAACGTAAGAGACCCTGGCTGTGATAACAGCTGTGTGAATTAACTGCCTGGGCAAATGTTGGCTCACTTAAACATTATAAAAAACGTGGTATGAGTTGTTGAGATATTTTCAGTTAAATCTAGTATGTTCTGTCCCTGAAGTAGCAACACCAGTACATCACAGGAATTACTGGTGTTCACAAAGCACACTGAGACTGGAAGAATTATGTGTAAGTAGTTTTTTAAATAACACCTTATGTAATTTCAGAAAAAATGCGAGTAATATTATGTAAAGCACAGGTAAACTCTGGTACATCACATCAGTTGACATGTGTTAAGGAACTAAGTAAAGTAGCTTTAAACATTTTTATTAATTATAATTTTTCAAAACATATACACCAGTTAATAATCAGCCTTTTGGACGAGTGAAGACTGAAATTTCTACAGATATTTTATTGCCACACAGGTTGCCATATTCTTTATTTGTATAAAGAACTGATTTCCAGAAACTTTATTTAATTATTCTCAAAAAACCAGAGTGAGAAATGAGGTTCAGATTATATCTGTTCCATATAATGCAATGAAGAAGTTTGCATGTAAGACTGTTAAGTTTAATACATGAAATTTTACTGAGAATTTTAAGTACCTGTCACTTTGTTAGTCCTTGTACAGTACATTACCTGGAAAAGACAATACACCCCAGTCTCACAGAAACCTTGCAATTATGAACAAATTGGCATGGGAATAGTATACAACTTTATTTCATTTACTTACATAATATCTATGTTTTTCTGACATCTACTGTAGTTTATTTCCATTTTTCCTTTTCTACTTTGATACGTTAGAAAGAGTTAATTTTCGTCAACATTACAATTTCAAACTGACTGGAAGAAGAGAAATAAATGTATGGCATATTTACATGGATCTGTTCGGCATCACTCAAGTTACAACATTCCTACTTCAAAAACTCCTGTTTTCCTGTCTATTTGAACACTAAAATCACATACAACAAGCTAATAAACATTGGTCTATGATGAATGCACCTGTTTCTTGAAAGCTACCAGTTCAGACAGCACAAGTATTTTGATCATTCTTTTATTATTTTCTACCAACCAACCAAAAAAAAAACAACAACACACCATTCAAATGAGGGGTACATTACTTATAAAAACTGGGCACACTGATACACTGTTTTAGTTGAAATGAGTACACACTTACTTCTCTGATATACAATGAAGCTTTTGGCAAACATTCTGTGTGCTTGCTAACAATGAGAGATTCCAACATCTAGCCATAAAGTGTTACTGCAACATGGCTTCCAGCTACAATCAAAATGGCACGTCTCATATTCTGGGAGTTACATATGGCCTTCTGTTGTAAAACACTGAACAACATATATGCCCAATTCTAGCTGGGAAATAAAAAATGTCATTAGATCCCATCTAAAACAAGACCTTCCAAAACATGAACAGTTATTGCATAAAACATAATAGCAACTGTGAGATTCGAGGTTATAACGGCAGTGATGCTGTGTAATCTGGTATAGATTTACCACAGTTTTGGAGGAACCTGCTGCCATGACTGAAGAGGGAGGCAGCAGGTTCTTCTGAAAGGCTGGCATATCATTATCAGACCACATGGCATCACATTCCAAAAAAGAGTAGTCTTCATAACAGCAATTGTTTTAAGGAGGTCAGAGACATAAAGCTAGAAAGACAACAATTGTCTGCTTCAGCAACAGTATACAAGTTCAACCAAATACAAGAACCTAACAGTGTTAGACAAAATGTCTAACTTTGTCTGGCAGATTTAGTCTACTGTTAAATGAATAATGCTTGCTTTCCCAGTGACTATTAACTACTAAAAACAATGGGGAGATAGCAGATATAAGCATGGGACATGACATTACTGTAGTCAGTACTTCAATCTGATACTTGTTGTAGTGAGGCTGCACTGTATTTGAAATAGTATATACTGCCCAATTCTACAGAATTCTGACAACAGTTTATCATATTTGGAATCAAGAAATCTTTGGCCTTTGTCCATCGTCCATTCTGCACATTTAAAATACAAATTCAAACACAGCATTGTGGGGACTGATTCTGTCTGCTGAGATTTTATTACCAACATGGGGCAATAGACAAAGTCCAAAGGCTGAATGATCCAAATATATATTGCTATTTACATTCTCCATGACAAATATTTATTAATAGACTTAGCTAACTGTGTGAATCAAGTACTGGACGGTCTAGAGCAATGTTAAACACAAAGAAAGGCTTTGAATAACACTCAATAAATAAAAATTCCCAATTTCTAAATGTGAAAAGTTAAACTAATGCAAATAGCTCAATATGACACAGTAATTTATAACTAAATATATGTATGTATATATGTATACAAAATATAATAAATCAGAACTCTAAATGAGTAATCAGCTGTGCTAATAGTTATGCAATTAAGCCATTCACCTTAGATGGAATGTTAAATAAGGAATGGTTTGGTTAGCAAGAGAGTAGGGGAAATGTTGCTCACTATGCCCATTATACATATTTCATTAAAATGTCCTGTTGGTTGCATCATATCTCTCAATTGACTGGAAGTAAGAAACTGGGTTGTCAATATACTGGCTAGAGGAATCTTTTACATTTGAAGCATTTTGCTGTGCATTCTAAGCTTCTGCACAACAAGGAAACATCAGTACAAAATTTAAGTTTATGTCTTATTTTAATTCTTCATAGTACTGATAAAGAAAACAGGGTGGTTAGTAGTAATAAATGCTCACATGATGATCTAACTATGTTTAAAAACATTAAGTCTGATTCCAAAAATCTTATTTTCTCAAAAGCTTTTAACACATCATTTACTGATGCAGACAATATGGACACATCAGACAACTATCACACAAAAACTTATAGGGAACAGAACCAAGTGGAGTTACAGAACTCCAAGTTGTTGAACTTTTAGAATACTACCACTTACAAAGAAAAAATAAAAGAGATACAATATAGCACTAAATACACAGTACTGAGGTGTGGCAAGACCCAACACTGCATATCATTCTCTTTGTCTTCTTTACACTAGGTGTCTGTAGCAACGTCATCTACAAATGTGCTCATCTCATGGGAAGGCTTAGGAATCAACATGACTTGATTTGTAGTGCATATTATGAAGCAGTTGAGTTTCAACATTAGCATTAACATCAGTGTGGGTAATGAACTGTCCCAGTGGTTCTGTTTCTGGTTCCTCTCTGCTGCTACATTCATATTTAACGATGCTCTACTCAAAATGGTGTGAATGACAACAGTGCAAACAGTGTGTTAATGTATGTAATTAATAAAAGTCATTGTGTTGGATTGTTTCTTTGTCTCTGAAGCAGTAAGTTATACAGTTAATCAAGACATTCTTCTTCTAAGCCAGAGGAGTGTATGGATCTTCTCCTCCTGGTGCAGGCTATTAGAGATGTCCTCCGATCAGAGATGTTTGCTTAGAGCTCTGGAAATCACAACAAAGATAAGGAAGGAGGAGGTCAGAAAGGAAATAAAGTTATTGGGAACAAGTTTAGGGCACAAAATTATAAATCAGACTTTATTTTCTTTTGAAACCATGCTGCTTGTATAAAGGAAAAGTAGTAATCCATACCTGAACAAGAGACAATACACATGTACAAACTGAAAGGCAATGAAAACTGAAATTATCATTCATAAAATAAATTTTTCTAGCTCCAGGCTGTAAAAAGTATGTAACAGACCAAGACTTCTAAGAGGTATGCTGGTCAGTACTTGGAAAAACAGTAAATCTTTTAATTTACACTATTATTTGTAATGGAGAGTACCCAATGGAAGAAGATAAATAGTAGAAAAGGTTGAAGATGAGGTTGTTAGAGGCATGATCTTATCAAACACACAAGAGCAGCAAAAGTAAGACTGAAGAAATCTGGGAACAGGATCTTGATTAGATTAAACTACTGGCCAATATATTTATTCTGTGTCGCAAGACCATGGCAATTTTAAACATGAAGAAGTATACACAGTCAATTGTTCATTCATGAAACTGCAATGAGGAAATACAACTAACCTGTAGGGACTCAGAATGGAAAACTCATATATTCTTTTATCCAAGAAAATATCTCTCACTGGGCCATCCACTACAGCTTCTTTATACATATTTATGCAATTTCCTTTACAGTGCTTGTATTTCTACAATACTGGGTTAAAATGCAGAAAGATCCTTATATTGATGATGAAGGGATTTTAGAAGCAATGTAAAAAGCAATGTAAACATAAGGTGCAGAATAATCAATTTCCTTCAAACAGTTATAGTATAATGCAATGTCTGGCACTGATAAAGAAGGTTACATGAACAAAGATTTCAGCCAATAAATTTTGATGTGGGCTTCAGAAATAGCTCACTGATATACTTTCTACACATATGAACCCCTATGACCAATTTCATTTAAAAGATGAAAGAGTGTCTTTCAGAGAATTGGTTTAGTGGAGATAGATGTCTAGAGAGCAGCAGCGAAATCTCTTGCATATATTAAAAAAAAAAATAGTCCACTGATGACATTCATTTCCTTCAGTGGGTGATGGAAAATATTAACCCCTCAGTGCTGGTCTCAGCACACTGTGTAGTCAAGAATACATTTAATGGTACTATAAATGTAAAGCTCCTCTGTCCTGGGCTGTAGCTGGATTTCAAACCCCAGTGACACTGAAGAGTTAAACACATGGGCAATTTCACCATATCTGAGGCAGTCTGTTGCTGCCTTCTCAATGTTGAGGCCTGGTTTCAGCTCCAGAAAGACCATGTAGGATCTTTACTGCATGAAGTGGCATGGGGCTACACTTGAGATTTTCTTTGTCATTACAATTCCACCAGTGCTCCATACTCACATTCATTGATCTACCACTGATGTTACTCTGTCACACTAACTGACAGTGGCACTAAATAAAACACTAACAAAGAGAACATAAGGGTAGAAATTGCAAAAAAGAGCTATAAATACACTTTATATCAAGAAAATATTATTTATAGACTACCTGTTTTTAATATTCTGTTTTGATCATCATATATAATGTTATCTTTTCACCTTGATAAAAGTGATGCTTCATCATTCATAAGAATGTTCATCTCATGAAGCTTTCATGGCAGGACTTGTTCGTCAGTGTGCATCTACTTACATGATATTGGGACTTTTCAGATTTCCATTTATGTGTTCTTGTAACAGATTCCACAATCTTGGAAACCTATTTCATTTGTCAAATATACAACAGGTAAATGAGCCAAGATTTGCTGAACATCTCTGTAGCCTGTGGTTTCGAACAAAAATCAGAAGTCTTGTTTGTATGCAGTACACAAAAAAATGTCCTACAATTATGACATTCAAACAGATCAACTTAATAACTACGTGCAGCACCATCCTTTTTTGAGAAGCTAACAGCTATTTAACTAGTCAAAAACAAATACTTACTGCTTTCTACAGGCTATATACAGAGGATAACAGTTACAAAATGAGACAATCGTGGTCCTTACACTAAGAAGACCTGCTGGTCAGAAGTGTGAATCAGAAGACAATACCTTAATGCTTAACTAAGTTTGACACATTATGTAATAAGAGCCATAAGTGTCACAATAAAACTTCTGTCTTAATTTGTCTGATATGTAAGCATCAACTGATAACTTGGAATTTGCATGGCAACATGCCATTTGGCATACACCATGTCTTTGTTCTTGCATTTTTTAAAAACTGTCATGAGGAATTGTTATCTTGCCAAAAATAGCAAATAAATGTGTAAATACTGCCACAACTTTTGTTTTTAAAAACAAAAGAAATACTAATTTTAGACACAAGTTATAAACAAAATATCATCAGTTATGGCAGGAAGGATCTTGGAATTTTAAATTCTATGACTATAAATTAAAAGAACTTTTAATTTTAAGTAAGGAAATCATTTTCTGGTGGCCCAGAATGACAAGGAAGAAAAGAAGGCTAGAATGGGCTTAAGGTAAAGGTATAGTGATCCTTGTGCACACCATGAAGGCACAATAAACTGGAGTGGAGGTAGATTTCCATTCATTCCTGACCATGGCACTATAGAAGGTGAGTGGTCAGCTTCACACATTGCTTGCATTACACTTGGAGAACGATTGTAATCATTATATAGTTGGGCAGGTGGGTCCCTGAGTCAGTATGGATGCCTCATAGAAGAGAAAAATTCTTTCCCACTGCAGGGAATCGAATCAAGACATTGCGATTGTCCAGCACATAGCCTACTCTGCCAGTAACATAATATTTCCTTCTACAAACAACCATGACTTTTGGTAACACCTATAATTTACACACAGATAAATCTTACGTACATTCCCCCTCCACTTCACAAGTAGTAAGGGAAATATGCACAATGAAGCCAACCACTGCTTTCGTGTGTGACAAAGAAGATGTGAAAATCAAGAGTCTTTTTTGATATGACATTATGTTGACAGGTAAATCGTTGTCAATGTTGCAGAGGAGCATGCTGCCTCCATGGTCAGGATCTATCAGTCCACACACATCAGTACACACTAAAGATGCATGCAGAATGTTCTTAGCAAATGTTGGCACCTATTTATCAGATGACAAAGTATCACATTTCACAGGACTTGATTCTTCTGCAACACTGCTGTGAAAACATAACATTTAGCTTATAACAAGCCTACAATTGATGTACTCCATGATGTGGTATATAGAATTAACCAGGGCATTTTTTATTTTCAAAATGTTGTATGGTTTCGCGGTACACACATAAGAAAAGTGTGGCCTTCTCTGTGTCAATTTTAAGAAACTCAAAAATGCTCAATGCATTAGATGCAGATCTCTTATACCAAATTCCAACCAAAACAGACAAGAAGTGTGGAAAATGCAGTTAGAAGTTTATTTATGCCTTTAAGTAAACTATGGCTCTCATTTTCATGAAGCTCACAATTAACCAATACATTCTTGTGCACATCCCTCATACCGAATTGTATCAAACTGAAATGAGAAATGAAGACAGCAGGCCATTCACATCCCTAGGTAAAGTATGTCTTTCAATAATCTGATAGTCATGGAACTCACAAACGCTCTGGAGCATTGCATAAAGACTTCCTGTACCAAATTCACCTAAATGGGTCAAGAAGTATGGTACTTACACAAAGAAATTCATTAATGCTGAATGTCCCTGTCACTGAACCACTTCTCACGAAACCCAAGCTGGCTCAGTTTCATTTTTGTAAAGAATTTCTACACCATATTTTACAAAATACAAAATCACAGACAGACAGATGGACATTGTCTCCATGCAAGGCATCTCTTTCTCTTTGCAAAGAATGCCTAAAAACCATCATTACATACCTGTATATTTCTTTCACGCATATATATTCAGTATAATTATTTGTATTTACCTATCATTGGTCACAGTTCTGATGGAGGCGAAGAGTAGAACTTAAAAATCAAGTGGTTGGTCAGCACTGCCTTCTATGTCCTGTTCTGTGTCATCATCTTCATCATCATTATCACTGTTGTCACTGTCAGAGCTGGCACTGGGAACCTTGTTCTTGACCAAGAAATTCTCTACAGAAGAGACACACACACACAGGAGACTATGAAATATGCTTGCCTCATTTGTTCCCTGGCAAAGGGCATGAAATATTCTTACATCCAAACCAATTTCTTATATTAAATTCCGTGAATTGGAATTTTAATGGCCAGTTAATTAGCTGACATGGGTTCCTTTAATTCTTCAAAGATGTTATTTTTCCAAGAATTTGTGAACAATACTGTTATATTTTCTTTATATCACAAAAGAAAAGTTACATAAGGATATGTGATTCATTAGCCAGTAGCTTGAACCTGTCATGAATTAAGAAACCTACTGATGAAAAACTGAACTATCTCTAAATAAATGTGGCAACTCTATGGACAGCAGCCCTTTTTAAGAAGCTGACAGTTCCTCAACTGGTCATGAATTTCCTTGCCTTTTATGGAACCTAAAATTCACTGCCATGTTTGTGACAACTAAACACTGAAACTTATTATGAGCCACTTCAAAACATTCTGCATCCTCACATCCTATTTTTATACGATTCATTTTAATATTATTCTCCCATCATTTCCCTTGTTACATGAGCTGTCTCTTGTCTTCATGTTTTCTGACTCCCCATCCATGCTAACCCAGCTCATCTCATTCTCTTAGGCCTGATCGCCATTATAACATTTGATGAAGGCAACTAATTATGTAGTTCCTCATTGTGTAATATTCTCCATTCTATTGCTACTCTCTCTCTTAGATTTGAATATTTTTCAGTCTGTGTTCCTTGTATGGGACAAGAAAAGTGAAAGTTTAGAATATTTAAGCTGTTCTTGAAGGTTAAAATGAAGAGTCCAGAATTATGGCATCTTAACTCTTGACATTACTAAGAAATGGGTTAACACTGCACATGACAGTTAAAAGAGCAGGGGAGGGAAAATATAATAGGAAAATTCTGCAAAATGAATATATGTAAAAGACACACTTCTTCCCGGATGGGTCCCCAGATTAAAAAAATAAAATCACTGTCTACATAGTAGGTGTCAACTTGTGTAATCTAAGAAACCTTATAAGTAACAGAACAGAAGGTTCAGATTGTTTCAGAGGTGTTTCTTTCTGTATGTGTTATTTCTCGAAAAGAAACACTGTTCTGCATTGTGCTAAATTCCAATTTTCTGCACATTGCAGTCCAAACATGTAGTGCAATGTATTTCAGTTAATATTTGGTTTCAACTCACAAAAGCAAAGCAGGTGCTCAAAAATTTTTCTTTCTGCTCACAGGCATGCATCACACCTAACTGCCATGTTTGTCATTGCACTGCACTGCTAACATAACGGTAATTATTTAATATTATATACAGCAAGAATTAATGTAACTAATTCTTAACTTTTTAAAACTTAAAAACTCACCACAATTAGGTTTTCCACGCGTGCGTGAATTAGCCATTTCCACACCATGCTTGTCTACACACCAGCACATGCCCACTGAGGTATGACACTGTGTTGGGCGATAGTAGCCCTCATCATCGCAATCAGGAATGTACACCCCTAAAATCACAGCAGACAGATACTGGTGCAATTCAATAAGACTCTCACTATAATACTTGCTTCATTCCGTTTTCAATTTGTGTGGTTTTATGGTTTATAATATGTGTTGTTTACAATATTACGTAAATGACTGCAAAAGGTCACAAGTTCTTTGGATTTATTATTGCAGCAATGATATGAAAATGAATTATACAGCTACCAGGGATTGCACTCTCAAAGGTACTTTCCAACTTTCATCTTTAAATCTAGATTGTAGGGCCATTCTAGCTGTCTATTCGGGCCATATGAAGAAAAAAGTGGGATCCCAGCCAGGGTAACAAACAAGTGATGACACCAACAGCATAATCATGAGGTCTTCCAGTCACAACAAGATTTGGGTAGACTGCGAGTTGGCCATACCCATGTGACACATGGCCACTTTCTAACTTGAGACCCACATCCCAAGTATATCCCTTGTAATGCATATCTTAGTGTTTTAATACACTTTAGTTAACTGTTACAGATATATATTAACAGATATAAAGAATGTCACCAATTGCACATTACCGATACAATTCTTGTACATTAAAGTCACCTGATATGTTACTCCATGTAGCTAGGTGAATAGTTCCTGATGTTATGAAGGATCACAGTGCCTGTCATCTTTAGGGTCAAGCATTCCACAAGGTCAAAAAGTACTTTGCATGACTGTGACATCTTAAGCAGTATTACCCCTTCTACAAACCAATGACACCCTGCAATCCAGCACTCCTCTGCTGTTAAATGGAACCTGCCTCTTAAATCTACATCTACACTCTATATGTCGTAACTGGTAGATAGATACAAGCAGCCTCAACATTTGATGTGTCTGTATAACTACTGTTGCCCAAACTACCATCGATTACACTGCTGCTGCTGTTGCCG
>Ga0209755_10008211_pt1 | contig 11203 bp, 10 predicted proteins | sample TergutCo191P1_FD_187301 | JGI IMG/M metagenome (GOLD analysis project Ga0209755, IMG submission 187301) | Cornitermes sp. P1 segment gut microbial communities from Petit-Saut dam, French Guiana - Co191P1 (SPAdes) (version 2) | ecosystem: Host-associated > Arthropoda: Insects > Digestive system... | reverse complement strand
CCCCCCCCTTTGTGTCCACGATGCTTTGGGGAGTGGAAAGTTTTACTCTGGCAGCACCCTTGCGCCGTGACCGAGTTGAGTTTCTGAGATGTGGTGACAGGAGCAAGACAATGGGAATGCTTGTTGTCTGGACAAATACTCGGCCAGAGCGTAAGTGCATTGCCGGACTTTTCGGGGTTTTATTCTGATTGTGGATTACTTATTACGGTCTGCAGTCTACCGTTTATGTTAATTTAGCCCCCTGCACTGGCTATCTCCCCCTGGTATAGATTAGTATTAGGGTTTTAATAATTTTCTGGGAGAGCAACCTCCTTTGTTCTTTTGTGTTTCAATTTGTTAATTTTATTTTACTTCATTTCATTTTGCTTTGTTTTGTCTTTTTGTATTATTTTTATTTCATTATTAGTAGTAAAGTGTAATTTGTAAGACGTGTTGGTGTTTCCTTCCTATGGGAGAGGTTGCAACAGCGAGTTAGTTCAAGTAGTAGTCCGCTTCGTTACCCCCATCCTGCAGGCACTACCAAGGGGTGTCGTGGCACCGCAATGGATATTTTGGTGGTAGCCCTGGCGGGCCACAACAACCAGACTACTGGCATCACATTTCCAAAGAGAGTTAAGCATAATACTGATACTCAGTTTTCTGGAATACTTTTGTACTTGCTACTCTGTGTACTGTGTGTATGATACTGCAGGAACATTCACCATTACACCGCTCTCACAGCTTCTCCTTCATGAAAGTCAGAGTCTAAATCAGTGATCCACAACTGTTTTTGACTCAAGGACCCATTTGTCATGTACAGAAAAAATCTAATCACTTTTAGCGTGTGCAAACATATTTATTGACAACGTACCAATCACAGATTTGCGTAACATCAGAACCAGACATACCATACTCACCCACAATGAGTATTCATAATTTACAATGATACAAGAAAGCACACAAAAAAATATAATTTTCCAAATACATCAACCTCTAATAAAGGTAAATCAGTTCCATTACAGGCCTGAGGTGCCCAGAGGGTTACAGGAAGTTAAGGTTCCCAGATTACGTGACAATGGCCCAGGATGGTGGTAAGGTTATCAGCCTTGCGCACCAGCTGCATTTACTCCCAGGGAATACTCCTGGTACTCATTTCTGTCAGAGGCTGAGTAGACCCCAGGGCCATAGCGTGATCGGAAGGATTATGTCAATGAAAAATTCCGACACCAACTGGAATTGAAGCGGTGACCTTTCGATTTGTAGCACAGCACCCTAATAGATACAAAATTCATAACATGTCTCTGTGTACCTATTATGCTGTGTTCTCTTCCTCACCATCACCTTAATTGTCAAAGAAGGAAGAGAGAAAAGAATGTAGTAAATTTCCATATAAAACTGTCTAGCTGCAAAACCTATTTTCATGTTTGAATGTGAAATGTGGATTATGAAAAGTAAGGATACCAGGATACTGGGGCCATAGCCAATGTAAATTCCTCTGTCAACCCCTGGATTATGTTAAGGGACAATATGCGTAACATTCTGTTAGAAAATCTATCATAGTAGAGGGTAATGCGAAACAAAGTAGGTAATGGACAACCCACATGGAATGGATCATGCACAATAAACAATACAGACTTCTGGTAAAAAGGAATACTGAGAAGTCTGAAAGAAGATGTATAGTTCAGCAGCAAGACTTTTAACGAGCTCTACAGCTTTAAACCTTGACAGTACACAATAAGAAACTGGTGGTGGAAGAAAAAAAAAAGGAAAAAGGGGGGGAAAAAAAAAAGGGCCACCACTCATAAAATAATAATTTGTAGACTGGAAAAAGTTCACATACCACTGGACTACAACAAAACCTCAGGGGCATTACTGTATGACACTGCCCAATTGTTTCTTGACATGTCCATTATGATTTTGTAATTATCTATACGATAAAAATAAAAAAATAAAAGATGACGAGCGCTTGAGGGGTGAGATTCTCGTGCTACCAACTGTAGCGATTGCTTCTCCCAGATACAATTCTTTGTAGCCTGGTACACAGGAAGCAATGTCTGAGGAATGTACTGTTTCCATTTTCACATATTTACACTCTGAGCCAGCATTTATATCTTCATGACAGAAGCAATACTGTAGCATCACTTGGAGGTCACATGCTCCCATGCCAGGAGATGCCACGATAATAACTACACAGGTTAGCAAAACATAAGCTGTGAATTTCTAATGTGTTAGTAGATCAAGGTGGTACTGGATGCATCATCATTTCAAGAGTGAAACCCAGAGAACTCTCTCTACAAATAAGTATGATTGATGGGAAGATTTGCAATACAACACAACGCATAACAGCAGGGGGCAAGATAGGCCATACAAGTCGGGAGATTAGGTTGAAATGATGAGCCTGTCTGGCAACACAACAGCTTGGTACAGACAAAATCAAGTAGACTCCTCATGCTCTGAATTGCAAGGGGCTTTTAAATGGTTCAAAATGTACTGCACGATGCTTAGTGGCAAAGGGTGCTTTACTTTCTGCACCAGTGGGAATTCTGCCATCATTATACTTCCCCTATTTTCCCTGATGAAGTGCCAGTAAAACATACACATTTTCATGCTCTGACCTCTCTACAGTGCACATTCTACCCAACGGCTGTTGGTGCGTACATTTATTTACTACAGTGCCAATGGTTCTGTTTTCTGTATATGTTTCCTTCATAATAACTTCTGAATTATATGTATTACCTTACACAAGGCTGCATTCTAGGGATGGTACAATACCTTCCACTGATATTTCTACCCAACTACACAGCAACACATCCAAAAATAAAGTAATGCAAATTATTAAAAGACAATTTACCATCAAACAGCTTTCAAACTTCAGTATGGAAACCAACCAACATTAAAGCAATTAATTAGGTATTTTAACAATTCATGGTGCAGTTCTACTAATTTGTTCTATTGAGTCTCACAACTGAGACACAACATGGTTTAATAAGTTTCTTCCGCACAGCAGAACGGACCACATCTGTGAAATCAGTACCTGGAATTGCAGTCCTCTGCAATGTACTTGGAACCAAAGAAGCATTCCTTCGAGTACAAAAATGTTTTGTCTCCAAATAAGGTGTGACAGTAGACAAGACATTGTGAGATTTCCGTTTGGTAGCCTGGTATTTTCGGTTACTCATATCACATTCAGCATTTACTGTCTTGCCCTCTGTCCCAACTGAGGCAGTTGCCATCTGTGAATCTTGCACATCACTGTTCGTATCAACACACATAGCCACATTACTCAAGCATGGAGATATGCTCCTCTTACTTTCATTGCCTGCTCTGCCCTCTGTTCCACTAGAAGTTCCCATCTGTGAACCTTGTACAGCTTTACCACTGGAATCAATGACCTCAGTGCCCATAGACTTTCCCTTCTCAATACCTGAACATGGTACAGGTTCAGGTACCAAGACAGAAAATTCACTGCAATTAGATGAAATCACTTCTGTCTGAACACTTGTGGAAACACAAGTTTTTAGTTTACCGATATCATGTTCCTTCTCCTTAACAGCTGATGATTTATTTCTATCAATGGACTGTACTGCTTCTGCAGAAGAAATTATTTTCCTCTTCATATTGGCTGTCTTTGAATCACATTCTTTAAGGAGCTGAAGAAGGAGTTTTCTGGTACACTTATCTCTTAGAACTTCCCTAACTGTGTGTGAAAGAATGGGTTTCAAGACAGGAATCACCTTCTCCTGTTCGTTACATTCACAATCACTGAAAGGATCATCTGAATCACTGTCACTGTCACTAAGGTTCTCGTTACACCCAATTAGAGTTTGCTGAACTTCAGTGATGGGGTCAGAGTCATCCTCATGATCTGACGCACAGGTGATCTCCATGTCGAGAAGCAATTCTGGCTCCTGAGGGAATTCTGCATCAGAAACTTTATCTTGAGGTGGTGAAGAACTGTGTCCTCCTCCAGTGGTAGGTATTCCATGTTTGGCCTTCTCTGCATTCAACCAGTAAATGAATTCCTTTGAAACATACTCTTTTTGCACATTTAACCTCTCCAATAACTTTTTAAGTAGGCGATAATATTTTCCAACAATACGGCTTGTACCCTTTGCACTCCCTTCTTTTTCAAATTTCTGCCTGAAAACGCCTAAATGGTACAAAAATAGTCTTGAAGTACAGTTCACACGTTTGAAAGATTCCATCATCCATTTACACTCAACTTCATGTGCATCTGAATCCTGAACATTAGTAAACACTTCAACATCATCATCATTACCACCATCACTGACAGACAGGGTAGCAGTTTTGCTTTCAATGACATTTTCACTGACTGCATTTTTTGGATGAGGTGGACAAGTAAACTGAACAGGACTAGGTGCTGGAACCAAAGTGTTTGGGAAACTGGATAAAGGCACAAGTTTTTGTGGCTCATGTGAGCTAATTGTGCTGCGTACTGCAATGTTTTGCAAGTGCTGTGCAGCACTCATGTGCAACGGAGACAAAGTGCGTATGACACTACCAGAATTATTATTTTGATTTAAAAAAAAACTATTCACTGTTGGACCAGCAATGGAATTGGGTGTACGAGACAACAGTACAGCTCTCAAAGGAATCTGATTATATGTTGAAGGTATAGCAGCTTTGAGATTCGTAGGTGCACTGCCATTTACGTGACTGTTGACTGTCACAGAAGAGTTCTGACCAGGTGTTTGATTCTGGCACATAGTTCCACTCTCTACCCCAGTCTTGTAAAGGTGACTGAGAAAGGCACTTTCATAACTCGGCTGTGGATGCTTCTGCAGTACAGTGGAGTTTCTAATGCTAACATTTGGTTCCACTATTGTCTTTGGAGCAGGTAATTTCACTGCAGCATGTGACACAGTATTGAAAATGGGAGTTCTAACAGGCATAAACTGCTTTACAATACTTGGTGCCTGGCTTCTAACAACCCCAACAGGTTGTGATGAACCGGCAACAAAACGTACAGTCATGCTTGCAGGTTTTGAACATGTTGCTGCAACTGTAGGTGTGGTAATCCCGACTCTTCCACCTGATGTTAATGTATTACGCAATATCTCACTAATATGTGATGAAAATATTGATATATCCTTGACAGCCAGTTTCTGCCTTGTAGGAGGTAATACAATAGGCCTCAATGGATGACACGATCTATAAAATGGCACCTTCTCACCCTGACAGCACCTCAACTGATTGTACCCCGGACTGTTCTCAGCTTCCTCTTCGGGTATCTTCTTCTCGTCTTTGCTAAAACATACAATGAAAAATATTCACATGATGCATTCCATCCTTGTGCAGTGCAACTGACAAGTTGAAAAATTCAAGGAAACTTTTAACAGGTGCGTCACAGTTTATTTACCAATGCTTTTTACACTACATAAATATTAAACGATTGAGGGATTAAGGATGGCGAATTTTGAAGGATATGGAATACAATGTGTGCAGCCAAACTTAATACACCATCCAACTATTAACCTACACCAACTGACAAAAAGCATGAGAAAACCTGTCGGTTTAACCACTCTCCAAGCCAATACTGTTTTGGTAACATATGCACAAGTGTTATAGTCAAATGGGTGGCATCCCTACTTTTTATTCCATATGCCAGAGGTCCTGGCTTCGAATCTCAGCACTTAGACCAATTCTCACAACCTGTTTTAATTTGCCCACCTACGTTATAACAATACATAAAATTAGGCAATGACTGCATCCTTATAAATCCTCTTAAATTTATTATTTATGAGTAAACTCAGAATTATGGAATGTGACAACACTGATTCTAATGGAATGTTACTCATGTTTTGCAGGAACCTGCTGCCTCCATCTCCTGGGACTGTGTTCTGGAAAAAGATGTCATTCACGTCATCACATCCTGCAAAATGCAACCTGAATGACTCTTTAAATCATCCCATGAATCAACGCCATACAGTCTGAATTCATGACAGTGCCATTAAATACACCATATATAAAAACACTTCAAAAAGATCCTAATAGTCATATCAAAATTCTGCTTGATAATTTAGAGATAATTTTAGATGATCTCGATAAAATTAAATATCAAGTCATAATGACAGAAAACCTAAACATCCCTTTTTAAAACAATGATAGTAATAAGAAAAAACTATAAATATTACTAAATGTTTGTTTTACACGTGGTTATAAATGTACCCACTAGGGCATAAAGAGAGAAAAAAATCTGCCATTGACCGAATAATTTGAAATCCAGAATTACAGGGCTCTAAAACAAAAGCTTTCAAACCGATTTTTTTAAACCATTTTGGGCAAACACTTCACCTAAAACATGGTCCACTTCAACAAAAGAATCTTAAACAAAACAAAAATGTGTATACATATATATATATAAATATATGTAAAACTTTGCAGTAAATAATGAGCCAAATATGGACTATTTAAATTACTTACTGGCTGGAGAGGATTGGAAAAATGTTTAACAGAATGCCATTCATAGTGCATACAAAGAATTTATACAAACCTTAACATATTATTTTGACATTGCAGTACCCCTAAGAGAAGTAAATATAAACAAACAAATAAAAAATCAATGGATCACACCTGAACTCAGCAAATCTAGTGAAAAATTAAAATTTCTAAGTAGAAAATCACAGAAAAAATGTATCAGCAGAACTTATAAATTAGTACAAAAACTATAAAAAATTTACCATACAGTAATTAATTTGGCAAAAAGAATATATTAAGATGAACAAATATCACAATCAGTCATTATATAAAAAATATGGGAAATAATAAAAAATGAATTGGGCAATAATGGTTTGTGGTCAGATTCACGCCCAGACCACTTTACCCGAATATGTACAAATGCACGTCATGAATAGCAGTTTCTAGCCTCCCTGTAATCTTCAAAACCTCGTCTGTTTTTATGCTAAGCAACTGATGCCTTGCCTTTCATTTCCTTCTGAAGAAACGTTTAGCCGTGCTACGTAGTTTGTTGGAGTTCGCTGGTCGCAATACTTTTTCAACAAATTCCAATGTGAAGCCCCATTCACTCTGTCAAGTGTTGCCATTACATGAATTCAATTTGTTATGGTGTGCTCCGTAGAAGAATTTTCTTGCTCTGTACCCCACTCACTGTATACCCCCCTTGCAAAGAACTATGTCATTTTGTAACTGATATATTAAGACTATTGGTGATCCTGTATCCAAAACAGACACACACGCAGGATATATTACTACTAAAAGGGACCAAGCACCACATGTCCATTTATGATAAAATGCCAACGGTATATGAGGGGCAGTCAATAAGTTTCCGGATTGAATTTTTTGCGCTTGTACAGAGTGTAGTTACCACACCAACTGCTAGAGGTATTATTCCCAAGGTATCATGGGCTAGTGTGCTGAAAGTCAGCTTTCTGTGTGCATCGTGTGTGATGCAACTCTAGCTTTTATCAAGTGGTGCAACGTTCTCTCTGCGATTAGTGAGATGGCGGATTTCCATGAACAACGCGCTTGCATCAAATTCTGTTTCAAGTTAGGGAATAACTGCTACAGAATGTTATGAAATGTTGAAGACAGCTTTTGGGGAACAAGCTATGGGTCATTCCCAAACATTTCAGTGGTTTTCCCGGTTTAAGACAGGCAGAACATTGACTGATGACGACGAATGATTTGGTCGACCAGTGTCCAGTTCAATGGCAGAAATGATTGAGAGAGCGCGTCAAATCATCCGCGAGGATTGTCGTCTTACCACTGATGAAGTTAGTATGCTAGTGGGAATTAGTCATGGAACTTGTCATAAAATTTTAACAGAAGATTTGAAGATGTGACGTGTCACATCAAAGTTCATGCCCAAACTCCTGAGTGTTGACCAAAAACAGCAACGACTTGACGTTTGCTTGGACCTCAAAAAAAATGCTGCCAATGACCCAACTTTCTTTCAAATGTCATTACGGGTGATGAAACCTGGGTTTACGCCTACGAACCAGAAACCAAAACTCAGTCCAGTCAATGGAAAGTCCGGGGTCACCTCGACCGAAGAAGGCAAGGCAAGTGAGAGGCAACATCAAGTCAATGTTGGTTTGTATCTTTGATCAGAAGGGAACTGTTCACAAAGAATTTGTTCTTCCTGGTCAAACAGTTAATGCTGCATTCTACGTCAAAGTTTTGAAACGTCTATGGGAGGATGTGTAAAGGAAGCTCCACCATGACAATGCTGCCCTCCTAACTTGATGGTTTTTGACCAATAACATGACTGTGGTGCCACATCCTCCCTACTCGCCCGACCTTGCACCCAGCAACTTTTTCTTATTTCCAAAACTGAAAACGAAGCTTAAGGGGTGAAGATTTCAGACATTGGAGGAAATTCAAGCAGAGTCGCAGGCTGTCCTGAACACACTACGAGAAAATGACTTCCAGGAATGCTTAAAAAACTGGCAGCACCGCTGGGATCATTGTCAAGCCTCAGAAGGGGACTACTAAGAAGGTGATGCTGGCCCCCAATGTCTAAGGTAGCTTTTCTGTGTTTTACATCACCAATCCGGAAACTTATTGACTGCCCCTCATATTTTCTCTAACACCTGGGTTACATTTCAGTTCAGTTTCCTACCTATTTGAGAAACATGGTTTCAAATATAAGATAAATGGGATGCATAAATTCGCCCACACAAATAAATATTGGTAATTACTGGCTTCATTGTGAGGTCATGATTTTCCCATAACTTATGCTGAAAGTGAGAAGCCTCGTTTGCAAACTCCACTGGGCTTATAAATCCAACTGCAGTTTGATATATAGAAATAAACAGACTATCTGTAAATAGCAGAGCCATAAACCAACTTAAATAATATGGTATTTCTATGCATTACCACTTGTTCCAACTTTGTAATAATAAGCTGGACTGAATATTCGTTTCTGAGTCAGCAGTCTGAGATGTCTGTGCATAAGACAGTCAGGTTCCTGTCCCCAAATTGGATATCTGAACTGGTTTGGGACAGCGAGAATGAAGAAGCAGGGGCATCGAGCAAATGCATCATTTATTTAGGCAATAGAATTTTATGCATTTTTAGGCAACTGCTGAAATATCTCTGTTTTAGTTACTCATTCCTTGACAGAGTAAGGAAATACAATGTAGAAATTATCGATTCCCCATCGTGAAAAACATACTAGAAACAATAACACATGTCGGTACACTGGAACAAAACTCAACAAACATAGGTCTTTCTCGGTTCATGATGGTGTCGCGTGTGACTAGCAAGTGGTGGGAAGAGAAAAGTTGTTAGTGAAGAGTTGAGAAAGTATGATGTGTGTGTGTGAAGTAAGATGATGTTTCTGACACCACCACGCCAAGGCACAAATCCACAAATCCTGAAGCTGAAATTTTCTATGCAAACTTGGGGCCCAAAACAGAAACATAGGTAAAATAAATTGAAAATTATAAATATTTTTAAAATTAACTTCCTGCATTTAGGTACTAAATATTTCTACTGAGTTTTTTTTAATTGAAATATCTCTGATTTATTCCCAACACAATGCAGATTATTGCATTATTTCATTACCTATGGTTCATAATATATAAACATTTATTGTCAAACACGTGCAACGATTTAAAGGGCCATCGCGGAAAAAATTCCGTACCCAGAGCACAAAAACTGAATTACAGGTCTGTACAATAGAGGTTAATTAAACCACTAACCTTCCTAACTAATCTGTTACTTAGTACTGGAAAGTTTCCAGACAATTTAAAAATTTCAAAAATAAAACCACCATTTAAAAAAAGCAGCTGCAAACGATATTGAGAATTACAAACCAATTTCATTGATTTCAAACTTTTCAAAAATCTTAGAAAAAGCAGTATGCATTAGATTAATAAATTCTCCAGACAAGTACAATGCATTTCTAAAAAGTCAACAAAGTTTTTGTAAAGGCATATCCACTAGTGCAGCATTAGTTAATTTTCCAGAGGACGTGTCCAAAACACTAGATAATAAAGTTGGAAGATTTGTTCTAGATTTAACTAAGGCATATGACATAGTCAGGCTGGGATGGTGTAGTCAGTATAGTGACTCGCTACAGGTTGGACAGTCCGGGGATCGAATCACGGGCAGGGCGAGATTTTCTGCACCTGTCTAGACCAGCCATGGGGCCTACCCAACCTCCTATACAATGGGTACCGGGTATTTCCCAGCGGTAAAGTGGCCAAGGCATGGCAGTGACCACCCACCCCCACCTAGCACTGAGGTTAAAGAAAGAGTAGCGCTATACCTCTACTCCCCCTATGGGCCTTCGTGGCCTGTTCTAGGGTGAACTTTACTTTACTTTATGTGACACGGTAAACAATAATATGTTGTTACAAAAAATGGACACTTATGGTATTAGAGGAACTGTTCATCAGTGGTTTGTTCTTACCTAAAAAACAAAAAAACATTAGTAGAAATTAATTGTCTTGATGTTAACTGTGAAATCCAACAAAAACGGTTGGAAGAAAAAATAATCCAATATGCAGTCCCACAGAATTCCATTTTAGGAAAACTGTTGTTTTTAATATATGTTAATGATATAAATACTAACAAAAGTAATAATATAGGCATCAGACTAACAATCTTTGCCGGCAACATCAGCATTTTAATCAACAGTACAGAAAAACAGGATTTAATATTCCATCTAGATAGTATCAATGCAAGTATCTTACCATGGTTTTACAAAAACAGATTGATTATAAATGACGATAAATTACTTGCATTAGAATTTAATCACAAATCAAATAATAAACATATAGTATTTCCTGACATTATTGACTTACATACTAACATGCCTGAAATAAAATTTTTGGGAGTCTGGCTAGATCACAATTTAAACTGGGATTGTCACATGGAAAATTTAATGGTTACATTAAGCAAACTGTTTTGCTATCAAAACAACGAAATCATTTATATGTAAATAAATATACTGTCCAAAGCGTGTGTTTTGCATATTTACAGTCATCCTTGAAGTACAGTATTTTATTCAGGGGAAACTCTAGAAACCTTAAAAAAAATTTGTAAATTACCAAAAATGTTCATAGTTAATATTTCAAGCACTACAAGTTAGAAACCATACTTAAAAAAATTAAAGTTTATGACACTACTGTGTGTGTGTGTGTGTGTAAATATATATATATCTATGAAATTCTTCTATACACTAACAAGTATTTAAGTAGATTCAAAACTAATTCTAGGTTTCATTCACACACAA
>Ga0209755_10008210_pt1 | contig 11203 bp, 9 predicted proteins | sample TergutCo191P1_FD_187301 | JGI IMG/M metagenome (GOLD analysis project Ga0209755, IMG submission 187301) | Cornitermes sp. P1 segment gut microbial communities from Petit-Saut dam, French Guiana - Co191P1 (SPAdes) (version 2) | ecosystem: Host-associated > Arthropoda: Insects > Digestive system >... | reverse complement strand
CTTATTACCGGATGCGGATAATGCCGCCGTCGGGAGTAAGAAAGCAAAAATGCACCTCATTAAATAAAGAAAGAGGTGTATTTTTATGAATCAAACAGCAAAATCCCGAGAACTCCGCGCACTCGCAGAATCCGCACTACTCGTAGCACTCGCATTCGGTCTCAGCTTTATCACCGTATTCCGATTACCCCAAGGCGGTTCTATAACCCCGCTTTCCATGTTGCCTATTTTGATGATAGGCTTGCGTCATGGGCTCAAGTGGGGGCTTTTAGGTGGTATTGTCTATGCCGGACTGCAAATACTTCAGCAAGTCTGGGCACCACCGGGCGGAACGCTCGGAGCATGGGCAGCTATGCTTACGCTGGACTACATTCTGGCTTTTGGCGTTTTAGGCTTATCCGGACTCTTCAAAAATTCAAAAGATGGTATTTTATATGCAGTTCCCTTATGCCTGGGGCTACGCTATCTGTTCCACTTCATCTCAGGTGTCCTGATTTGGGGTTATTTCATCACAGGCAGCATGTCACTGGCGGATAATCTTGCATATGCGGAAGTTTGGTCATTCTCGCTGGCATACAACGGCACATACATGATTCCTGAGATTGCTTTCACAATGATTGCAGGCGTGCTTCTGTACAAAAAAGTGTCAATTCTGTTCAACAGAGCAGAAAAAACAGAACAAAGCGAAGCAGCATAAACACAAGCAGCGCAAGTCAACACTTCTGCCGCAAATATTCCTTAGCTTTTAGTATACCAATAATGCTCTTGGCGTCTTTGAGTTCATTATTCATAACCCGCTCGACAAGCTCGTCTAAATCTATTTCCTCAACGGATAACAGCTCGTTTTCGTCAAGATGCATTTCCCCCGGCACTAAATCAAGTGCAAGGTACAAATACAGCGTTTCCCTGCAAAAACCGGGAGACGGATACATAGCACCAAAGTCAACATATGTCTTTGCCGTATAACCGGTTTCCTCGGAAAGCTCCCTCTTGGCACACTCAAACGGATCCTCATCATTATCCAGTTTACCCGCCGGTATTTCAATAATCTCCTCCTCCATAGGATAACGATATTGCCGCACCATGAGCACCTTGCCCTCGTCTGTCAACGCAACAATCCCAACACCGCCCGGGTGCTCGACCACTTCCCTTTTTGACCTATTTCCATTTTGAAGTTCCGCTATGTCTCTTCTGACATTGACGATTATCCCCTCATATACTGTGTTAGTCTCAATCTGTTTTTCAAAAAACTTCATGTTCTGCTCTCCTCTTGTGTGATAAAAAGCATTATACACTAAGTCATGTTACGGTAGCAAATTTTTCTCTTGCATTGTCAGTCTCAAAGTAGTATAATGGCTATCGGTATTTGCGGGTGTTGCGTAATGGTAACGCTCCAGCCTTCCAAGCTGGCCACGTGGGTTCGATTCCCATCACCCGCTCCAGTGCAGATGTTGTTATAGGATTTCATATCCGTGTGACAACATCTTGCTTTATGTCCTGCACTTAATTACATCAAAGCCGCCCGTAGCGGTGGCATAGGAGTAGATTATGAGTAAAAAAATTGTATTGGCGTATTCAGGAGGGCTTGATACCACTGCTATAATTCCATGGCTCAAAGAAAATTATTTAGGCTGTGAAATTATTGCAGTTTGTGTAAACGCAGGGCAGTGCAAAGACCCTGCCGCTGTTGAGGCACGGGCGTTAAAAACAGGGGCTGATATTGCGCTTGTTTTAGATGTTACCGAAGAATTTTTAACGGACTATATTTTCCCGATGGTTAAGGCAAACGCTGTATACGAGGGTAAGTATCTGCTCGGCACATCGGCGGCACGTCCGCTAATAGCAAAAAAAATAGTCGATGTTGCGACGAAATACGGCGCAAATGCAATCTGCCACGGTGCAACAGGCAAAGGAAATGACCAAGTACGCTTTGAGCTAACATTTAAGGCATTTGCCCCTCATATGGAGATTATCGCCCCATGGCGCGTGTGGGATATTTCTTCACGGGAAGAAGCAATAGAGTACCTGAAAGAACGCAGTATCGACGTCCCTATGAAAAAAGAGCAAAACTATAGCCGTGACGACAATATTTGGCATCTCTCACATGAGGGTTTAGAACTTGAGGACCCCGCCAACGAGCCGAATTATGACCACTTACTGCAATTATCAGTTTCCCCTGAAAAGGCTCCCGACAGTCCTGAATATATCGAATTGGAATTTTGCAAGGGTGTACCTATTAAGTTAGATGGCGAAGCATTACCGCCTGTTTTGCTTGTGCAAAAACTTAATGAAATCGGTGGAAGAAACGGTGTGGGTATTGCCGACATCGTTGAAAACCGTGTCGTTGGGATGAAATCACGAGGAGTGTACGAAACACCCGGAGGCACGATTCTCTATGAGGCACATAGTATGCTTGAAACCCTGTGCCTTGACCGTCAGACAATGTCGTTTAAGGCAACAGTAGGACAACGTATGGCAGAGATAATATATAATGGCGAATGGTTTACGCCACTGTTTGAAGCACTTTCGGCGTTTGTTGACAAAACGCAGGAAACCGTAAGCGGCACTGTGCGGCTTAAATTATACAAGGGCAATATTATCCCCGCAGGCATAAAATCGCCCCACTCGCTTTACAGTGAAAACCTTGCCAGTTTTACAACGGGAGATTTGTATGACCACAAGGACGCACAAGGATTTATCACACTTACGGGACTTCCCATAAAAATCCGTGCCCTGAAAGAGAGTGAACTTAAATGAAATTATGGGGCGGAAGATTTACGGAGAAAACAGATGAAGCGGCAAGTTCATTTCACTCATCACTGTCCTTTGACCAAAGGCTGTATAGGCAGGACATAACAGGAAGCATGGCGCACGCCGAAATGCTCGGAAAAGAAAGCATTATTCCAAGCACAGATGCTACGGCAATTACGAACGCACTCAAAGGCATATTGTCGGATATTGAAAGTGGAGTGCTTTCGATTGATTTATCCTCAGAAGATATTCATTCTTTCGTTGAAGCGGAGCTTATAGCACGAATAGGTGATGCGGGACGGCGTTTACATACAGGGCGCAGCCGCAACGACCAAGTTGCACTGGATATGCGAATGTATGTAAAAGAGGAAATCGGTGAGTTAAGTAAACTTCTCGCAGAGCTACTTGAAATTTTGCTTACGCTCGCAAAAAAACACAAGACAGATATTATGCCGGGTTACACACATTTGCAACTTGCGCAGCCTGTGACGCTCGCACATCATTTGCTCGCCTATGTTCAGATGTTTCGGCGCGATTTTGAGCGGCTTGCAGATTGTTACAAACGTGTTGATGTTTTGCCTCTCGGCTCAGGTGCGTTAGCGGCGACAACCTATCCGCTCGACCGTGAGTTTGTAGCAAAAAAGCTAAATTTCTCCGCGATTTCGTCAAACAGCATGGACGCTGTGTCCGACAGAGATTTTTGCATTGAATTTGTGAGTGCTTTATCAATCACAATGATGCACCTCAGCCGTTTTTGTGAAGAATTGATTTTGTGGTCGTCAGACTCATTTGGTTTCGTTGAAATGGCAGATGCTTACAGCACCGGCTCATCAATCATGCCGCAAAAGAAAAACCCTGACATGGCAGAGCTTATCCGCGGTAAAACAGGTCGTGTTTACGGCTCGCTTGTCGCACTTCTTGCGATGATGAAAAGCTTGCCCCTCGCCTATAACAAAGATATGCAAGAGGATAAAGAATCTGTTTTTGATGCCGCAGACACTGTGAGAGCATGTTTATCGGTGTTTTCGAAAATGCTTGAAACTCTGACATTTAAAACCGAAAAAATGTATGATGCCGCAAAGAAAGGATACACAAATGCCACAGATGTTGCAGATTGGCTTGTTAAAAACGGCATGACATTTCGCGAAGCACACGAAGTAACGGGGCGGCTTGTGCTGTATGCTATTGAAAAGAATAAAAAGCTGGATGATTTGACACTAGAAGAATATACAAGCATTTCAGACATATTCAATGAATCCGTTTACTCCGCAATTTCTATAGAAGCCTGTGTAAATGCACGAAATGTTGCGGGCGGCCCCTCAGAACAGGCAATTCACGAGGCAATCAAAGAAGTTGAAGAATTTTTGCGGGGTACCGCCGGATAAACAGAGTTAAGTGAATGGCGCAGTAACTACGATAAATTTTTATTTAAGTACAAGGCAAGCTCATCAAGTGAGCCCTGCTCAAACGTTGCATTATCGGGGTCAACTTCACCCTCAACATACCCGCTGACCAAGAATCCTTTGATGCCGAGCGAGCAGGCAATCATGTCCTCCGCAGGGTTATTGCCAATCATTATACACTCCTGTGGCTCACGTTTTATCGCTTTGAGCAACTCTTTGTAATATTCAGGGTTTGGCTTACAGTAAGAGCTGTTTCCATAATGTGTCACATGCGAGAAGTCCGAAGCTGTCAGACCTATCCAGCTGAGCCTTTTTTCAACAGCACAAAGCGGAAAGAGCGGATTTGTTGCCAAAGCGACCAAACAGCCCTTTGCTGCGGCATCTCTCACAAGCCTTGCCGATATATCACTGCTTTGAGCAACTGATCTCACTTCGTCAAACTCATTTTGATAAAAACTGTCGCATGCTGCTTCCGCACGGCTGACATCGTCGGCGGAAAGGCTCAGACTCCCTGCAAAGGTTTCCCAAAAACGCTCTTTGTTGAGCGCAGAGCCGTCATTTTTAACCATAGCAGCGGTTCCTGCCCAAAGAGCATCAATCGCGACCTTAGCATCATACCCCAAATGGGCGAAAACTCTACTTATCCGGGAAATATACGCTTTAAGAAACTCATTTTGCCCCATCCGAAGCAACGTCCCGTCTAAATCAAATAAAACAGTAGTAATCATAAACACACTCCTAAATATTTAAAATGAATATCTCATGTCAAAAGTACCTGCAGTAGCCTAAAATGAAATGCTTTCATTTCACTCTACCCCACTCACTTTTGCACACTAACATTTTCTCGCAAATTATATATTACAATTAGCAAAAAGTCAACAATTCCAGTAACTGCAACCGCCTTTATTAGTAGGGTTGTTCCGCTACGATTGCGGGATTTCTTTTTGTTTGCTGTAAAATCAACTTATTATTGCGAATTTCACGAAAATAAAGTAAAATATTTACTATTATCGGCTATAGAGGGAGGGTGTGCCGGGGATAGTAATTTTTCATTTTTGGCAGAAAAGCCGCTGAACTTATTGAACTAATCGAACTATTTATAGACGAATGGTATATAGCGAGGGAAAAAAGAAACGCCTTGTTATTGCGCCTTAATGAGATTAGCGATGAAAAAAGTAATATTGTCCAAACTATTAGCAAAGAAAACTCATAAACGGTGAGTTAGTGATTACATGCTCTGCTATAATGAGACCCATGCCCCCCACCCACCACAAGGAGCTAAAACATGAAAATCGGAAAAGAAAATGAAAAACTGGAATTTAAACGTTCTACCGCCGAGCTAAGAGAGGGCGTTACTTCGATGGCGGCTATTCTCAATAAGCATGGTGGCGGCGAGCTTTACTTTGGTGTTCGTAGTGATGGAACTGCAACGGGTATCGATATTTCAGAAAAAACTCTTCGTGACATCAGCCAAGGAATTGCGAATGGACTTGAGCCGAAAATATACCCTCAAATAAGCGAAGTGTACATTGATGATAAACCATGCATTTGTGTAGCATTTTCCGGTGAAGAACCGCCGTATTATGCTTTTGGTCGAGCATATATCCGCATTGCAGACGAAGATAGGATATTGTCTCCGACTGAACTTGAAAAATATATCTTAAAGAAAAATGCAGGGCGCGAGGTTTGGGATAGTGAAATATCAGATAGTACGATAGCTGATGTTGACGAGGATGCATTGCGCGAATATCTGGAGCGGGCAAACCGTGCAAAGCGGATTGATTTCACCTACACAACTAAAGAAAACGTGCTTCGCAAGCTAGACCTTTTGGGCGGATATAAACTGAAAAATGCCGCTTTTGCACTTTTTGTCGATTCTCGTATGCTTGAAATCCAGATGGCGATTTTTGCAGGGACTGAACGGCTTACATTTAACGATATAAAAAGAGAGAACGGCAGTGTTACTACACTAATTGAAATAGCTGAGACATATATCCGCAATAACATCAGGTGGCGAGTGGTGCTTGATGGTTCTATTCAACGTAAGGAAATCCCGGAAATCCCGATCGATGCCATTCGTGAGGCATTGGTCAACTCATATTGCCACCGTCAATATACCTCATCGCAAAATAATGAAATTACGATTTACAGCGACCGCATTGAAATATACAATCCCGGCACATTCCCGGAAGGCCTTACGCCGCAAGACTTTCTTGAGGGGCGTGAGCGGTCAGTAAAGCGCAATCCACTTTTGGCACAACTTATGTACTACACAAAAGACATTGAAAGTTTCGGCACAGGGCTAAAGCGAATCACTGATGCTTGCGATGAAGCAGGTGTAAGAGTGGAGTTTCAATTGCTGAAAAAAGGATTTTCAGTTGTGTTTAAGCGCCCGGATGAAAATTTTGCTATGGCAGATAAAATTTTGGATGAACCTGTAAATGAGGTTGTAAATGAGGTTGTAAATGAGGTTGTAAATCGCAAGGAAGCGATTATGGCAATAATGAGAGGGAATCCAAATATTACCATAAAGCAAATTGCAGAGAAAACAGCCCTTTCAAGGGTTACTGTTGAACGTGAAATACAAGAAATGAAAAGGGCGAACAATATCAAACGCATAGGTTCAGACAAAACTGGGCATTGGGAAGTTGTTGATAAATGAGGTTGTAAATGAACCTGTAAATGAGTTTTTAGCCAAAGCAGGGCATTGCAAACCTACTAATAAGCACTATGAGTTCAGATAAACGATAGCCAACAAAATTGCTCCGCTTAGGGTTTATTTTTGCTGCTACATTTGCTCACACAGGGATTTGCAAATTACCGATTGAAGTTTTTGCAAATTGCCTGTTATTTCATTTGCAAATCACCTGTTGAAACAGTTGCATTTTGCCGGTTGTCGTAATATAATATGTGCATCCGAGCAGGGAGGGTTAAGATGAAATACCAAAAAAGGTTTATGGATAAAGTGCTTGCCGAGCGGCTTAACAGCTCAGGAGCGGTTCTCATTGAGGGAGCGAAAGGCTGCGGAAAAACCGAGATGGCGAAGCAAGTAGCGCATAGCGTTGCAAACTTTGATACAGATAAGCAAATAGAAATCAAAATGGGGATAGATCCCCAGCTCGTTCTCGCGGGTGATAATCCACGCCTGCTTGACGAATGGCAAGCCTACCCCGAAATATGGAACTATGTGCGCCGTGAGGTGGATGAGCGAAAAAAGAAAGGGCAGTTCATTTTGACCGGCTCTGCCACGCCGGACGATGATACAAGACGACACTCCGGCGCAGGTAGGTTTTCGGTGATACGAATGCGCCCCATGTCCCTATACGAAAAAGGCTGGTCCACAGGGGAGGTACGTCTTGCAGATCTCGTGAAAGGCGAAAGCCCACTGTCAGAGGAAGTGAAATTTGACTTAGGCGAACTTGCTGAAAAAATCACACTGGGCGGGTGGCCGGGGCTAATCGGTGAAAGTGCGGCGGAAGGGTTACGTTTTGCCGGCGACTACGTTTCCATGATTGCCGAAGTGGATATAAGCCGCGTATCGGATATGCGGCGCGATCCATATAAGGTAACTCGCCTGTTGCAATCAATCGCCAGAAACATTTCCACCGAAGCTACCATAGCCTTGCTCGCAAAAGATACGGGCGGAAGCGACGATGACTTAAATACCGATACTGTAGCGAAGTATCTCGCCGCCCTTGAAAAGCTCATCGCAGTAGATAATTTGTTAGCTTGGAATACGCACATAAGGTCAGCGGATAGGCTCCGAAAAGCGCCTAAGCGACATTTCGCAGATCCGTCGATGGCGGTGGGAGCTTTGGGTCTATCCATTGATAAGCTGATCGCGGATTTGAACTACTTCGGATTGCTGTTTGAGTCGCTTGTAATTAGAGACTTAAAAATATATGCGGACGTTTTGGGCGCGAGTCTATACCACTATCGTGACTCAAGAGGCTTAGAAATTGATGCAGTTTTAGAATATGCTGACGGAACATGGGGTGCTTTTGAAGTCAAGCTGGGAATTGGCTCAGTGGACGAAGCTGCAAAGAGCCTTTTGACATTTGCGGATAAAATTGATACGGACAAAATGAAGCCACCGGCTACGCTGACGGTCGTCACCGGCAACGGCTTTGCACATCGCAGACCGGATGGTGTAAATGTCGTGCCGATTTCGACGTTGACGGTGTGATGGTTTTCGAAGTTGTGAAAACACTCATGTATACTTACAAGTCGAATCTGTAAATGAACCTGTAGGTGAGCCTATATAAACCGAAAGTGAGAGACATTAATCAATGGCAAAACTTATTAGTGCTATGACAAAAGGCGGAGACGTTATCTGCTATGTTATAGATTCTACTGATATTGTTGCTCGTGCAGAGCAGATTCATAAGACATCATCGGCTGTCACTGCTGCACTTGGCAGACTGCTTACAGCGGCATCAATGATGGGCGCAAGATTAAAAGGTGAAATGGATTCAATTAACCTCCAGCTACGAGGAGATGGTCCTGCGGGTTCGTTTTTAGCTGTGGGTGAATCAACAGGGAATGTTCGTGGTTATGTACAAAATCCGTTGGTTGAGCTACCTCTAAATAGTAAGGGAAAACTTGATGTTGCAGGGGTTGTCGGAACGGATGGCTTTTTGTATGTTGTCCGTGACTTTGGATTTGGTGAGCCATATATCGGCAGCACACCGATTGTTTCCGGTGAAATTGCAGAGGATATTACTCATTACTACGCAACAAGCGAGCAAACACCAACGGTATGCGCCTTGGGCGTGTTGGTGAATACGGATCTAACGGTAATCAATGCAGGTGGATTTATTATTCAGTTGTTGCCGGGTGCGAGCGAAGATGCAATAGAAAAAATCGAAGCGAATGTCAGCCGCATTTCGCCAATCACTGAGCTTCTGAGCGAGGGCAAATCTCCCGAGGACATGGCGGGAATGTTATTTGAAGATTTTGAGTATGACATTTTAGAGCAACGTACCACCGAATACCACTGCGATTGTTCGCGAGAGCGAGTTGAGCGTATTCTTATTTCCATCGGCACTGATGACCTTAGGCAAATGGCGGAAGAACAACCGACAACCGAGGTCAAATGCCACTTTTGCCCAAAAGTCTACGAGTTCAGCTCAGAGGAAGTCAGAAGATTAGCTGATGGTGCGAAATAACATCCCCCCCTTGTGTCCCTTGTGTCCCTTGTGTCCGCTCTATTTACAAAAAGTCGTTCCTGTTTTTGCGTAAAACCTCAAAAAGTCGTCCCAGTTTTTGTGTGAAGCATCAATAACCCACCACCCAAATACGCGCGAGAAACGCCGCCGGTAAAGCGTAGCGTCTGTACACCGTGTTGCCGTTATCAAGCAGATACGTGATATACAGCATTTGCCCGCCGTTATCCTCAAACCGTCTGCCATCGCCTGTGTTAGCCTCCCAGAACGCATCGCGCAGCTCTCGCCTGTTATCACGGCGCATGAGTCTGTGGTCGCGTCGTTCGGCACTGCTCATATCGCTCCTTTCATCTCTCGTGAGGTCACTTCTAAAATCAGCAGTATTTAAAATATGCGAGTGTATAAATCTGGCTTCCGCTATCGCTCTGCTATCCATATCAAAAGCGTTACGGTCAGGCGCAAAACTGTCACTACTCATGTAGACACCCGCCACCCTCGACTCGGCAGGCAGATGGTAAGTGAAGCCACGCATACCAAACATGGTGACGAGCAGCATTATGCCATACAGTGCCACAACCACGCCCATAAGCGGCAAAATCCACTTTATTTTTGAAGCGATACTAAATGTTTTCCCGAAAACCATCTGTGCAACGCAAAACGTAACGGCAAACCCCAAAACAAAACCGTAATACAAAAACCATCTGCCCGTGAGCAGCGACGACACATAACCGCCGAGCAGAACCATTCCAATAACAGACACTATGAAAACAAACACATTCCTAAAAGCCGTAAACACAATGGGGTTGTCGGCTTTTTCGATTTTGCGGCTGGAAAAACAGGCAGAAGCAAGCCCGAAAAGCCCCAGCGTTATGGCTGAGTAAATCAGGAAAAACACAGGCTGTGCCACACTTTCAGCAAAACTATGATACCATGCAGCAGGGTTCGAGAAAGCAAGTATCGTCCGATAGTCAACAAAATCGACAGGATAATAACCAAACACATAAAAAGACCCTATAAGCATTATAAGCCTATGCACAAGCAGCGGAATAACAGGAAGCAATCCAAAAATCACAGCAGACATAACCCACTTGCCGCAGAGAGAAAAAGTAAAGAGCCACAGTGCGTAGAAAAACATAAATGAAATCAGATTCCGAAAGAAGAAAGCCAATACCACAGGAAAAGTATTGAGAATACTGCCGGCAACAAGCCCGCCGCTCAAGAGCCCTGTGGGAAAAGTGAGGGCACTCTCCCCTGTCGGCAAAGGATTTGGAATCCGCACTTGGAGGAGCAAGAAAAGACTCACTATAATCAGCGGTGTAATCAGCAAAATCATTCCCGAAACCGCATTTGACCAAAAAAGTTGCCCTTTGCTGTCGGATAGATTTTGGTATGCCATCGTCGCCTTGGGGTTAAATAAAAATGAAAACATAAGCATAGCTACTGCAAATGGCACTATCACAGCCGCTCCAAGCATAACAGGGTTTCGCATAGCCAAGAGGTCAAGCATATCCTGCGCTCTCTCAGGCGTATTGCCGCCCGGGAGCAAGGTTGGTAAAACTATAAAAAACGCAAAGCCAAGTAAAACCAAGAACATTACAGGCCAGTTTCGCTTTAGTTGCTCTTTCATCAAAGCTGTACTAATCATCGTCCCTATCCCCTTCCGTTTCGTAGATAAAAATTTCTTCAAGTGTCATAGGCAGGTGGTCGTACACAAGCGGGTTAAATTTCCTTATATGCGCCTCGACTTCTTCTTCCTTGCCGCGCACCACCAGAATATCCGTGCTTCCAAGCTCTTCCATGTGCAGAACATCAAGCTCATCATATGGGAAATTATTATTCAGGAAATCCGGTGTGAACGCCACATGAAGCTTGTGGACATTTGAG
>Ga0209755_10008208_pt1 | contig 11207 bp, 8 predicted proteins | sample TergutCo191P1_FD_187301 | JGI IMG/M metagenome (GOLD analysis project Ga0209755, IMG submission 187301) | Cornitermes sp. P1 segment gut microbial communities from Petit-Saut dam, French Guiana - Co191P1 (SPAdes) (version 2) | ecosystem: Host-associated > Arthropoda: Insects > Digestive system >... | reverse complement strand
CTGAAACATGTTGAGCAACTATTAGAAGAGAAATAAAGAATACAAAAAGTGACATCTAGTTGGTTTTTCTTATCCACACTGAATTATGATGCACGGTCAACCACACATCAGGTTCTTCATTGTTCAGATTGTCTTTGTGGAATTTGGCTGACATTGTGTAATATTTCCAGTTTAGACTGCCTCCTTTGGTTTGATGATAATATTAATCATTGTTTATGAAACCATGATGCCTTAACTTGTAATAACATAGACTCTTGTTCACTGAAGTTTTGATATTGTCCTTGACATATGTCAGCATTACTGTTGAAGTTTTCAGATCCCCCACATTTCTTTGAGAATTTAACCTGATGCCACTTACGAACTCCAGCATTTTATTTTGATACGAAATCTGTCTGTATCCAACTGACTTATTTAATTACACTTTCTCCCCAGCTTTCATAAGTATGTTAGTGATTATTATCACAATGTAAGCTATATGTATCGGTGTCATATTTTGTGTACTAAGATGTGATCAACTTGAATGTGTGTGTTCTTATCAGGTAAAATCCAAGTATTTTGATGTGGGAGTTTTGTACCCATCCCATATATCAGTTTGAGAATATCTTCTCTTTCTATTTTCACATTGAGGTTTCCTCACAAAATTTTCCTTAAGGAACTGATTAGTCCCACCTAAAAGCTCTTTGTGTGTCCTTGGCATGAAGCTTTATTTTCAGTTGTGGCATGTATATTCAGGACATGAATCAGTAATACTAGAGTATAGGATCCCCCCCTTATGATGCTTAATTTTCTGAATATGAACGAGGGATATGTTTTTGACTTATAGTCAGGTAAATATGGCATCTCAACAGTGACTAACGAGTGTTATATAAACTCAGTCCTCTTAGCTGTTGGTCGGATTCCCTTATGTATGAAAAATACCATTGTTCTATTCTTTCATTGAAAAATATGTAGCTTTTGCCAGGGAAATAACATGTTTGCCCCACTAACCTCTTGTACACTTACTAAATGTGAATTCTACATTGAGAAGTCTCATGTGACTGATTTCAGTAAATTGTTCCCACAGAAACTCCTAATATTTCAAGGTCCAAATTTAAAGCTTCATTCTGTAACATATGATAGTGTGATAAATGATATTATTCATTGCTGATCATAATGAATACTGTGTTCTTGTGACAGAAGGAGTGAGGATTATGAACCCGTAAGTTCATTAACATGCCATGCCTTCAATGTGTTTGGTGTGCTGTCTTTCCATTGTGTATTTCTCAGTTTTCAGCTGTGCACATGCACATGTAATGACATGAAAAATATTATTTCAGTACTAATGTTTGACTGCACAAAGGTAATCTTAAATGTAATAATAGCTCCATGCAATGTAGTTCTGTGTGCGTGTGTGTGTTTTTAAATTTGGGTGTTTTTAAAAACATTTTATGTGGTGTTAATATTTTGGTAGTGTGGTTGAATCACTGCCATAGAATTAAATAGAATTAAAATTATCTTTTCATAATTAAGTTGCCTATTGTGAGCCAGAAATTTCTTTGGTTTCTGAAGTATTATACTTAGGCTATAAGGTGAGTGGGAGAACCACACAGTTGTATTAGAGAACATAGTTTTAAGCTTGATATCTTACAGAATTCCACTATAAGGATATTATTCTTAACAACTGCATTTTTTGTTGTAAGATAGTAGCCAAGGAGTCTTAAATAAACTACATTCAATGACATTTATGGCAGATGAATGTAAAGTTATTTCTCTGATTTTTGAGATCCAACTGTTTTTGTGGAAAGTACTGCAGTCCTGATTAGGATGATGCATACTTTAATTGACTGGTGGGCAATATACAGCTGGTTTAAGAACTTCAGTGACGATGTGTGTACAGAGGTCATGTCAGCATACATTCTCAATTATATAAAAGCAGAAGTATTATGTTTAGTGTTAACTTTCAGCTGTTGAAGTTCATACTGTGCATGCAGATTTGAGATAAATGGGTTCTTATGTGTCATTTGCGTCTCCTACTTCTTAGTGTACTTCCTATCTTGCTGTGTGTTAAGGTTATAAATTATTAGGAGTGGCAATTATGGCTACTATCATAGACCATTCTATAGAGCTTGCTGTGTTATGGTCGCTTAGTTGATGGCGTGGTAGTTAAGAGCTGAGTCTGGAGTAAGATTGAAATCTGAAGGCACAAATTCTTGTCACGTACATGCTCCTATGATCTCTCTGAAGAGCAGGAGTGGCACCATTTTAACTTCCAGAGAGAATGCTAACACAAAGAAGTGGGTACATCCCTTCAGTCATACTGTTCTTTCAGGGTTATGGCCATGAGGACCCATTTTAAGGCTGAATCTGATTTCTCTACCTTCTTCCTGGGTGTCCAGAGCCTTGTTTACCAGCAGTTGTATAAAAATAGAGCATGTCATGGAAATTAGTATTGATAGCAACTGTAAGGTTCTGCAAAATGTTGCGTTTCTACTAGACTGCATGGTGTCACCTTCCAGAAGACAGTATTCTTCATAGCCTCTGCTGTGAAAATGTGAGCCTTACACGTACGATTAAGTGTCTCTTGAGGTTTGAATATTTTACATTTTGCAATGCTGTCTTGAATAGACATCTGGTAACTGGCAGAGCTACCCAATCCACTCATATTCCTGGCATTACTGGAGACAGTAAGCATGCTGTTACAACTGGGACCAACACAAAAAACAGTCTCTGAAAGTAAATAGCACTGTAAAGACCTCAGCATTTATCATGCAACTGGAAGTAATGCATGCAATTTTGAAGCAAGTGGAGAGTTATAACTTCTTGAAAATGTGCTGGGAAGTTTGTGGGAAGGTCTAAAGGTACCAAATGCTGTTTCTCAAAAGAGAGTTGTAAATGTGATACTTTGTATGCATTGGAACATAATGACGTACTGTCCCTTCAAAACTGCATAGGCCTACTGGGTGCAATTTACACATAATTTTGAAGCATTTCGCAGTACCTAGGGATTTTTGTAATACAATATCAACCTTGAACTTAGGTATCTCCAATCCATAATGATTAAGAGATAATATGTAAGAATATTTGTAGTCTGTCAGCAAAGTGTTTAGTTATGCTTGAGGGCATAAAATGTTTGTTTATAGATAAAAGGAACAGATATGGTTTGATTCCAAGAATATTAAAAATAAACATTTCTTACAATTATAAGTGCTGTTTTTATTACCTTTCCTGCCCACAGTCCATCCTTTTCCATGCATCATATGAAAATGTATGTTATCATCATCTGATTAATTTTATTCATTGGATTTCTGATGTATTTAAACCAAGAGACCCATCATGAAGCGAATGTAGTTTGCATTTCATGGGTCACAGTTTGAAGCTTCTAGTTTATATTCATGCACTTGCTCTTTTGTTGGAGCCATGGATATTGATGACACACTTTAGATTCATCTCAGTACAGCCAGACAGTTTGTACCTTTTTCAAAATGAGCCACAACCCGCCACCATCCACAGTCCTGTTTGAAATTGGTCTGTAATTTTATGTTTTGCTGACCATGCATCCTGGTACAACTCTGGGTAAATGACGAACTTGATGCACAGTTACGTTATATAATACATTTATTAGTATAATCCCTTACATGTTTCGAGCAACTCTGTTCTCATCATGAGGAGGTCAAATTGTATTAATACAACATCTGGTATAGTATTCTTTGTAAGTGACTGTCCGGTGTGCAGGTTGAGCAGGACTGATTATTGAGAGTTGGGTCTGTAATGTTGCAGCATCAACTCCATACTTGATTTTAAGGATAGCAACATTTTGTGTTCCTAGTGGACCTTCAGATTATTATTTAGTCCCAGTGGGAACTTGTTTTGTTAGGTCACTTGTGAAGTATTGTAGGTAGCTTACTCAGTAGTTATGATTCATAGATTTTATTAAATTAGCCAATAGGGATACCTATAACATAGTTGGATTCAAACTGCTAGTAGAGGTATGTTTTCACCCTGCTATGGAAGAAGCAAATATCCGTTTCCCCCATCTCCAAGGGAACACTTACAGTATCCTAGTTTCCACGGGATAATTAGAATTTGTGTGAAGTGGACTAAGGGCCTTGGCATTCATAATTCCACAACAAATAGTTCTGGTCTGAAGGTACTTTGAGGATTATATTCTGAATCATTAATTTTATTATAAGAGAATTCTCAGACTTGTCAAAAAGTGAATATTGATTTTTCTGATGGCTATGTATGTCTTCATTTTAATGATTGGAGCTCGTAGGTGAATAAATTTTGCACAGTGAAGGTAGTAAATGATGTACCTAGTGAGTGGGACCATTTAAAGCAAATGAAAGTGGTTGAAAACAAGAGGACATTTGCAGGAGGATGGCAGCAACAGAACTGCATTCCCAACTTCTTGAAGTGAATGACCCATATGAACATTGGATTTTAGTTTGAGTTCTCCTTCGTAGCATATTCCAATGAAGGTGTGTGTTTTTTACCTCATTCCTGAGGCATATTGGAATTTTGATAACTTCCTTTTGTTGTTTATTGCTTGTCCTTTAGTTATGAATCATTTATCTTGTGAGAATCTGTATCTATAAGTAACAGTTTAAGAAATATTTGTCTCTTATATTTTTTGATTATTGCAGATAATGGTTCTTCACGTCGATTGTGGAGATTCAAGGACCCTCAGGCCAATTGCTACCGTTGTGACGTGTGCTTCAAGTGTTTCACTAGACGGGATCACCTGAGAACCCACAAAAAGAACTTGCATGGCGAGGATGCTGGTCCTTTTGCTTGTATTGTTTGTTCTCAACTTTATAAGAATATTGATAGTCTACGCAAACATATTGCTAAATTTCATGTAATGCGGGCCAAACCTACAGATGAGACAAAACTTATTTGATGTTGGCATTATTACTGGTCTTGGATTCTGGAATTTGTTTTGAACTTGCAATGCTGAAGTATCAGAACTCTTGTTAGCTTGTGGGCTCCTCTGGGGTCATGTATGTATGCTGGTTTTACATATATATACTTGCTTTGGATATAATTATGCTTCCAGACTGATTCTTGAATTTCATGATGCCTTTTATATTCAGTGATATTTTGCAGTCTTTACGATGGTAACACACTTGCATTGTCTTCATAATTCAAGTGGAAATTACCAAGGAGTAACACACTGTAAGCTTTATTCACAGTATGAGGTTAAAATCTTGTTCAGCCTATTAGCCAAGCTAAGGTTTTTTGCTGGTTTTTCTTATTCTCTACAAGTGATTGTCGTGACAGCATCTTCAGTAAGCCACAGGCGCCTCAAATTCTTACCACTCACAATTTATGATCATCTTCCTATTTATTCATTATCATAGTATGTCAATTGCAGTTGTGTCATCCAGTAACCAAAGGATTAGTCATTGAAGTGGTTTGGGTCTTCATTCTTTGTCTGTACAAAATTTACTGCAGAAATTTCAAAAGTGCAACAGAGAATGAAACTGTAAGTTGTTTTATAGCATATAACTGACTGTGTAAAGAAACAGGGAAAACTTCCAGGAAGTTCCAATTTGTGTAAAGTTATGCGCTCATCTAAAACTGCCACTCCAAAGTCTGGTTGGGATTTGATCAAACCACATGTTATTTGCACTTTACAGGTTTATACATTTATCTGTAATAAATTAATTATTATTCCACTAATTTTAACCAGACCTTTTAGAGTAAGAATATTCATTTATCAGATAACTCAATCAGTGTTATGTCTCAGCTAGGCAATGGGACTTGTTACTGGCAAGGAGCAGGAGCTTTTTTGTTTCTACCTTGCCCAGGCTGTCTCTGGGCCTACCCAGAGTCTTATTAGATGTCAGAAATAAAGCAGGCAGAGTATGATGACCACTTCCCTCTCTGTTGAGACCTGAGGTCTGGAATGCATGTGGCACCACAGCTATATGTATGATACGGTGCTACAGCAGAAGGCAACCTAGTAGTGTAGTACTAAAAAGTTCTGTGCTTAAGATTTTGCATAAGTTTGGATGTTGACATGATCCAAAAGAGGAGACTGTGATCTCATGTTTTTATTTATGCACTGACCAAAGTCTGAATCATGAACTCCAACTTGATAACATAACTGCAGTTTGGTGAGGGGAAACAGAATAAACACCAATACTGATCTTAAACTTTGTTTAGCCAAATGGTTAAAATCTTAATAAAGCATAACTGCAAATCAGCAACAGAGAGATAATTAAAGATGAAAGTTTTGGCCAGTGTGCAATCCAGATGCCACAGTTTAATCCTAATATGTGTCCTTTAGAATCTAGCAGAAGGACGGTTTTTAATTTAATCATGTACCATCACTATAATACAGATATACTTATTTAATGCTACTTGTATGTGCAAAGTTTTATACCGAAACTGGTTATCGAACACGGCTTTCAGCCAGATATGGTTTGTACTTGTTTGGAAAGCCCTTCATTCAAGTACTTCAGCACTGCAATCCAAGTAAATTTGTCATAGGAAATGAAATGAAATGTATTCTTTGTTGTTGTTCTTTGTACAGATAAATGTGAATGATTTACAGCAGCCTGTACTTGAATATGTTGCTTGTTTTATCTCCTGTTGGTGTGATGTATTTAAATGGAGTATGTTGCGGTTGGTGGATATGTGCAAGTGTGTGAAGAAAGTACAAATTTCATCCCTACCTTCTAGTTAGAATTGTTGCTTTATTTTTAGTTCTGCATTAACTTTTATTATTATGGCAAACTGAAATATATTTGAGAGAAAAATCTGAAAGAAATACATGATGCATATATTTTGTGTGCTGTAGGTTTTGTTATGTGAGCTGTTGTAGAAAAGAATCTGTTGTAGCATGAAAGTGAAAGATCTGCCTTACTGATTAAGTAGAGAAACAAATTGGGACAGCACACCACTGTGCAGCCAAATGTTGTGGTCATTCAGTTAGCGTATCTGGGTCATGTCCTGGAGGTACCGGGTTTTAAACGCACCCATTTCCTAGTAACTAGCTATTCTGGCAAGTTGTCTTTTCATAATGTCTTTTTCAGTTAAATTGAATTCTGAAATGTGTATATGTTTGACAGTGGTTTAGATAAGAAAGTTTGGTACAATTTGTTGAAGCTTTTTGCATTTGCAGTTATTACAGATATGTTATGTACATCAATCAAATGTTACAAAACCATGTGACATAGAAGGTTTAGCAGGGGTAAGATTTAGTTATGACATGTTTCATGTAAGAAGGAGCCATATAGATGTGGCCCATAATTTTGTAGCTGATAATACTGGTTACTGTAGAGTTTGATAGATACTAAACAGAGTGAATACAGTTATTTGTTGAAATTTGTATACTGTATGAATTTTCTAAGAAAAAATAATTTTTAAAATAAGGATTTTTTGTTAGAAATTGTATTTATATTCATATTTCTTTTCTTTGCCTTATTATCATTATTAAACTGCTATGTCTTATGTTTGAAATTTGAAGTGTAAATTGTATGATTCATGATCTTTCTTTGCTTTAGAAATTTTTAATATACTATGTATTAGAATGATCAGAATTCATTTGTTTACTGTGTATGAGCCATATGGATGAAATGATTAGGCTGTCTCTTCTTTGCTTTATTACATGCTCAACTCAAAATTACATTTGCTTTTTTTTTTTTTTTTTCTAAGTACTGTCACATGTCTCCTGAATTGCTTTATTGTGGTAAATTTTGCCATAATATATTTCTTGCAAAATAAATTTAATATGTTCTGCTGTAGTCCCTCTGAAAATCAAAATCACCCACTCAACTCATGACCAAGAATTGTAAGTTTTGGTTGCATGTTAGGTCTAAAATGCTGTTTATGAAAACTAAACAAATTACTAAAAATTCATTGGCACCATGTCCAGATCAGTTTTGAATCCCACGCATCTGCTGTCCAGTCTAGGTCTCTTTCCGTTGTGGGTAAAGTGGCTATTGTGGATGAAACTCCTCACTCACCCTTGTTGAAGCGTAAGATACTTGAAGTGATATTTCCATTTCCCCCACATATCTTACGGGCTGGTTCTTAAGCATAAGGACAGTTTTACCTTTCCTCTTTCATTTATACTTTTTGCGCATTTTAACATTTTCGTTTCTTAATACTCATGGAAGTTTCTTTGTTACTGTTGTGCTTGTACATTTAAACAACATTATTGAGGAAATTAATTATGCATCAGTTTGTATGCTGTGTGATGGAAGTAATATGAGCGTTTTATGTTATTGCAGCATTGTATCTGATGGTTCTGTTCTTCTAGGATATGAAGCAGCATCAGTGGCTATTCAGATTGTGATGCCATGTTGCAACATAGTGCCATCATATTTAAGGGTCCTGTGTCCAAAAAGTACAGGACCCTTGTAGATGATGGCACTATGTGACCTGCCAATGTTGCGTTCTGATTACCTAGTGAAGCAGTATCCTACCCCAGAAGAATGGAGTCCTCAATTAACATGTAATCTCATTTCTGACAAGATACAAGAAACTTCTGTTTGCACATCATATGATTTTGTCATACATGGAGCAGTTCTCATTAACTTGTACTTAGCCTATGTGTTTATGATGAAATGTATTATGATGCTGGATACTAATGTGAATTTTTAATAATCCTACAATGTGCCTTGTTTTGTACAGCCTGATTTAATTAATTATAAGCACCAATATTTTTGTATGTGTACGTTGTGCTGTCTTTGTCAGGTGTTGTGTTAATAAATTACTGATTTAATTGAATCTATATTTCTTTACTTCCAAATGTTGATAGTATGTAAATATGCACACGGAATTCAAGAAAATATATCATGCTTGTACTAGCATTGATTTTAAAATAGTGCTGTGATTAATCATCCCTTTGTGTAGGTTCTATAAAATGATATTAAAAGAAATGTGAACTGACTGGATAGCTTTTTTCTGTGATGTGTCAGAAGATGTGTTCATTTCTTTTGAATTGGTATGAGTGGAACTTGAAGCTGGTAATTATTGCATTAGCTATGGTTTTCATCACTAGGGTTCAGTCTTTAGCACCAGCAGGGATTTTGCTTTTTATTGCTGGGGCCCACCCAATTGCCTTCCAGTGGGTGCTTGGGGAGAGTAGCTGGAGCATAAAATTGACCACTCATGTCTATCAAGTACTGAGATTAAGAATGAGTGGACTGTTACTTCTGCATTCCATATGCATATGTACAAGCAAAACTTTACTGATTTTGTGTCTGATCTTCACTTGTGATTATTAGCAGTATTTGAGAATAATATTGTAGTTTTCAACGATACTACAGAACTGTTCCAGGATGTTACTTGAATTGACTTCTTAAACAGTTGAGGTGAATATTATTAAAATATGTGAGTCAAGCTGTCTCTTGTTTTGTCAGATAAGCGTGTTGTTCAGATGGCTGAAAATGAAGTTTCAGTGCTGCTTGTCAGACTCTAGATTGAATTTCAAGCTCATATGTCTCTTTTTGTCTGTAATTTGGAGGGTAGAATTTCTTTTACAGCCAAAGCATTGGCCTTTCTCTGTCCCTTATCACTTTGATCTTCATGCAGAACAGTGGTGTGTGAGACAGTATGTATTGTAGTTTTACCATCCATTGTGTTGTTTATGTATTAAAACTTCCCAGAGACTGTTGTGTGGTACCCATTTCAAATTGCTGCAGAGAAACTATGCTGGGATGAAAACATGATGGCATGTGAGTGGTAGAGGAAGCTACAGGCATGTTATGTTGCAATTTCTTATGCCTGCATGTTACTGTAATGCATTTTTATGTGAAAAGTTGGCAGTAGGTTTTGTGCCTTTGCACCATTATGTGCAAGCATCCTGCACTCTGTTTGTAATTTGATATAATTCAACATAATAAACATTTAGGGAATTGGATTTCTGTCATCTGGCATTCTCATCAACTTGTCTTTTTATTTTCATTTCTTATTGTTTAACATGTTATTCAGAATGGCATTTTTAATTCCTCAGTTTTACTTTCATTTCATTTATTGTCTGTGCATCTTGCTGTATAACACTTCAGTCCTGTATCACCACTAAAATTCTTGTTCGTATTATAATATATTGTGACATGTTTTCATAACTTATCATATTAATGAGGTGATATGTTGTTTGTTTCCTATTGGGAGTTGTTCCTTTAATCCTGAAAGTTATGTCCTTAATTTTTCTTTTTTTCATCACTTTCATAAAAAAACACTTTTAGTTTTGTTCATTAACTGTTTTATGTTGTAATGTTATGACTTAGGTTTTTCTGTGCTTTTTCCTCAGTTGTAAAGCAAATGCCAGGGTATGACTCGCAAAGACGGGGCAAGGCCTGCACTCTTCCCAATTAGGCAGTGATTTTTACGCGGTTAGTTCATCGTTAATTTTAGTTTGACCACTGTGGGTTCGAATCCCAGAAAGCCTTCCAACCAAAGTTGTTAATTATGTTGTTCTATGTATTGTTTGTGTGTAAATGTGTACTGTACTACTGTCACTGGGTGTCAACCCAATTGCAGTTAACATATATATCAAATATCATACACAGCCTGCTACATACTATCTTGCACATCATGTGTAATCACCAAAGAAACATTCTGAAGAGTGGAAAACATAACCTTCAAGTACTGAGACTGCATAATTTGCGTAATTATAGTTTTCATGCTTGATTTATTCCTAATTCTGTTTCCCACAACTTGTTCCTTTTGTGAATCAGAATGGTCAGTGTTGTGTAAATGTTCAGTACTGTTCACAAGTATGTACATTGCTAAGGCTGTGTGGTGATAATTTTTTGTTAATATCCATGATTTCTCTTATGTGGATGATGTAACTGTTACATTTCTTACAAAGTATGTGGCATGGTTGTTGAGAGATAGCATTTGGGCTGACTGTGATAATGCTAGTGTTGTTGCAGGGTGTCAGCGAACACTTAAGCTAAATATTGGGACATTTTCATGCCCTGTTATGTTACAGGACATTTACGAGAAATCATGACATAAAGGTGAATGCTTGTAATCTACATGGGGAAGAATGTGGGCCATTTCATTGTTGTGTGAACAGTGGTCCAAGAATGCTGAGAGCATGTGCAAACACACAGCTGACTACCACCATAAGGCAGCAGCTACCACAGCATCCTAATATTAGCTTTTGCATCCATCTTGTGACTGCAGTGAAAGAAGGGGTTGGATGCACTAGGAATCTTCAGCTTTGCTCCTGTTGCTGTAGTTTCACCAGAGCAAAAACAGTTTATTTG
>Ga0209755_10008207_pt1 | contig 11208 bp, 3 predicted proteins | sample TergutCo191P1_FD_187301 | JGI IMG/M metagenome (GOLD analysis project Ga0209755, IMG submission 187301) | Cornitermes sp. P1 segment gut microbial communities from Petit-Saut dam, French Guiana - Co191P1 (SPAdes) (version 2) | ecosystem: Host-associated > Arthropoda: Insects > Digestive system >... | reverse complement strand
GTGCTCAGGACTGTGCCGTCTGCAAGAACTGCACGGATTAGCACATCCACTAGCTCGCGCTCATAATCAAACTCCACTACCAGCGGTGCGCCGGTAAATGTAACGCTCACTGTCGCAGGGTCGCTGACCAGTGTATAGTTTGCCAGTGCTGGTGCTGTTATATCTGTCGCTGTATCCGCAGGGACGTTCATACTCTCTGTGCGGATTACCCTTACGAAGCTGCCTGATGCGTCAACTTCATTTAGGATCACCGTCACGTTGCCTACTGCGCGCTCGTACTCGAATGTAAGCACGTTGCCTGTGGCTGACACATTTGCTATCGCCTGTGTCAAATCTCCAACTAGGTTGAAGTTCGGTATATGCGGGGCGCTGTGGCTAAACGGCTGGTCTATAACCGCAGGCAGCTGGAATGGCACGAAGCCAGGTACCAGTTCTTCCGTGCCGGCTATTACTGCACGTATTTCTACTGAAGTTTCCAGGCTCTCATACTCAAACGTATGGGTCAGGGGAGCTTCTGCCACGTTAAACACATGGTAGTACGCTTCAGCATCTAACAGGCGGAAGCCTGTCGGCCTAAATGCATCCACGCGGAATTCCCCGCTGTTGCGGCCCGCTACCACGGTGTAGCGGTACAGCTCTTGCGTGCCTGCACGGCCCACTACTGTGAGAACCACTGTGTAGTCTATCACTATTTCTTCTATCGGGGTGTAACGGAAGGTAACTTCTGCGTTGTTGCTGAGGTTTGTGAAGCTGGCGTTCTGACTGCCTGCTATTACAAAGCTGGGTATATGCGGTGCGAATATTGTCATGCTGCCGCCGCGCGGTACGTTCACCGTGCTCTGGAAACCTGGCAGGAGGCCGCTTAGGTCTGCCCCTGTTGTGCCGTGAACCAGGTTAATGGTTATCTGCACTTCGTCACGGACGTACACGAAGCGGGCTGTGGCCGGGCCTACTGTTACTGTCTGGCTCGCTGACTGGCCGTCACGGAGCTGGAAGCCCAGGAAGTCAGGGGCAGTGACTGTAACACTGCTGCCTACCATCGCACTGATTACATAGCTGTAGACGATTGTGTATGCGCCGTCTTCATACAGGACTGCTTCCACTATTACCTGGTCCTCTGTTGCAGGCTCAAACACGAAGTCTATGTGCTGGCCGCCTGCCGTTACAGGTACAAGCACCGGGCTTGTGCTGCGAAGGGCGTAGTAATCTACAGGGATTGCGTGGAATGTGTCCGTATCTCCCAGGCGGTGCCCAAGTGACGGCCATGTGCTCAGGACTGTGCCGTCTGCAAGAACTGCACGGATTAGCACATCCACTAGCTCGCGCTCATAATCAAACTCCACTACCAGCGGTGCGCCTGTAAATGTGACGCTCACTGTCGCAGGGTCGCTGATTAAGGTGTAGTTACTTAGTGCAGGTGCTGTTATATCTGTCACTGTATCCGCGGGGATGTTCATGCTCTCTGTGCGGATTACCCTCACGAAATCACCAGATGCGTCAACTTCATTTAGGATTACTGTCACGTTGCCTACTGCGCGCTCGTACTCAAATGTAAGCACGTTGCCTGTGGCTGACACATTCGCTATTGACTGTGTCAAATCTCCAACCAGGTTGAAGTTCGGGATATGCGGGGCGCTGTGGCTAAACGGCTGGTCTATAACCGCAGGCAGCTGGAATGGCACGAAGCCAGGTACCAGCTCTTCCGTGCCGGCTATTACTGCACGTATTTCTACTGACGCCGCCAGGCTCTCATACTCAAAGGTATGGGTCAGGGGAGCTTCTGCAACGTTAAACACATGGTAGTACGCTTCAGCGTCTACAAGGCGGAAGCCTGTCGGCCTAAACGCATCCACACGGAATTCCCCGCTGTTGCGGCCCGCTACCACGGTGTAGCGGTACAGCTCCTGTGTGCCTGCACGGCCTACTACTGTTAGAACTACTGTGTAGTCTGCTATGACCTCTTCTATCGGGGTGTATAGGAACGTAATAGTCTCAGCTTCAAGGATGTTTACGCGCAGCGCACGGCTCGCGCCTGATATTATGTGATCCGGCACATGCGGAGCAAAGAAAGTCTGTGTACTTCCGCGCGGCACGGTAATTTCAACCGGAACTGCCACGCGCTCGCCGCTGGTGTGATGACGCATTTCTATCGTCACAACAACCACGTTCGGCTCGTAGCGGAACTCTATTACACCCGGTATGGCACCCGTTCGGACCGGATCTTCTGTTTCTAATAATCTAAACCCTTCTACAGTTGGGGCTGTTATACGGATTGAGCTGTATACAGGACCCACGATTGTAGAGCTTTGCAAAACCGCACCTGTAGTATCGTCAATTGCAACTACAACAAGCTCGTTTTCGGCGCGGTTGCGGTATTCAAACACTACCACCTGGCTCTCGTCACCGGAATCTATAAGGACAAGCCTAGGTGACTGACCTACCAAAACGCGGTCTCCGCCCAGATGCGGCGCCGGAATTTCGGCCACTTCAGAAATGCGGTACGGGCCTTGATTTGTGAAGGTATCCAGAAGGCTTCCATCATGATAGCATCTCAGCTCCACAGTCACATAGCGCTCAACTCTCGTAAAGAGATATGTTACTGTAAGATGTATGCCATCAAATGTAACTATTTGCTCTACTTGACCCGGCATCACCGTGAAATGATCCGCGGTTAAATCCGCGATCGGAATTAGTGTCGGGGTGCCTGTCGGAATATTCATGCTCGCGCTGCGGATAATCCGTCCGTACGCGGTATCCTCACGCAGGATTATGGTGACGTTGCCTATTGCGCGCTCGTATATGAAGTCCATATACTGATTCACCGTCACAGGGTCGATAACTTGTGTCAGCGGATCACCTGCTCTTAGGTTAAACCCATTGATAAATGGCGCATTGGCGCTAAACGGCTGGTCATTTACAGCCTGTATTTCGATTGGTGTGAACCCGGGCACAGGTACCCTATCCCCGCCATCGTAGTAGAAGGCGCGAACAGTTATGATACGGGCGCGGCTCACATATTCAAATGTAACTGTGATATCTTCGCCTTCTACGTTAATCTCTTGCGGAGAAACGCTTACCAGTTCAAAGCCCGGCAAATCAAACGCATATACATTCTCAACTCCGCTATCTGCATTGCGCAGGAATGTGAAGCTATACAGCTCCGCCCCTGTATCGCGGTTAATTCCGCGTACGTTCACAGAAACAGGATGGTGTACAGGCTCAAAATAGACTCTAAATAATGCGTTTTCATCTACATTGTCAATATAAATTTGCGAAACTTCATCGCCGTCCATCGTAATTCTCTCTAAAGAGTAACCAGACAAGTAGGTCGGCAGATGGGTAAATACCGTTCCGCGCACAACCCTTGCTACAAAACTGCGGTCTTCATTTATGGTAAAGACGCCCGCATCGTCAGCCTGCCAGTACTCTACAGTAACTTTAAGCCTCTCATCGGTATAGCGGAAGGAAATGACATTATCTTCTCCGCCCCTCACCGCGAGGCTTTGCAGCTCAGGTGTATCAGCGTGCGGTGCAAAACCTTCGCCCGCCAAGTCCATGATATTGGCCTGGAAGCGGCTCTCTACAATCGCAGCCACTACAAAGCGGTGGATTTCTACTTCACTACCATCTTCGTCAATGAAGAAGTGGCGGACAACCACATACTCCATAGTATCTTCGCGGTAAAGGAACTCAACAACAATTTCTGTTTCACCGGGGTTTACAAACACTGTGCGTGTAAGAACATCCACAAGAGTGAAGCCCGGAATGTTTTCAAGGGCAGTCGCCCTGAACATCTGGCCCATGCGTCCATTCTCTGTAACAGATGTGGCAATGCCCGGGATTACTATAGCCTGACCAGTCGCCTCGCTTACCGCACGGATTGTAACCGGAATTGTCCTCATTTTGTAAGTATAGGTGACTACATCGGTTGTGCCGTCAAAAACTTCCGCTGTCTGATCTGCCGGATACAGGTCAAAATGATATCCTGTCAAATCAGGGATGGGCACCTCTTCTCCCGGAACGAGTTCAAGGCTGTCCACACGGATAATTTCGCCAGTGTCATAGTCTCTCAGCGTAACGGTAACATTGCCTGTTGCCGGCACAAAGTCAAACCGCGCCTCATTGACACCCGCCGTAACAGGGTCAATCAGTTGTGTAAGGCTCTGCGACGGCGCCAGTACAAACCCGGGAATATGCGGAGCTTGCACGGCAAAGGGCTCGCCAATATTTGCATCGGTAAATAACACAGCAGCAGATGTAAATTCTGTGCCGTCAACCTCATTAAACGCACGCGCAACTACTGTCGCAGTATTCGCCTCATACCAGAATGTAAGAGTCTGGCTGCCCAAGCCCGGGTCAATTACGAAGGAGCTCCCTGTACCATCAGCAAGAAGGTTGCCGTGTTCGTCATAGACATCAAACCCAATTAGGTCATGATCCGCCAAAGTCAGCGCATTTATTGTAACCGGCGCCGCATTTGGCAGCATGTGGCTTGTCATAACAAATTCTATAGTCCGCGGATAATCAGTGCTGAAGAATCTGGTTGTGATAACAGACATCCCAATTGTCTCTTCAAGCTGGAATTCAAATGTTTGAGGAGCTGCGCCAAATGTGAACAAATGCTCTATCGGGCTGGATTGCACCGGTGTCCAAACAGCCGGCAAAGTTACACTGTTTAATGATACAATCATATCTTCGCCCACATAACCAATGAATGTGCGCGACTCCAGCGGGAACGATGTCCCACCCACTGTTGTGCCATACCAAGTTACAGTAACAGGCGCCGCTTGCTGGCGGTAGAGCAGAGTCACTGTAGCGTTGTAGTATACAGTGTGGAATCTGACTGGCAGCGGCTGCTGCCCCTGTACATAAGTTATGTTATTTGCGCCGTCATCAATGCGGTACCCAACAAACAGGAATCCAGGTATTGCCGGAGGTGTCCTAAGATATTCCTGGCCCCTAAAGAGATGCACTACGCTATCAGAAGGCATGGCCGGATCTGTACCCTCAACGCCTGCAGAATCAAGCACACGGAAGCGCTCAATAACAAACTGGTGTTTGTCTGCCATGTTGTGGTCTGTGGCAAAGGCGTACCTGAAAGTCACCTCTGTCACAACAGCCGGGTTAGCTGCGAAGTTCTCACCTGCGGGAACTGTTATAAGGCGTGCATACGGGTTGTCCGGCAGCACGTCTGGATTGAAGGGATCATCCGCCCAGTGGTCAAACAGCCATGTGCCGGCGAACATCATATGTATACCGCGCTCAATTACATGCCCAGGGTTTCCTGTGCCCGGAGGCAGGTCAAACATGTCGTTTGACACTCTAAACTCGTGTCCCACACGAAGGCTAATAAGCTGAGATGGCGCAAGGGTAGCCGGAAGCGGGTTATTTACGTAAAATCCGCTCCAATTTACCAAAATTGTACCCTTCTCTTGATCTGGAATACCGCTGCCTGTGGAATCCCTTGCGAAAAGCCATTCAATACGCACAGGGCCCGGAACTGCCGCAAGTTCATCTGTTGTCAAAATTGCCTGGAGGGCATTTTGGTTATGAGTCGGGCAAGTGCCGGGATTTTCCGCCGCAAAGTCCGCAAAGTCAAAGCGGTGCCAGCCATCTCTGCCCGGAACTCCCACAATGCGGTAGCCCACAGGCACCCGGCCCGCTATAACAGGGGCGGTGCTTGTGAAGCCCGGGTTTTCCGGCCCGGCCTGGATTGCATGTGTACTGGGGGTAAGCAGGACAGTTTCCGGTCCTGAAGGAACTGGATTATATTCTTCCACACCGATAAAGTGTTCTTCAATTGTCATCATTCCCAGTTCATAAGTAATGAACAGGATTTGTGGTGGCTGCGTTTGTACCACTTGCGGATTAAACTGAGCAGGATTTGAAAAATCAGATGTCAGTTTATTTAGTATAAAGTTCCATGTCGGGCTGACAAACCAGCCAGTCGGCGTATTGTCAGCATCGCTGGGCGGCACAAAATGCCCGCCGTAATGTTGGAATCTGGTACTTTGATGCGGCACAACCGGAAGGCCGTCCGAGCCAATATCAATTGGCATACTTATTGTGGTGTAGTCTCTCCCATCAAATTCCACCGGAGTTTCCACAGCATCCGACACTCTAAAGCGCACTTCAACATCATGCCACCACATACCCGGAAGTTGTGTATATATGATGGTATAGTGATAGAAATCTCTGGCTTGATTTGAGTCCCACAACTGGTTCGTAGCCGAATTGTGGAAGTTCTGATCTAATCTAAAGTCCCAATGTTGTTCTCTAGTTACAGGAGGGTTGTTGAGAGTACTGCTGCCGCCGTTTACAAAACCATTGAACGTGCCGCGGATTTCCCCTCCCCAGTGGTGGTGGAATTGCGGGTTAGCCACAATTCTAACCGTGTCAAAACCGTCCAGCGGATCTGCAATTACATTTCCTGAATAATCCAGAGGAACACCAAACTGCGTTCCACCGTCAGGAGTTGTCATACGGCGGTACGCATAAAGCTGCCTCTCATACCGTCCGTCAATTATCATCGGCGGACCTTCCACCATACCGCGGACATATAGGTGGCGTATTGCAAATAGATTAGTAAATTCAAGGGTCGCACCCAAAACCATGTCACTGCCATTGCGGTTAACTGAGCCCTGCACCCAGACGATAGCATTCGCCGTAAGCGGAATCATCTCACTGGTCAAGTCGCTTCTTACGCTTACAACACCGCGCTCGTTTGGAGCAGCAGCGTTAAATGCCGCATCAAATGACGCTGCATCATTCTCATCCGAAATCTCTGTTTCGGGCAGCAGCTTAACAAACCTAAGCTCGGCCGGAGGAAGCACTACTTCCCCTTCGTTTACTCCAAAGATAGCCACAGCGCTTGTAGCCGTTGTACCCTCAGTATAATAAATACGCGTGGTATTATCACCCTCTAAGCGGAGTGTACGCTCGAACACGCGGATTTCTGCTCTTTCACTCGCCGTGCCATGCCAGCTTCCGCCGCCACCCGGCACTGTAAACAACTCCCGCTGTGTCGCCTGAATCCGCTGACCCACCACTAGGTTTGCCCCTTCGGGAACATTCAGATACCATGTGCCATCCGCTGCAACCGGAATGTTTTCATGCGGGCCGACATGCCCGATTGTATCCGCAAGCCACACGTCAATAAGGGACCCCGGGATACCTTGACCCCTAATCACACGGTCTCCTTCAAAAACAGTCTCTATAACGGGCTCTCTTGACAAGTGGGTGTAAATACCTACTTGCCTTATATTAGCTCCCGAGAAGAAGTTTGCCGGAACTGTTGCCGGTGCCCATGCAGCCCTGCCGCCGGGAAGTGACGCCAAATGAGTGTAGCTCTGGTTCAGCGGAGCCGCCGGACTCATCGCATTACCCAAGTTAGCACTTGAACCTGTTCTCGTTAAGCGAAATGGGTATGGGCCTGTAAGGAACAAATCGTTGAGGGTATATTGATACTGCATTGTGTATTCCCAGCCGTGTCCTATGTGGGATAGTCCTGTTGCAATATTGTTAGTACCAACACGGTTTGCTAGTATATCCATGTTAGCAGCAGCTGCTGATTCCGAGGATATAGCGCGGGCGCCTGAACTGTTGGTATATACGAGATAACGGTATGGCTGTGTAATCTGCAGGGTGCCTCGGATATGCAAAGGCGATCTGCTTCCTGCGTTTGCACCGGTTGCAATGACAACATCGGCGCCCCTGCCTACATACATCGAAACTACATCAACTAGATGCCCTCTGGCTCCGGCAGTACCTCCATTTGTCGCCATAGCAACAAAACGGCCATTTACAGTCAGGCCTGTAAATCGCCCTCCCGCGAACAAATTGCCTTCACCCATGAACACTCCGTTTGCACCTGTGTTATAGTACTCGAACACGCCTCCTGCTTCGATGGTCATTCGCAGACCACCGATATCCCACATAAATCCACGGTTAGCTTGGTCATGATCTTGATGAACTATAAGGGAACCGCCGGTGCGGACAACAAAGCGCGATTGACTGGCGCGGTTCCAAATCATAGAGTCGGAACCGGATGCTGTTCTGCGCATTACATTGTTCTCGCCCTCAATGTAAAAGTGTGACGCTTGGAAAAGCTCATTATTTGCATTTCTAAAGTAGTTGTTGCTTCTGAGTATAACTGTTGAGCCGTGCAAGTTGACTATCATTCGACTGTGAAAGTCAACATTATCAAATATAGTGGTCCATGTTCCGCCGCCGGCGCCGCTGCCGAGAATTCCGCTTCGGGATTCAGTGTTAACCATAATTAGGTTCTGAAACGTAATTGTGCGGTTGGCCGTATTAGTCCCAGTAGTATTAAAAAGAGCATTCCCTGACCTGGTAATTGTGTGCCGCTGAGTGGGGTTAGGCCCTATAGGGTTAAACCCGCAGACGGTTAAGTTCCGATTTGCTGTCACAGCGCTGGCAGTTGTGGCAAGGTTAAACCCCAAATGGACTGTGTGAATGCTGTTGTGTGCAGCAGTTGAAACGAGGGTATTAAAGCCCGCTCTTGTAAGAGCAACTGCATGGCCAGGCATATTGGGCCTTCCGGCCTGCCCGTCCAGGTGAACCCAGTTAACTCCGTCAGCATAAGCAGTGCCGCCAAAGTCAAAGTGTACAAACAGTGATAGCACCATGAGTAATGACAAGCCTATCGCCAACACTCTTTTTCCAATACTTCTTAGTGATTTACTTCTCATACTTTTCTCCCTTACATCTACATCGGTGAGTATACTTTTTATTACAAATTGTGAGGTTGCGGCGCGGTGCTTATTTGCTACCCGCTGAGCTGTTCTGCTAACTTACTTATTGTTTATCTCCTAATTACGCACAAGCTTTCTCTGCCGCCACACGCTCTCTTTCCGATGCGAAAACTTACTGAAAAATGAGAACAAACGGGCGTATTCGGTCTTTTTTTGTCAAAGGAAGAGGGATTTTTGGGGACAGGACAACGAGCCCCTTAGAGCCTTCCTTCTAGGCTAGGGTACACTATTTGGAGCACTTTTGTCAACACGAACTTGCTTAATTCGGGCGTGATTTCGCTGCATTTATACTAAATTTATATGCACTTTACATTGCATAATTGAAATACATACTTTCCCAGCCCTTAGCAGCGCAAGGAATTCGCAAACAAAACTTCTGTATTTCAAACTGAATATTAGAAAATCATCGCTTTTATTTCAGTAATTGAAAACATTTTATGAACTTACTTTCCGAACATAGACATATATGAATTTTCATCTTTTTTTGATAGTAATGCTATTGCACATGAATCGGAGAGATTTGCCGCAAGCAAAAAAGCCCCCACATACTGGGAGCGCAGCGTTTGTACTGCTTCCGTATGCAGGGGTGGCGTATTTAATTTAATAGATTGTCACTGCGGTCAACGTCTCTCGGTTTATTAAGTTGCTAGTTGCTTTTTTGAGTAAAATAGCCTTTCTGGTGCTCCACGCCCAGAGAAGACTTTTACCAGCGCTATATTTTCAAAATTAAGTGCGTTTTCAAGGAATCATTCTTGCGCAGTCACATTTCGCGCATATTTTCTCAGCATTTTCTTTTATATAGATATTCTATAGTTTCGGTTCGGCTATTTTCTTTCATATATTTGCTCAGCTTTTTAGTTTTGACGGCTCTGGAGAGTTTTGGAGGCGCTCAAATGAGGTTTGTGTTTACACAAAAGGCGCGCTTCATATTTAAGATACTTCCTTATTTGTTTCTTTCCATGCAGATGCAGCAGCGAATAGTTCCTCCACCGTCATATCTTTGTATAAATCCCTTTGCCAGACAGTATAATCAAACGGCTCTTTTATCATTAATGAGATAAATCTTTCTGTTTGAACTACACCAAAATTCTCTATAAGACATTTTACCACATTCAATTTTAATACCGTATCGTTCATTCGTTACCACCTTCAATCATTAAAAATTCAACTGGATTGATTATTTGGATTCTATCATCTTTGTATTTCAGCAGTCTATCATCTGTGGTTAAGAAGTAATCACATTTTGCATATATTGCACAAGCCAAATGTGTTGCATCTTTTGTCTTAACACCATTTAGGCTGATTTCTTTGGCTATCCCAACTACATCATCAGACCATCCCACAGATATTACAGCGTGCATTAAAAAATTGTGAATAACATGCTTTCTCAATTCATATGGATTATCATTATTTTCGAATTCTAAGATTACTGACAACACTAATAAAATCTCTTTTTCGACAATTGAATCTTGAATGTGCAGCTTAGCTTTAGTTTCAAGCTCTATGCGAAGTTGTGTTTGATCATCATAGGGCCGATTAAAGCAACAGTTATCAAGATAAACTTTCTTTTTCTTCATAGATGAATCTCCTAACCAATATTATAATACCACAACCGCTTGATTTATTCCATGCTTTTCGGAACTTCGCCACGTAGCGTTTTATTGGGATTGCATCAAGACAGCCCTCAGAAAGTCCGGGGCGCAGCCCTGTGGCGCTGGGGGGATGCGGCATGGCCGTAGTCTGGAACACAGGATTTGATAAGGGTGCTAAACTTACACCAGAATAGACGTGACTGACGAAGGCCATGCCACATTCCCCCAGCGCCACAGGGCTGCGCCCCGGACTTTCTGAGGGAGGGAGCGGCGTGGCCGTAGTCTGGAACACAGGATTTGACAAGGGTGCTAACTTCCACCAAAATAGACGTGACTGACGAAGGCCATGCCACGTCCCTCCAGCGCCACAGGGCTGCGCCCCGATTTCTCGGAGGGCAGCGGGGCAGGGGAGGCGCGGTGCCGCCGCAACCTCCTCTTGGTGGCCATGAGCACAAAACCCTGACAGGGCTTTCGCCCGTGTCAGGGTTTGTTGTAGCTTTTCTTGGCCTACGCTGCCCGGCCTGTTCGGTGTCCTTGCTCTACGCTATCCGGCATCTTGCCTTTGCGCCTTGCGCTGAGCGGCTGCGTGACTCTTGTTTATGCCGGTCCGCGCTGGAGGGCACGGGCTGTTACGATGGCCGCAGGGAAAGCGTCGGGACGCTCTAGGACTGTCCAATCCAAGTGTGGAAGGATTTCTACCCAGCGGATGTTGCCGTTCGGGAGACGCTCGAAAGTCGTGGAATGAGTCGCCTCTTGCAAGTAGAGATAGTACCAAGCATTCATGTTGGTCTTGTCTGGCCATCTTGTGCGGCCTTCAAGCAAGTCGCTATTTGAGTTGATTA
>Ga0209755_10008206_pt1 | contig 11208 bp, 12 predicted proteins | sample TergutCo191P1_FD_187301 | JGI IMG/M metagenome (GOLD analysis project Ga0209755, IMG submission 187301) | Cornitermes sp. P1 segment gut microbial communities from Petit-Saut dam, French Guiana - Co191P1 (SPAdes) (version 2) | ecosystem: Host-associated > Arthropoda: Insects > Digestive system... | reverse complement strand
TTGAAAGCAACAACCTGACCCTGTACACCACCTATGTCCACGCCCTTAAATCCGCCTGCGCGAATATCGGCGCGACAAGGCTTTCCGAAGAGGCAAAGATACTGGAGGCCGCCGGGATAAAGCAGGATCTGGATTTCATCGCCAAAAACAACGGCGACTTTACGGACGGTCTGAAAAAACTGATCGCAAATATTGACGATGTTATTGCGGCCAACACCGAAAAGCCCGGCGACGAAACCTTCGACGGCGAGGCCCTGAAAAGCCTGCTTGCCAAATTCAAAACCGCCCTTGAAAGTTTCGACATGACCGTGATCGACGAGGTTTCCGGGGAACTGCAGGGGTTCACGAAGTTTTCCGGTGTAGGTGAAACCCTGGAAAACATATTGCAGGATGCGTTTGTCGGTAACTACAAGCGGGCCGTTGCTCGGACAGAGGAAATGTTGGCATCGTTTGCCTAGAAAAAGCATGGGAGGCCCCAGAGAATTTCGTACTACGGCGTGAAGGAGGCGATTGTCCTGTGCTCAAAAAGGGCATCGGACATCTTCATGGTGCGATGTATCAATGAAGTATGGCATACGATGAACTCGCAAACTACATTAAGGAAGTCAGACGTGGTAGGAGAAAAACTTTAACGAGTTGAACGTCAAGGAGCTTCTCGGCAGGATGGCCGTTCCGAACAGCGAAAGAAACTTGTGGGAAATAGGTGAAATAGCCGACATACCCGCCCTCATCCGCCTCGAAATATGTATAGTCCAATTCCATTCACCCATTATAAGACCCTTCCCCCCAGTTTTCAAGTCATTTGGGCAATGAAGCGCGGAGCTTACGTTGGCCAAGATCCCCCGATCGGGTTCCCCGAAAAAAGCCCGCGCCATCAACCACCAGAAAGTCGGTGCTTCCCCAGCCGCCCCGCCTTTTCGACAACACCCGCGATTCCGCGGTAAACAAAATACCCGCCGAAAACCACGAAAAGCCTGTCGATCAAATTGATTTGAACACGGGAAAGAATATTCGCATACAACGCGGGAACCCCCTCCTGCAACAGGGCCAGCCTGAACGCGTTGATCCCTATGTGATAAGGCCGCGACGCGCCCCACATGGTATGGTAGAAAAGATCTATAACGCCGCCAATCACGCTGGCCGCCAAAACACAGGCAAAGTACAGAATCAGGAGCCGCCAGCCAACGTCAAGGAGGGCGACAATTTTCTCGTCGCGGATATCGGGATCATGCTCCCTAAAAAACGGCACCCGCGAGAAACGCCCGTCCCGCGCGGGCGGTTCGGCCGGCCTTAGCGCGCAGACCAGACCAACCTCGACAGCAGCCACCACGACGAACGGGTGAAAAGGCTGAGCCCCCACGCCCAGAACCCCGTCCGCCGCCCATGTAAGTATCGCCACCGCAAAACCCGGCAGAAGCCCCAGAGCAAAAGCCACCGCGACGGTAAACACCGTGTCCACGAACAGGGGCATCCACCACAGAAAAGTCCGAAACAAAACCAGATTCGCGGCAATCGCCAGCGCGCAAATCAGGGAAATCCTTGCGAAACGTAAAACGCGTTCATTGCGCATGGAACAGCCTACCACAAAAAGGCGTCCCTGTATATAATGAGCAATGAGCCGGAAAACAGCGGCGAAATGCCTTGCCGCCGCCATCTTCCTAATTGCGTTCGCCCTTGCCGCCGCGACCCGCCATGCGCCGTACCGCAGCGCGGACGTTCAGGAAATCGGCGTGCGGTGGATCGCGATCGAGCGCAGGCTGGCCGAAACGCGCCTCGCCCGCGCCCCATGCGAAAACGCCCCGGCAGATTGCGGCATCGATGCCCTTGTCCGCGACATCGACGAGTTCCGCAAAGCCGCGCGCGCCTTCATCGATTCCGACGCGTACCGGACATACCAAGCCGTCTCGCCCCCGCCCGATTTCGGGGCGACCGCCTACGACGGATTGCCGGAAATCGCGGCCCTCGACGATCTGGCCCTTGCCCTGCGCCGGGCCGCACTGGACGGCGACCGGGACAAGGCCGCGCTCGTTTCCTCGCAAATCTCCGCCATCGTCATCTACGCCATGGCATGGAGCAGGGCGGCCAACATATTCATCGTCCGCACATATTCCAACCTCCTGCTGGCGCTCGTCGCGGTCGTCGCGATCTTCGGCCTCGTCGCGCGGCTTTTCTATGGAATGATGCTCCGCTCGCTAAAACGCGCGAAGGAAGGCACCGCGTTCTCCCGCGCCGTGCTCGTGGCGCAGGAGAAAGAGCGAAGCCTGCTCTACTGCGAACTTCATGACACCGTGGCGCAGGATCTTCGCGGCCTTTCCCTCGGCATCGACAAGATAGCCGAAGCCGACGGGAAAGCCGAGCGGGAAAAACTTCGCGCCGAGACCGGCGCGATACAGTCCCGCATACATCGCAGGGTCAGGGACATCTGCGGAAACCTCGCGCCGCCCGATCTCGACATAATGAAACTGCCCGACGCGCTGATGCGGCTTTGCTATGCTTTTAGCGAACGCACCGGGATCGAGTGCCGCACGAATATCGCGGAAGATGTCGGCTTTGATTTCATGGACAGGGGCAGGCAGATACAGTTTTTCCGCGTCGTGCAGGAAGCCCTCGCCAACGTGGAAAAACATTCCCGCGCCGCGCTTGCGATTGTCATACTTCGCCGCGACGCCGACGGAAGCGTTTCCGTCAGCGTTTGCGACGACGGCGAGGGTTTCGATCCTGCGGGCGTCGAACCCGGCGAGGCGCGTTTCGGCATACGCGGCATGAGGGAAAGGGCCGCGATGCTGGGGGGCGTTCTGACAATCAACAGCGGCAAGGGGCAGGACACGCTGGTCAATCTGCGCGTCCCCGCGAGCGCGGCCACAAACAAGAACGAAGACGAAGGGGAACGCGATGGAAGTTCTGCTGATTGACGACCACGATTTGATAAACATGGGGGTCGCCGCCCTGCTTGCCGGCACGGGTCGGTTCACGATCATGGGACAGGCGCGAACCCTCGCGGAAGCCAAACATATTGTCGAGGAAGCGGCGCGGACGACCGGGCAAGGAATCCCCTCGCTCGTCCTGCTGGACGTACAGCTCGGCAAGGAAAACGGGCTGAACTTCATCCCCTTCCTGAAGAATTTCTGCCAAGCCGGGCGCGTTGAAACCCCGCCGGTGCTTGTCTGTTCCATACACGAGGATTACTTCTTGATGCGGTTCGCTCTGGAAATGGGAGCCGCGGGCTACGTTCCCAAAAGCAGGGGCAGCGCGGAACTTCTGAGCGCCATAGACGCCGTGTGTCAGGGAAAGGTCTACATTCCCGACGGATACGGCGACAAAATAGTCCGGATCACCAACGTGTACGAGCTGTTCACCAGACGCGAAAAGGAGGCGCTGGCCTTGCTGCGGCAGGGCAAGAGCAACCAGCAGATCGCGGACTCGATGGGCCTATCCAAGCGCACCGTGGGAAACATAATCAGCAACGTCTACATAAAAACCGGGATCTCCGGCCGCGAGGGGTTGATGGAGATGTGAGGCCCGTCTTGGCCGCAACCGATCCGCCGAAACCGTGTAAAAAAGTCACGGGTTTCGCCCCAAAAACCGTGACTTTTTTTCTCTAGGAGACCGGCCGCGCATGATGTAAAATGGCGCAGACGGAAAATTTTAACGGAGGCATTATTCATGAGGAAATCGGTACTCGCGGCAATCGCCGCAATCGCGACATTGACCCTGCTTTCCTGCGCCACGGCGCGGGGCGGGGACGGGCTTACCTTGCAGGAAGCCATACAGAGATCCGCATATGACGTGGCGGGGAACCTGCCGGCGGGAACGCGGCTCGCGGTCGTGGCGTTCGAGTCGGAAAGCGACGGCCTTTCGGACTTCATAATGGAGGAACTGACTAGGGCGATCATGCGCCACGGGATCGAGGTCGCCGACCGCCGGAACCTCGATCTCGCGTTCATGGAACTCAACTTTCAGATGACCGGGTACGTCAGCGACGAGACCGCCCTGTCCATAGGCCGGTTCCTTGGCGCGCAGTTCGTCGTGACCGGGCAGTTCCTTGACCTTGGCGACGCACGCAGGCTTTCCGCCGATGCGATAAACGTGGAAACCGCGACCCGCCAAAACTCGACCGCGTACGACGTCAGAAACGACGCCGCGCTGCGAAACATGGTCGAGGCGTTGAGCCGCGGCACCACAAGAAGAGCGGTCGATTTTTAAAACCAGAGAAGCAAGATAAGGAGACTGACATGAACAAGACGATCGCCACAAGAGCGACCCTGACCGCCGCGCTGGTTTTTGCCGCGGCCCTTGCCTCCTGCGCCACGGCGCGGGGCGGGGACGGCCTTACCCTTACCGCCGCAATAGAGCGCACCGCCGACGAGATGGTCGAGGATCTTCAACCGGGAACCCGCGTGGCGATAGTCGCGTTCGAGTCGGAGGCGGAAAACCTTTCGGACTTCATAATGGAGGAGCTGACCGCCGCGCTGTTCAGGCGCGGGATCGAGATCGCCGACCGCCGGAACCTGCCGTTCGTGTTCCAAGAACTGGAATTCCAGATGAGCGACGCGGTGAGCGACGACACCGCCCAGAGCGTGGGCCAGTTCCTTGGGGCGCAGCTTGTGATAACCGGGGATCTGTGGGATTTGGGCGCGGTGCGCCGCCTTGCCGCCAACGCCATACGCGTGGAGACCGCCGTGCGCGCCAGCGTGCCGCGCCATGACGTGCGCAACGACCGCGCGCTGCAAAGCATGATAGCATCCCTGCAGGCCCGGCCCATGCCGGCGGCAGGCGCACCAAGACCAGCGGCGATCGAACAGGCCCGGCAGCAGACCGCGGGAACCTTTCTGGACAGCGGAATCATGCACGCCAGCCGGGGCGAATTCGAGCCTGCCATACGGGACCTTACCGAGGCGCTGCGGCTGGATCCCGACATGGCGGCCGCCTACAGGCTGCTCGGCAGGGCCCTGTATGCAAGCGCGGTGATCGTTATGGAAATAGCCGATGGCTTTACCGACGTGGGCACCTTGTCTATCGGAGGACAGGCAACCGCGGATCAGGCCCGTGTTCTGAACATGGCCGTGGAGAACTTTGACCGGGCGATTGAGCTTGAGCCAAACAGTGGCACCTACGTCGAGCGCGGCAGGGCGCATAGCGCCCTTGGCAATTTTGACCGGGCACTTGCGGATTTTGATCACGCAATCCAACTAAATCCTAACCATGTGGCTGCATTCTCCATGCGCGGCAGTGCACACCGCTACATGGGGAACCTTGACCTTGCCATCGCGGACCACAATCAGGCGATTCACATCAACCCCAACCATGCCGGCGCGCTCACCAACCGCGGCAATGTGCACCGCGCCATGGGGAACCTTGACCTTGCCATCGCGGACCACACACAGGCGATTCGCATCAACCCCAACCATGCCAACGCGTTCAACAGCCGCGGCATTGCGCACCGCGACATGGGGAACCTTGACCTTGCCATCGCGGACTACACACAGGCGATTCGCATCAACCCCAACTTTGCCGGCGCGTTCACCCACCGCGGCGTTGCGCACCGCTACATGGGGAACCTTGACCTTGCCATCGCGGACCACACACAGGCGATTCGCATCAACCCCAACAATGCCGCCGCGTTCAACAACCGCGGCATTGCGCACCGCGACATGGGGAACCATAGCCTTGCCATCGCGGACCTCACACAGGCGATTCGCATCGACCCAAACCGTGCGTCGGCGTTCAACAACCGCGCCATTGCGCACCGCGACATGGGGAACCATAGCCTTGCCATCGCGGACTACACACAGGCGATTCGCATCGACCCAAACAATGCGACGGTGTTCATCAACCGCGGCATTACGCACCGCGACATGGGGAACCATAGCCTTGCCATCGCGGACCTCACCGAGGCGATTCGCATCAACCCCAACAGTGCGGAGGCGTTCAACATCCGCGGCATTGCGCACCGCAACATGGGGAACCATAGCCTTGCCATCGCGGACCTCACCGAGGCGATTCGCATCAACCCCAACAGTGCCGGCGCGTTCAACAGCCGCGGCCTTGCGCACCGCGACATGGGGAACCTTGACCTTGCCATCGCGGATTTTGAGGCCGCGCTGCGAATCAACCCCAACTCTGCCGTGGTCAGGCGGAACTTGGAAAACGTGCGCCAGAGCCGAGCCCAAGGGCGGTAATCATGGGTGCGAACATGACAAGAAAAAGGGAACGATGGGACTGGAGCGTCCCCATGACCAAGGCCGAACAGAAAAGAATGAAGGCATTCATTCCGGCCCTGCACGCTCTGTACAAAACCCATTGCATCGACACTCTCGCGGAAGACGGCCGGCCGGACAGGTACGTTTACCACGTCTTCTACATTGCAGCCCGCGAGATCACCCGCATGATCGGCGAGGGCAAGAACACGCGGATATCCAGAAAAGCCAAGACCCTGCTTGGCATAAAGGCCGATGCCGGCATCAGGGCACTCAACAAAGCCAAAAAGCGACACCCCCGCGAAATAGTCAAGGAACATTACAAACCCGCCGAAATGTTTTTTCGGGATTTCAGGCGCGAAAAATTCAGCAAGGCCGCCGCCGGCAGATGGCTAGAGGAGGCGGTTATAGCGTTCATCACCAAGGAAGAGGACGCCGCGCTTTACAGAAAGGGATACGGCAGGGAAAGGCCGAACCCGGAGGAAGCCTACGGCGAGGCGCGCATCGTCCTTGAGGCTTTCGACCTGCACGGAAAGGCCGCGGTGCGCGGCGCGCCGTTGGCGCGGGCATGACGGCGATTGGGTTTGCGGTGTAAAAAAGTCACGGGCTTCGCCCCAAAAACCGTGACTTTTTTTCTCTAGGAGATTGGCCGCGCATGATGTAGAATAACGTGGTTGCAACATCGCGTCAAATGCGATGAATCCAAACGAAGGAGTAAAATATGGGAAGATCCGGGAAAATGCCGCTTTGGTATAAAATCCTTTGCTGCCCCTGCGCTTGTTTTAAGTGCCTAACCGGCAGAAGCGCTTCTAGCCAACTGTTTAGGTAACCGAATACCCGGGACTAAGCTCCCGGGTATTAAACCAAATGCGTCGCGGCAAAGGAGGCTTGCGGCCCAATGAAGCTCTTTCGCTTTCTGCACATAAATTTTTTCGCCTTTGTCTTGATTGGGGCGAGCGTTTTCATCTTTCTTACGCCGCACGATGTTTTCGTAATAACGATGCGAATAGTTTTCTCGCTTTTGTCCATAGCCGGCGCCATTGGCATTCTTATCCAATGGAAGGCGAAAAGCCGAAAGCTCGACATACTCGTTGCCAGAAACAGGAAGGAAATTCGCCTCGACACTTTCGTGCTGATTAGGGAAACGCCGTGCGGATGGCTGCTTGTGGACTTTGCGCTCCGCGCCCTGCGAAAAACCGAAAAGCACGGATCCATTCCCAAGGCGAACTGGAAAAAGATAAGGCGCGCGGCTTTGGGGTTAAGCAAAGCAAGAGGATTATAGAGAGTGAACGCTGGATATAGGATGGGCAATGATAAGAATTCTGTTTGACGCAATACTGGCTCTGCGTTTTTTCCCGCTGGCCGTCAGCAAGGTGCGCGGGGGCCAGCGGCGGTTAGGTACGAGGTTCCCTGCATAACGACCGTGGCTGGGGCGCAGGTATCTTGGGTTCTGGCTTGTTCACCCCATGTCGCAACTGCCCCAGGGCTTTAACTCATCCCCTTTTCCTGCTATACTAAGCCTAAGTCCGTCGGCGGCCAAAAGCCCCGCCGAACGAAGGAGCGTAAATGCACAAAGCAAAGGTTTTCGTAACGCTGCGGGAAAGCATTCTGGACCCCGCCGGCACAGCGGTGAAAGGTTCCCTGCACAAGCTGGGTTTCGAGGAAGTCAGGGACGCACGCATCGGCAAGTATATAGAGCTGAAACTTGACTGCGACCTTGACAATGCGGCCGACGCCGAAAGCGTCGGGGAGAGGGTCAAGGCCATGTGCGAGAAGTTGCTGGCCAACACCGTCATGGAAGACTTCCGGTTTGAGCTAGAGGAAGGGGAGTGACAATGAAGTTTGCGGTGATTGTCTTTCCCGGTTCCAACTGCGACGTGGACATGTACCACGCGGTAAAGGACGAGCTGGGGCAGGACGTTGAATACGTGTGGCACGACGAGACAAGCCTTGACGGTTTCGACGCGGTTCTGCTGCCGGGCGGTTTTTCCTACGGCGACTATCTAAGGTGCGGCGCGATTGCCGGCATGTCCAACGTCATACCCGCGCTTAAAAAGGCGAACGAGGCGGGCAAGCCCATACTTGGCGTGTGCAACGGTTTCCAGATTTTGACGGAAACGGGGCTGTTGCCGGGTGCGTTGCTCAGAAACGACAACATCAAATTCGTTTGCAAGACCGTAAATCTGCTGGTGGAAAACAGCGATACGATTTTCACCGGCATGTACGAAAAAGGGGAACTCGTGAGAATCCCGGTTGCGCACGGCGAGGGCAACTATTACTGCGACGAGGCTACCCTTGCCGGGCTTCGTGAAAACGGACAAATAGTTTTCACATACGGCGAAAACCCCAACGGCAGCCTTGACGACATCGCCGGCATTACCAACAAACGTGGCAACGTGCTTGGCATGATGCCGCACCCAGAGCGCGCAGTGGATGCGCTGCTTGGAAGCGACGACGGGTTGCGTCTTTTCAAATCAATCCTGCAAACATGGAGGGCGACATGCCGATAGAACAGAAACACGCCAAACGGGAACCGACCCCCGCGGAAATCGAAAACATGCAGGTCTACAAAACGATGGGCATGACCCTGGAAGAGTTCGAGATGGTGAAGGGCATTTTGGGTCGGCTGCCCAACTACACGGAGCTGGGTTTGTTTTCGGTCATGTGGTCGGAACATTGCTCCTACAAGAACTCGAAAGTGTTGCTGAGAAAATTCCCCACCAAGGGCGAAAGGATTTTGCAGGGGCCGGGGGAGGGGGCCGGCATCGTTGACATCGGCGACAATCAGGCTGTGGTCTTCAAGATGGAAAGCCACAACCACCCATCCGCCGTGGAGCCTTTTCAGGGCGCGGCGACCGGTGTTGGCGGCATAATCCGCGACGTGTTTTCGATGGGTGCGCGGCCTATAGCGATTTTGAATTCCCTGCGTTTCGGCGAGATCAAGACCGATCGCGTGAAATATCTTTTTCATGAGGTTGTCGCCGGGATTGCCGCGTACGGAAATTGCGTCGGCATTCCCACGGTTGGCGGCGAGATTTACTTCGAGGACTGTTACGAGGGCAACCCGCTGGTGAATGCGATGTGTGTCGGCATAATCGACCACGGCGACATTCAGAAGGGACAGGCCCACGGCGAGGGCAACACGGTGATGTATGTAGGCTCCGACACTGGCAGGGACGGCATTCACGGCGCGACTTTCGCCAGCGAGGAGCTTTCCGAGGAGTCCGATAAGAAACGCCCGTCGGTGCAGGTGGGCGATCCCTTCATGGAAAAGCTGCTTATCGAAGCCTGTCTTGACGTGATCCGAAGTCCGGCGCTTGTGGGCATACAGGACATGGGCGCGGCCGGGCTTATCTCGTCATCGTCGGAGATGGCTAGCAAGGCCGGCATGGGCATAGAGCTTTACCTCGACGACGTTCCGCAAAGGGAATCCGGCATGACCCCCTACGAGATGATGCTTTCCGAATCGCAGGAAAGAATGTTGATGGTGATAAAGAAAGGCCGCGAGCAGGAAATTGTCGATATTTTTTCCAAATACGGTTTGCACGCCGTGGCCGTGGGAAAGGTTACCACCGACAAATTCATTCGCATCTTGCACAAGGGCGAAGTCGCGGCGGAGGTTCCGGCGGATGCGCTTGCGAACCAGGCTCCCGAGTACCATAAGCCGTCCAGGGAACCGGAGTATTACCGCACGTTCAAAACCATGGACACGACACCTAGGCCCGTGATGGATTACAACCAGACCATTCTGGACTTGCTTGGTCAGCCCACCATCGCCAGCAAGGAGTGGGTGTACGAGCAGTACGATCATCAGGTGCGGACCAACACGGTGGTGCTTCCTGGATCCGACGCGGCGGTGCTTAGGATACGCGGAACGAACAAGGCCCTTGCCATGACAACCGACTGCAACGGTCGTTATGTGTATCTCGATCCCCATGTTGGCGGCCAGATCGCCGTGGCGGAGGCGGCAAGAAACATCGTCGCCAGCGGCGGTACCCCGCTTGCCATCACCGACTGCATGAACTACGGCAATCCGGAAAACCCAGAGATCTTCTGGCAGATGGAAAAATCGGTGGATGGCATAAGCGATGCATGTCGCGCCCTGAACACGCCGGTCATAAGTGGAAACGTTTCGCTGTACAACGAGCGCAGCGGTACGGCGATTTACCCCACGCCGACAATCGGCATGGTGGGGCTTGTCGAGGACTTGGCGCATATTACCACGCAGGGGTTTAAGAACGCCCTGAATCTGGTCTACCTTGTCGGGGATACCCTTGCGGAATTCGGCGGCAGCGAATTGCAGAAGTTGCAAAACGGCGGAAAGATATTCGGTACCCCCCCTTCCATCAATATGGAAAAGGAAAAACAAGCGCAGGACGCGGTGTCCAAGGCGATACGGGCGGGGATGGTTTGTTCGGTTCACGATATTTCCGAAGGCGGTCTTGCGGTCGCCCTTGCGGAATGCCTTCTGGCTGGTAGCCTGGGCTTGGGCGCGGACATCAATCTTGACATGGAGGCGATCCTGCTGTTCTCGGAAAGCCAGTCGCGCTTTCTCGTCAGTGTTCCGCTTGAGCATGGCGAGGCATTCTGTAGGATGGCAAATGCGATATGCATCGGCAATGTCAACGACACCGGGAGAATGACGATACATTGTAAATGTGCGACGGTCGTTGATCTTTCGGTGGAGGAAATGCGGAATGCTTGGAAGGAGGCGATACCGCGTTTGCTGAAATGAAGGATGTAGGGCATGCTTGCATCATTTAAACTTTGAGCCTAAAGCTCCTTTCTGATGCCCTCCTTTCCGTTCCAGTATTGCGATCTGACATAGTGGCCTTTACCCATTAATGTAGACGAAAAGATAAGCGAGTATTACAAGAGTAAGGCGAGGAAAAGATGAAGAAGCAAGGAACAGAGCGCCGCGTGTACACGGGCGAATTCAAGGCCGAGGCGGTGGCGCTGGCCGAAAGACGCGAGAAGCCGGTAAGCCAAGTCGCCGTGGATCTTGGCGTCA
>Ga0209755_10008205_pt1 | contig 11209 bp, 8 predicted proteins | sample TergutCo191P1_FD_187301 | JGI IMG/M metagenome (GOLD analysis project Ga0209755, IMG submission 187301) | Cornitermes sp. P1 segment gut microbial communities from Petit-Saut dam, French Guiana - Co191P1 (SPAdes) (version 2) | ecosystem: Host-associated > Arthropoda: Insects > Digestive system >... | reverse complement strand
ACCCCTTACAAAGGTACTACCTCTCCCATACCCATTGAGCCCTTATTATTATTATTATTATTATTATTATTATTATTATTATTATTATTATTATTATTGTTATTATCATCATTATCATCATCTTCATTATTATATTTAGTGATTTTCCTTACAGAAGTCTCCCAGTATTCAAGGACTGAAAGTACCTGTTCCTGTCCGGTATGAGATGAAGGGGTACAATTCTCTTTTAGGCTCACATTATGATCACTACTACCTTGAATATGACTGGTACACTATTGACACACCCAGTCCAGAAGTGTTCAAAGTTGCTGACAGTAAGTTTTAATTTCTTGCTGGTGATATTTTGCACGTGTGTAACTAACGTGTTCGAGCCTAGAATTGAACTTGAATAATGAGTGTTAATCTTTTTTTTTTATATAGACATGACGTGCACTAGCTTTCCAGGTCCTGGAGTTAGTCATATCTACACTTTTAACCCAATGAAAGAATTTATACACAACTATGATGATCATATGGAATCTGCATTTGATCAGTTCAAAACAAGACACAACAGGGAATATGCTGATGAACTGGAGCATAGTAAAAGAAAGGAATCTTTCCGTCAGAATCTGAGGTAAATATCTGTGCATAATTTTGGTTGTTAAGTATGTTTTAAAATGAGAACCAAGATTTGATTAAAACTGAGCACCTTGGGCCCCTGTTTGTGGGAGCCAGACTATAAGAATTATAAATATTGCTGAAAATTTTGATGTCTGATTTACATTTTGTTGTTTACTTTCAGTATATTTCTAATAGCTGTATATATTGCATGACATTTTCATAATGTTTACAGCATTGTGAGAGTTTTGTGACAGGTCATTAACTAGCTTGCCCTGTGTCATTCTATGGAACAAAGCTACTTTTGAGATGCAAGTCAGATGGTTGTGAAATTTCCTGTCTTTTTTTGGAGCCTAAAGGTTTATATGATCACTTCGCTTGGCAGCAGGGTTAACTCTGAAGTTTTAAAATGTAGTAGTTACTGTTGCATGTAGTCTATAGACAGAATAGTCTATGGCATTTTATTTGTTTCTCTATGTTGATATTTATACTGATATTAGAAATTTTTAATGCCAGACATGAAAATTCATTACTTGTAATAAACTTTGATGTTCCGTAAAAATATGTTATGACTTTCATTGCAGATTTTAACACCTTGGCCAATATAAATCTCTAGGTTTTGTATCAAAAATAAGGTGTATTCATAGCTGATTTTGCTTCTGTGTAAGGCAAAAGGCGGATCTAATCTTATAAGCCCATTGTGGACTATAACTGTGTAACATTATGTTTGAAGACAGCAGTGGAACCAGCTTTTGAAATGTTAGTGTTTTGGTGGTACAAAAATGATTGATAATGACAAACTGTGAACCTTTGTCAAACATCTCAAAAAATGAACACTGTTCATTCTATAGTGATTTAACAATATTGTAATATATTTCAGTTGCTAGGCACAAGCATTTTTAGGCATTAAATGTTCATACACACATAGGAGCATAGGAAAGTGACGTGTAATACAATGCTTGTAGTATAACATTATATGGTTCTGCTTGCAGGTTCATCCATTCAAAGAATCGGGCTGTTCATGGTTTTCAGTTGGGTGTGAACCACCTAGCTGACCGAACAGACTTGGAGTTGAAGGCCCTGAGGGGAAAACAGTATTCTAAAGGTTACAATGGAGGTGCCCCTTTTCCTTACACTAACTACAGAAGTATGGCAGATGATCTTCCTTCCGACTTGGACTGGAGATTGTATGGGGCTGTCACTCCTGTTAAAGGTATTACACAGACTCGGATCCTGCCATATTAACAACAGTTTTGTAAGGACTAGGCCTCTTCTTTCTAGTGGTTGTATAATGCAACAGAGCCTCTTTTGTTACAATTCTCCAGCTTACCCACTTTATTTGCTTTCTCATCTCCCCCCTCCCCAAAGACTGCTCACTATTTCATTTCCTTATTACCCTCCTCCATGCTATTCTGAAACTGGAACACACCTGCGGATACTCCTAAGTTTGCAGCACATAGTTTTGTAATATGCTCTATTTACCCAATTATAATACAGTCCTCCATGTAAGATGACCCCATTCACAATCTTCATCTTTTAAAAAAATGCCTTTGCAGAATGTATTTAACTTTGTGCACAATTATAAGACAAACTTCCCATTTTTCAGGTAGACTGGACAGATCCATGTCCATTGCTTCATGGTACAAAATCTTTTTATTAGAACAGTACCAGTTAACAGCCCACTGTTTGCTGTGTCACATGCAGTGTGAGCTCATTGTTGCACTTTCTTCTGCCACATCAGGCATTGTGGCACCTCAATGAAAACACTTTTTGTACTGTTTGTCAGGTTATCAACTGCTGAGAGTGTGTTCTCTTAATATGTGCATCACAAGTTTTCTTCTTGTGAATATGTACTATACATTTAATTTATTTCTATTACCCATTTTTACAGAATATTAAGTAATATACTATATTTTGTAGCATTACTATGATATAATTTAAAAAATCAATTTTGGATGTCTCTAACCAGTAGGTTGTGTTCAGTTTTTGAAGCTGATTTCCCTGCCTGCAAAATGGTTTCATGTGTGATACTCTGTTGTTATATGAAAGTTGTTTATCCAGATTTGTAGACATATATGTGATTTTGCCTTACTTAGAGTCATTTGCCCATACAAAAGATTACACTGCACCACTAGGGGCTATTTAAGATGTAATTTTCCCATCTAGTTTACAATGGCGTAGAAAAGGAAGGTGATAGTCTTATATTTCTCAACATATAAATTGCCTGCCAGCAATTCACACCATGGAACTGAGTCATTGAGAAGCTAATAGTGTCTCAGCTACTCAAGAAATTTCCTGCCTTTATACAATGTGAAGGCTTATGACTGTGTTCACAAGAACCCACAGTTTGTCCCTATCCTTAAGCCAAATGAATCTAGCCCACAACCTCTTGCCCCTTTTTTTTTAAGATGTACTTTAATATTGTCCTCCCATCTACATTTGAACCTCCCAAAAGTCTGTTCCCTACGTGTTTTTTGATCACAACTTTGTATGTTTGATTGCTGCCCTGTGCTACATGCCTTGACCATCATGTTCTCCTGTATTTGATCATCCTAGTAATATTGGGTGAAGAGTAAAAATTATGAAATTATTTATAGAGTTTTATCCAGTTGTCTGTTCTTTCTCTCTGCTGGGACTAAGTAACACGTTTTGGACCTAAAAATGTGTTTCAACTAAAGGTCATCTTTAGATTGTTTTTATAAAAGTATATATATTGTTTTACATAGTTACTACAGCTGGACAAAGTGTCAGAATGATTTATGATTACTTCCACATTTGATGCAGAATAGGCATGTATTTCATTTCTGTTCAGATCAGTCTGTGTGTGGTTCATGTTGGAGTTTTGGGACGACTGGTACCATTGAAGGGGCATACTTCCTGAAATACGGTCATCAAGTACGATTGTCACAACAGGTAAGATTTATCATCACGTTCTTTTGGGTTTGTGACTCTACAGCATTATTCTGGATGGAAGGGTTAAAAATCAAGGCAGTGTTTTGTATGAGAAGCGAGTGAGACAACAGTCACATTCAGTAATCATTATATAGCACTTTTGTGTAGTTTGTAGGACTGTTATTGTTTTTGAGAATAGACAGGTGTGTTTTATTCAGTGACACTGTCAGTTGCTAAAATTATATAATATTGGTAGAAAGTGAATTAACTACTGGAATATAGCATTCTTTGAAACAAGGAGACGGATTAGTATTTATCCTCCTTAATATGACTTTCGAGTCTGTAATAAGACACCTGTCAGTAGAAGTCTAATCAACAGTATTTTACAAATCATTGCAGCTAATATGATATGCAGATGACAGTAATAAATTGGAAGAATGAAAAGAAGTATATGGGTAGCTGAAAGAGAGAGCTCAAGAAATTGGGCTGAACATCAGAGTTGAAAAAACAAAAGTAATGGTACAAAGTAGGAGAACAAGAAGAATAAGCGAAATATTGACAAAGATTATGACATTGAAGTTGTTAGGAGCTTTAATTATCTGGGGACTGTAATCAGTAATACTAATAATGAAACAGAAGAAATCAAAGCTAGAATCCTAGCTGCTAATCAGTCCTATTCCACTATGCAAACTATATTTAGATCTAAACAAATTCACCAAAATAAGGTTATTTGTAACATTAATTCAGCCAGTACTGTGTTATGGAATTGTAACCTGGACCCTAACACAAATGACAGAAAAAATGTTATATACCTTTGAAAGGAAAATATTAAAAAGAATTTATGGCCCAATACAAGATAAAGGACACTGGCCTCCTAGTTGGAATAGTGAAATTTATAATTTTTACAAAGATCTAAATATCGTGGACAATATTAAAATCGGAAAACTAGGATGGGTGGGCCATATTATTAGAATGGAAGATGGAAGGATCCCAAAATATATTCTTAATGGAAAATTTCATAATACCTGACCAGTGGAAAAACTAAGAACAAGATGGAAGGACATCATCCAGAAGGACACATCATAGACCCTAGGAATAAGATGCTGGAGGAGATGAGCAGAAGACAGAAAAGAATGAAAGCATCTTCTGAGGGAGACCAGGGCACAGAAGGGGCTGTAGTGCCATAGATGGAGATATGGCATTCTTGGAATGAAAGTGGTAGAGAAGAAGCAAAGTACTCTGAGCAGACCTGTCCAAGTGCCACGTTGGCCACTGCAAATCCTATGCGGACTGGCGTGTGATCAAACCCGGGACTCCACTAACCACCTGATCACAGGCCAGTTTCTTATTTTGTGTAATCAGTAATGTGTTAGCATTTTCCTTACATCATACGTATATGTTTGCACTGTGTTTCTTTTAATGTCTTGCCATACAAACGTAAGGTCATCTGTTTTGAATGATGAAATTTCATTTTTGTTTCCAGGCTTTGATTGACTGTAGTTGGGGTTATGGAAACAATGGCTGTGATGGTGGTGAAGATTTCCGCTCATACCAGTGGATGTTGAAACATGGTGGAATACCACTGGAGGATGAATATGGGGGCTACTTGGGTCAGGTATGTAGGTATTTTTCAAGTAACCAACTGTATATGTGTATTATGACACACTAAATGCAGACGTTTAAGTTCAGGGTGTCCAAACGAACTGCAGACAAAACATAGTTCAGACCTTGCAGTTTAATGTTATATAATAAGCAGAATAATGCCTGCCTTTTCCTGCAACATCTTAAATTGCCAGTGCCCATTCTACTGTTGCTAGTTATCTTTGTCCCTCTAAGAGGGCTTTCATCCTAGAGAAAAAGTAAATACTCAGCAGGATCTAAATTTGAAGAGCGGGGAACTTGTAGAAAGCAGTGATGCCCTTCTGAAACAAACATTAAAAGAGGTTGTTGAGCTGATACATTGTCACTGTGATTCGGACTATTATCACATTTCTAAAAATAAGGGCAATTTTTACTGTCTCAATATATTTTTATCAACTTCAGTTTAAGTATCCTAAATATGACACAAATGAAACATATTTCAAAATCACTTGCAACTTGTGCTGTTAGTGGTCATCATAAATATTTGTGCTGGTTGTGGTTAGCAATCCTATGTCACTGCTAGTGGTTAGCAGTCCTACTTGCCCTGTTGGTGGTTACTGATATTGATATATTTGTTAATTGCACTTGGGTTGACAGCCGGTGGCAGTAGTACAGTACGCATTTACACACAAACAGTACATAGAACAACACAATTAACAGCTTTGGTTGGAAGGCTTTCTGGGATTTGAACCCAGAGTGGTCAAACTAAAATTAACGATGAACTAACCGCGTAAAAATTATCGCCTAATTGGGAAGAGTGTGGGCCGTGCCCCATCTTTGTGAGTTATGCCCTGGCATTTGCCTTACGATTGAGGAAAAAGCGCAGAAAAACCTCAGTCAGGATAGCCAAAGAGTGCCAGGTGACACGATGAAAACAAAATATACAGAACAGAACAATACATAACAACAAGAATACATATAATTTCCCATATCAATATATGTTGGGCTACTGTGCCATGGTGCATGAGTGCATATCTTTTGGAATCTGGAAACTTACAAAATAGTACCCGCTTTTGGTACGTGAGCTTCTAACAAGAAAGGTGTCACTGTGCTTCCACAGTCTCCAGTCTAGCTGCTGCTGATGAGTACCTTTTCCATGAACACTATCTTGAAGTTCCAGTTAGCAAACGTCATGAAATATACTGTGGCAGTGTAACTGAAGTAAGTTACAGGAAAAGGCCACTGGTATAATTAGTGACAGGTATAACATCATGATGGGAGCTTCTTTCAATACATTAAATGTTCCATTGTGAGAGGTAAGCATACACAGGCAAATGTTCACCCTACCATATGCATAACAGACTCATAATGTAAATCCCATATTCTAATAACTGGCATCAAAATAATTGCTACTCTGCAAAACCTCTTGCATGATACCCAAAGTATGCAAAGTATTCTGGTATAACTTGTCAGCAGTGACAATTTTTGTACATTAAGTAATCGAAAGGTGTAGTCGTTGGTTTAGTATAGAACCCCTAGCATAAAGACTATTTTGACTTATATACTATGCAAAATTGTAATTGATCAGTGGTTGAGGATCCCAAATCATGTTAATAATTAAGTAAAATTGGGAACGTAAAGGTGTCAAATTTGGTACTGTGATCACACCAATTATCCATTGTTGAATGGATGTTTCTGAAGTTTGTAACTGCTGGGCTTCATTTATTTAGTGCACTGCATTGTACTGTTTATCTCCATTTTTAGTTCATCACATCAGACATCTTAATTCACTAGCATCACTGTATTAAAAGTAAAATCAGTCCCATTACAGGCCCAAGGTGCCCAGAGGGTTCCAGGAAGTTAAGGTTCCCAAATTACATGACAGTGGCCCAGGATGGTGGTTAGGTTGTCAGCCTTACACACTGGCCACTTTTGACCACCAGGAAATACTCCTGTTACTCATTTCTGTTGGAGGCTGAGTGTATTAGAGTAAATATTTTTATTGTCTGTTTCTATCGCTGATGATAAAAGTAAACATTTTTAGGCATCCTCTGGATGAGGTTACCATTTCAACATTTGCTTTAAAATGTTTGATGGATAGATGAGTGTACCTTAGAGAAGTATTATGTTCATGTGTTACAGGATGGTTATTGTCATGTTGATAATGTGACACTGACAGCAAAAATAACAGGCTATGTGAATGTAACTTCGGGAGATCCTGATGCTTTGAAGGTGGCAGTGGCCAAGCATGGACCTATATCTGTAGCTATTGATGCTTCTCGCAAGACATTTTCATTCTATTCAAATGGCATTTACTATGATCCAGAATGTGGTATGTGTTTGTGTTACATTACCCGTTTATTATCTAATGTAATGTTGCATTACCTACTGACACAGTGTTGTGTGGTACCTGTAATGCATCGTACAGAAGTATTAAAAATGTATTGATATTTGTTAATTTATTTAGATTGCATTCACATTATAATGGAAGTAGTTTCAGTGAATCATACAAGTGATATATCCAGTCGCAAGTGTTAAAATTTATGATTATGAAACAAAATGTAATTTATACAAGGGTCATGCTGTTCTCATCTGGAAGCATGCACAACGATGTGACATAAACATTTCATTGCTATTGAAATTTTTACAAGTTCTGTTACCAGAGACTGTCAAATGAACTGCCTCTTTATGCAGATAGTACACTCCCTAATTTCCAGCAGAGTCATTCTGTCAGATCAAGTCTTGATGCACCCACACTGTGGTCTGTTAACCAACAAGTTGAGGATTGTGTAGTTGGGCTGCCAGGAATCAATTATTATTTCCTTTGGTTTTTGGTGGCTTGAGTAACATATTACCAGAGGAGTTGATCCCACATTAGTAAGGCTTTGTTTTTAAAGAAGACCACTAGGATGCTTGGACCACAGTCTGTACAGCCCAAGTTGTATGCCTGCTCATTCTCTCTGCCGTTGAGGTGTACGTGAGCAACATGTTTTCTTTTAAAAATTAGTAAATATTTTTATATGGTTGGACTTGTGGCACTGCGGCCCCACACGGGCCATGGTCTCCTCATTCGTGAGGTTTCTAGATCACACACAACTGAACACGTGATCAGCGTGTCACAGAGACCTCTACCTGACAACACACAACACTCACAACATACAGAAATCCATGCCTCGGTGGGATTCGAACCCACAATCTCAGCAGACAAGTAACCGTAGACCTACACCTTAGACCGCACGGCCACTGGGACCGACAGTTCATTTATTATATCTATGAAAAATTTGAATATTACATCATGAATGGTAACAAAGGAGAATATGACAACTGAAAATCAATACTAATGCAGATTGCTGTAATTCAGGATTCGGCTTCTTTCAAGGAATGTGTTGTAGGTGGTTTAAATGTGTGTATTACACAGTTAGTGTCAGAAATAAACATGTTTTAATTGTCCCACTCCAAGGTTCTGTGTCATCAGCAATGGATCTAAAGGCCAGTGAGGTATGTGAAGTAGAAAAAGCATATTTTGAATATATGTATACTCCATTAGTATTGAATGTAAATTGTCCTCATATTTCCTGACATCAAATTTAAATTAAGCGGTGCTACTTTATACTCTGTAATGTATGTGCTTACAGGCAATAAGCTAGAGCAGTTGGATCATGCAGTGTTGCTGGTTGGATATGGAACTATAAATGGCAGTCCATACTGGTTGGTGAAGAATTCATGGTCAAACTACTGGGGGAATGATGGCTATATTCTCATGTCACCAAAGGATAACAACTGTGGTGTTGAAACTGACCCAACATATGTTACCATGTAGAACATTCGTGCTTTGAGTGATATTAATTATAAGCCATGTAATTTGTGATGTTTTACTTATCCCATGAGATATTTTAATAGGTAATGTTGACATTTCACTTGATCTTTGTATTACATATTGGAAGAAAAACTTAAGCAGTTCACGACCTATAATATTTCTGGCCACATGTTTTGAGTGATATTAGTTGTAAGCCATGTAATTTGTGATGTTTTACTTATCCCATGACATACTTTAATAGGTAATGTTGACATTTCACTTCATCTTTGTATTACATATTGGAAGAAAAACTTAAGCAGTTCACGACCTATAATATTTCTTGCCACATGTTTTCACTTGCTTGAAGAGAAGTAAACAGGGTGATCTAACAAGTACACATGATTTGGAAGAGCTGCGAAACAAATTTCAGACAGACATATCCAACCATTCAGAGTTATTCTGATAACAGGCATGTGTGACTGGTGTGTTAACTCTTTGGCACCAGAATTAAGTGCCCAGTGTACTGTGCAATAGACCTGGGATTTAAATGGCCACTTATTACTTTGCATGTTCTTGGCTGATGACTTCAAGTGACATTTGGTTTCTCAGCATCACTGTGTGTGTCAACCAAAGTCCATAACAGCACACTTTACTAAGGAAAGTGGAAAATTGTATTGGGTGGGAGGTGCTAACACACACAGTTGAAACACTTAATTGAAATGTTACTCCAGGTTTGATCTCTTTGCATGTTCCCTCAGGAATAGGTTCCTTTATTTTCTGGGATCATATTCAGTTGTGGGACTTGCAGATGACTCAGAGGTCATCCATTCTGACTGACAAGACACATCATGGATGAGTAATTTTCATTGCTTTAAAGGTTTCTTCTCCTTACCAATGAGTATGACATAATATAAAGTCAGCAGAAGGTGACATCTGGACTCTTTCGTGCAATTTATACCATACATTATGTTTTTGATTGTGCTCTGTAAATATCATCATCTGATTATATGCAACTTATCTTGCCAGAACAAAGGTTTTAGAATGTTTTGTACACAGCATGTGAAATATAGCTCTTAATATTACAGAACACCAAAATATGTATTAAAGTTAACAATTTGTATTTGCTGGCATTCTGGTGTGCCATATAATGTGTTGCTCACCTGTGTCAGTGAAGTTGTTTGGCCCTGCATTTACATCTTCAGATTTATCTTTGTTTTTCTGGTGCTTCTCTCTTCTGCAACTTTTGTAATATGGTTTGCAGTAGATAGTGAGCAGCATCTACATTTTCTTGTGTACTGTGAATAGTTTTATCAGCATCTATCAGAGAACTGGAGATGATGCAAAGGTTCATTTAGCATCCTTTGTGAGGTGACCTTAAAATGGATGGAATTTATGTGCTGGATGTTTGTATAATATAAATTACATGTGGGCATTTAAGTTTTTGTTACAGTTTTTTAGAATTTTCAGTATGCTCAAATTTGTTGTAGGACCTTAAGTAAAGTGGCCCTGAAAATGACTTGTATTAAATCAAAAGAAGTAAATGGACAGAGTTTTATATAAGGTAACTTTACTGGGTTTGAACAAACTGGGCGAATAACTTGGGCCCTTTTACATGCAGCTGAATGGACATTTTAAAACTAGTAGATTGTTTGTAATGCTTTTTATAATGCATGTAAAAGGTAGCTCACTAGCAGTGTTGTGTATTAAGATACTCACCCAAGAACTTCAGGAAAAGAAAAGTAAATGACATAAGATGTGGTCATACAGAATTATGATGGAGTTTGTGAAATTAGTTTCCTTTCAGATACATATAATAGGGAGCATATTCTTGAAAAGCAATACTTGCAGAGGGACATTATCGATACATACATGCACATTTTTATTGCACAGCCTAAAGTAACTCTATCTGCTTATCAAAAAACCGTCTGTATTATTGTATGAATATGACATACATGTGAATGATGTATATGCAGGGTGCACATGTTTTCCATGTATCTATGAACAACCTAAGAATTTCAGGCACCAGAAGGGTGACATGAAGCATGTTCCATAGAGAGGACCCACAGGTATTGGACACCTCCATAAAAAATATTTGCCACGGTGACCTGCCACTCAGTACTCGTGTATGTCTGACATGTAGTCACATGCCTATTTAGGACCCCCCCCTTCCTTCCCACTTCCACGAAGTGTACTGAAATCCACACCTGTCGCCATCTGCCAGCCATTATGGTTGTTGGAATGTACCTTTAAGAATTATATCCAAGTCTGAAATAGAACTGCACCATTGGCTTCCCCATAAATGAACAGCAACCCTGGAATATTTTGAAACAGTGGTAGTATATG
>Ga0209755_10008204_pt1 | contig 11210 bp, 4 predicted proteins | sample TergutCo191P1_FD_187301 | JGI IMG/M metagenome (GOLD analysis project Ga0209755, IMG submission 187301) | Cornitermes sp. P1 segment gut microbial communities from Petit-Saut dam, French Guiana - Co191P1 (SPAdes) (version 2) | ecosystem: Host-associated > Arthropoda: Insects > Digestive system >... | reverse complement strand
CCTGTGTTGTTATTTTCTACTAGGACGGTTTTTGATTTGCCTAATTGGGAATTTATAAATTGTTTTTTTGAAACAGTGGCGATTTCTTTTAAAAGCTTGGCTCTTTCGTTTCTGATTTTTTTGTCTACTTGCTCTAAATTAACTGCCTTTGTGCCAGAGCGTTCACTATAAGCAAAAATATGGGCATCACTAAAACAGGCTAGCTTTAAAAACTTTGCGGTCTCGTTAAACTCATCTTCTGTTTCGCCACTAAAGCCAGCTATAATGTCGGTTGTAATGCCGCACTCTGGGCTGACTCTTCTAATTAAATCAATCTTTTCTAAAACTTCTTTTGCCGTATAATGGCGGTTCATGCGTTTTAAAACGGCGTCACTACCGCTTTGTATAGACAAATGAATATGGTCACAAAAACCACTATCTACCATTGCGGTTAAAAGGTCATTAGTAATAGAGTCGGGGTGTAGTGACCCAATTCTTTTACGCTGTACTGCTACAGTCCCAAAAACCTTAATTAAGTCAACTAAAGCATTTTTGTTGCCTATTTTAAAATCTGACAAACAAATTCCGCTTAAAAGAATTTCTTTAGTTGATTTGGCTAACTCGTTTGCTTCTGCTAAAATATCGTCCAAACTACGGCTTACACTACGGCCACGCAAATAGGGGACTATACAGTAAGAGCAAAACCTATCGCAACCATCTTGCACTTTTAAAATTGCACGAGTGTTAAAAGTAGTTAAACTTTTTGCATTTGTAGACGATTTTGCGACAATACTATTTTGACTATCAACTTTATTATTATCACACTTGCCAACAATACCTAAAATTTTATCTATAACAGTACCCCTATCCTTAGTGCCAGCAACCAATTTAATGTTAGGATTATTATAAACGCTAGGGTCAAATTCGCTAGAGCAACCAACTATAAAAATGTTAGCACTACTATTCAATTTTAAAACCTTAGCAATAGTCTGGCGAGATTTAGAGTCAGCCTCGCTAGTCACAGAACAAGTATTTATTATGTAGTTATTGGCAATCGCAAAATCAAAACTAACCCCAAAACCACTATTAGTTAGGGCATCAGCAATAGTATTGCTTTCAGCTTTATTGACCTTACAGCCAAGTGTAATTATTGAAAAATCAAACATAATTGAGAATAGAGAATTGAGAATTATTGTCTTTATTTTTTTACGCTTATCTTTGCTTTGAATAAAAATATTTGACCGACATTCTCAATTCTCCATTAAAAAGTCATTTGCTCCAACTCATACATAACCAAACTAACCGCCGTTATGCATGCAGTGTCGGCTCTTAAAATCCTTTTACCTAAAGTTAAAGGAGTAGCACCACTTAACTTTAAGGCTTCTACTTCTTTTAAGCTAAAACCGCCTTCGCTACCTATAATAATGGCTACGGTTTTTATTTCTTTACCATTTGCTTTTTTGCTATCAAAAAATTCTCTTAGATAAGACTTAATGTCATTGCCAGCATCGCCCTCGTATAAAAATACAACAAGGTCAAAATTAGCTAATTGCTTTAATAAAAAATCAAATTCTATAATGGGGCTTAAATTTGGCAATTTGCCCCTACCTGACTGCTTTGCCGCCTCTAGTATAATTTTTTGTAATCGCTCTAATTTATAGCTATTTTTATTAGCCGAAATAAATTCAGAAATAAAAGGCACAAAATTATTAACCCCCAATTCCGTGCAAGCCCTTACTACACTTTCAAACTTATCACCTTTAAGTAAGGCATTAAAAAGAGTTATACTAACACTAGGCTCGCAAAAATTTTCTTTTTTATCAATTAAGCTTGCCACTGTTTCGTTTTTTAAAATACTATCTATTTTATAAATATAATCAAAGCCATCGCCAGAGCAAACAATAATCTCATCATTAACCTTGCTACGCAAAACAAGCGACAAGTGTTTATGCTCGTCGCCTGTAATTTTTAAGTTATTTGGGGTTGTGTCAAAAAAAAGTTTACGCATTTTATTTGTCTGTTAATCTTTTCTTTCCTTCAAAGGCTACTCCAAACATTCCACCGCCAGTGTGAGCACCTATTACGGGGCCAACCCAGCCGCCTTTTATTGGAGCGCTAGGGTATAGCTCTTTTAATTGCTCTACTAATAAATTTCGGTTTTCTTGTGCGTTTGCATGCACTAAATAAAACGCACCGTTTTGTGGGTCGGCTTTATGCTCTGCTATCATTTCTAAAAAGAAGGCAATCGCTTTTTTAGCGCCCTTAGCCTTTTTAATAACCGCAAGCTTACCCTCGTGGTTAATAGTTAAAACGGGCTTAATGTTTAAAAGCGTACCAAAAGTCGCACTAACGGCACTAACTCTGCCGCCTCGTTTAAGATGGTGCAAATCGTCCACCATAAAAAAGTGCATAGCCTTACTAGCACAATCTTCAATTTTTTTAACAGCTTCTTCTGCCTCTAGTCCGCTATCTCTTATTTCTACACCCTTATCAACCACAATTCTATGGCCTTGAGTAGCGCTTAGAGTATCTATTATATAGACCTTAGCTTTTGGGTCAGCATCGGCAATATTTTTAGCAGCAATCCTAGCAGCGTTTACCGTTTCGCTTAAACCACCACTTAGCGTTAAATGAATAATAGGTAAGTCAGCATTTTCACTTAGCACCTTTTTAAAAAATTCTTCGTGGCTAAAAGTGTTAATTTGGCTAGTAGTAGGCATGGCACCAGCTTTTACTTTAGCGTAAAAATCAGAGTATTCATTATCGCTAGAAAAATTGTCGTCATAAGTTTGACCCTCTAAAGTAAAGGTCAATGGAATCCAAGGCACTTTTACTGCATCTAAATCCGTTTTAAACGCATCGCAAGAGGTGTCGGTAGTTAAAATAAATTTCATTTTTAAGTTCTCCTAAAAGTTTTTAAATTTAATAAAATGTGCAATAACACTAATTAACTATAATATAAAGGATGCAGCTAAGTATTGTCAAATACTTTTTTAAAACCTAACTATGTCTAAATTATAAACAAAACGGCGTAAAAATTTTTTTAATTTAAGTATTGACAAATTTGTCAAATTGTGCTATGGTTATAGCATATTATGGTGTATGCACCTATATAGGAGAAATTTTTATGGCTAAAAAAAGATTTTTAATTTTAATGGTTACTGTTATGCTTTTTGCATCAACAATACTTTTTGCATGCAATAATACTAATTGCGATTATTCAAATGATGAGCCAGATAATGGACGGGAAAACTCTAGTGTATCTATTGAGTTTAATACAAGTGCTTTTGGCGGGTACTTTGTAAATATTCATTATTTTGATAACAAAGGAATAGCTACAATAATTCGTTCAGTTAGTGAGTTAGTTTCTTTTTTCGATTCATACGAGATTTATTGGATTACAAATCCAATATGGGAACATTACGATAATGTTTTTTTTGAAAGCTATGCTCTTATGCTGTTTTTCTTTCGTACAACTGGTGTTCTAGGTTCTCAATTTTCTTTATATGTGGAATCGGTCGAATTTAACAATAATGCATTAACTCTTCACATTCTTAGCAACTCCTACACCGACATGCGTACTGATAATTCGATAATAGTTCCTTTTGTAGTTGAAGTATATAATAAAGACATACAAGACATTGCAACTTTTGGTGTTAATTTTAGGTTAGGTCAACAGCCTCTTAGCCCAAGAGTTGCCTTGCAAATACGCAAAGATTTTATTGCAAAGCAGGCTAGGCCATATCGTTATGCATTAGACGATGTAAACCTTTCTTATCTTGGTACTCACAATGGTTTTAGTGTAGTAACAATACAACTTATTACAGATGAAAATGGAGTTATGCAAGGAGCCTTGCCATCAGAAAGAATAGTTGGCGGATATGTTTTTATGTATTCTCATAATGCTCATTACTTAATGTGGCGAGAAGGTGTTTTTTATTGCTGGTTTACCTCTTATGATGAAGGTTTCTTAAAGCTAGAACATATAAGAAAAATATATAACCTGTTAAATTAGCAGAAAATATAGTTAAAATTTATTAACAAATAAGGAGTTTTATAATGAAAAAAATCTTTAAAAAAATGATAATATTATTTATCTTTACTTTTGCTGTAGTGGCTACTGGCTTTTATGCACCACGGCAAGATTTATTTTATGAAAAATGCACTGAAAACCCTTATTTTCAAAAGTGTTATTATGATTGCCCTGACATGTTAGTTTTGCGGTATGGCAAAGCTTCAACAGTGCCGACAAGCTTTAAATTAGGTAAAGTCCAAATAGTTATAAGACAAGAATATAGTCTTTATGGTTGCAAAGAGAGTATTTTTAGTTATATAAAAGTAGCTCTAAATGCAAGGTACATTAGAAACTGGATATCTGTTGAAGAAGTTGAAAGAAACTTTCTATGGGATAGGGGCAGTTTTCAACAGATTTTGACTGTTAAATTATATGATATAAGTAAAGATGGCGTATTAAGCGCTATAATTAAATCTCAACAGTCTAGGATAATATTAGTTGCTTCGCCTATAACTCAATGTGAAGTTTTAGATACAGGTGTACCAAATGATACCTTATATTTTTTTCAGCAGTCATTGTATCGTAGAATAGGAATAGAGCAAGCTTGGGGAATAGTTCAAGAAAATAACGCAACATTAAGAGTTGGAATTATGGAAAGTGGCAGCGTAGCAAATCATGAGGATTTTGTAACTACTAGCGGCGAGAATAGAATACTGCAAGGAAATCATCAAGGAGTTAATTCAAGTCATGCTACTGGCGTTGCTCAAGTTGAAATGATGTCCCTTTCTAGCAACTCAGAAGATTTTGTCGATAGTTTAATGTTTGCCGCAGAAAAAGGTGTTTCTATAATAAATGCTAGTTTTGTGTGGTTTACACCAAATCATGCTACGGGGATTGCCGTCCCTACTTCTCATAGCTATGCTCATATTGCTGCTATAAATAGATTTAACGGCTTGATTGTAGGTATTGCTGGAAATGGAACAATTGTTAGGAATGCCAGCGGAAATTGGGCTTGGGATTCCATTGGAACCGATAGAGATAGTGCACCATGGCTTCCATCGGGTTATCGTTTATCTAATGTTATTACGGTAGGAGCGTCACAAGATAGTGCCAATATTAGAGCAGGTTTTTCTAATTTTGGAAAGTTAACAGTAGATATTTTTGTTTCTGGCCAAGGACTTTTTACAACAACTTTGAATAACGGCTACACCTTTATGAGTGGAACTTCGTTTGCCGCTCCTCTTGTTAGCGGCACTATTGCTCTTATGTTATCTGTTAACCCCGAACTTCACCCGCAAAAAATCAGAGATATTTTAAGGGATTCTGTAAATACTAATGGTGTTTGCTACTATATAGAAAACCACTCTGTGTTTGGTGGTATTTTAGATGCTTATGCTGCGGTTAGAATGGCATCGCAATCGCCACACACAATGCCTTCTGCTACGCCTAAAACTAGCGTATATATTCCCTTTACTGGGGCGGGTACGGTTGTTGGTAATGAGTTTCATAGGATTGTGTATTTAGAGTTTAATTCAGCAGGTTTTAGAACCTTACAAATTATGGGGCATAATGTTTGGGTGCAGGTTTTAAATCCGCTAGGAGTGCAGGTTGCGTCTACCATGAATGTTTTTCCTGCACAGTCGCCAAGTTCAAGGATTATTTCTCAAGGTACATTTAATGCTAGTGCCAATACAAAATATAGGGCGTTAGTTAGGTTTAATTTAAACCAACCAGTGTCTGCTAGATTGGTAATAATGCAAAATAGGCAAGACGGGCATTTTGTTGCACACGGGACAAATACCTATAGACGATTTTATAGTTATACAAATGCAATAGCACCAACCACAGCAACCTTTGAATTTGTGCCATCAGTCACTGGTAGTTTTTCTATACTATTTGCAAGCATTAGTCACTTGCGAGGCAGAGTTCATATATATAATACGCAAAGTGCTACAGCCTTGCAACTCACTAGACCAAGCCCTATGGGGCCATACCCCATTATGTTACATGCGGGGGTGCGATACTTTTTTATAGTCTACTGCTATACTCCTAATCCAAATGCTCAAAGAACCTTTGCAATAATGAGTCCAAGGTAAAGTTTAAACTTAACTATGTCTAAATTGTAAACAAAACGGCGTAAAAAATTTTTTTAATTTAAGTATTGACAAAAAGGGTGTTTAGTGCTAAAATGATGGTAATTTAAAGTGTGCTACCATCAAACAATGTACGCTTTTTTAAACCAAAGGCATATATAATAGAGTTGCTAAAATTAAAACTCTTATGCCACAAAAATATTACTTTAAAACGAGGAGCGATTTTTTTATGAAAAAGAAACTTTTATTATTCGTTGTAGTGTTGGCTTTTGCCGTGCTAAGCATTGGTCTACTTACTGCTTGCCCTAATGGAACTGTAAGCCCAGAGGGCGCCGCCTTTATAGAAGCGGTTAACGCTTTACCTACGGCTAGTGCTATTACGCTAGACGATAAGCCAGCAGTAGATAGTGCCCATGGGCTGTATAATGCAATTTCTGTTGCAGATAGGACTCATGCTGATGTAGTTGCGGCTCGTACTACGCTTAACGGCTTGCAAAATAGGTTAACGGAGCTACAAAATCAAGCCGATACAGCAGCGTTAAATTCAGCAAGACAAGCGGCGGTTACCCGTTTTACTGATGCTTTTAGCTACCGATTTAGCGACTTAGATTTATATAGCGAAGCTAATAGAGGAGTGCTTAATAATTTAAGACAAGCCCAAATTGATGCCATTAATGCTATGAATTTAGCAACAGCCACTGCTTTTACGGTTGAAGGCTTTAATTGGACCGCTTTTGATGCAGTTTTGACTTTAGCCGAGGAGCAACAATTATTAGACGATGCAATAGATGCAGCCGTTACTCGTTTTACAAATGCTTTTAATTTTCAATTTAATCCCGCTCACTATAACGATAACGATAATGCAGAAACTGGCTGGTTAAGAATGCAAGCTATTTTTAATGCCGAGGTTAGTAGAATACAAGCACTTACTACTATCGCTGCGGCAAACGCTGTGGTTGCTCCATTTAACTGGGCGGCGTTAGGCTTTAATGCTGTGTACACAATAGCCCAAGAAACTCTAAGAGATACTAGGGCGCAATTAGTAGCGGATTTTAATGCGGCGGTTGCCGAGCATTTACAAAGTGCAGATTTTATGCAAGGACTAACCTTGCAGTTTGGTGTTACTAGCGGAGAAGTAGGCACTCCAATAGATAACTTTTTATCAGATATTAACAATCGCAGGCTAGCTTTTGTAAGCGAGATTGCTACTAAAAACCAAGCAGCAGTAGATGCAGTAGTTGTAGTAGACGAGCTCAATCGTATTATAGCAGAAGCAAGAATTGTATTAACAAATGCACTTCAAGCCGAAATAGACGCTTTAAGGGATTATTTAAACGCTTGGTTTAGTTCTGCATTTGACACCAGTGGCGACCCTGTTATGTTTACAGATGATGACGGAACGCACGAGGTTTTAGCCGTGTCGTGGGGTTTAGTTCAAGCAGAATTAAATTATTGGCTAGACGATGTTTTAATTTTAGACGAGTTTGCCATTAACAGCTTTGTTATCTTAAACGCTACAAACATTCTAGTTGCTATAAGTTCCATAAGTGCATTAGCATTATTGCCGCCAGAACTGGCACAGGCTCACAACTATGCAGTAGCGGCATTTTTATATGAGTTTAATTTAAGGTTTAATCTTTTTGTAGAAATCGGCGGCAACAATTATGAAAATTATTTCTACGAGCAAAGAGCAATCCTTTTAGGTTTTAAAAATGCAGTAGAAGCAAGAATTAGAGCACTTTTACCAAGAAGTGCAAGCCATGCAGACGGCGAATTTATATTAGCTGATGTTTTATATTATATAGATAACCTAGATTTTAGCGACAACTCTTTTGTAGATTGGACTAAATTTAATGCAGTGCCAACTGCGGTAGAGGTAACAATAGCACACATAGACAGTTTGTTTTTTGCCGCATTCATAGAAAGCTACTTTACGCCCGCCCAGTGGACGGCAATGCTACAAGACTTAGTAGCAGTAGAAAATTTATTGCGTGACCATGCCACAGCACAAGACATAGCGGGTCATAGAGATGGCAATAACTTTTTGCCAATTAACTTTTTAACAGCATGGGCGGAAGCGGGAATTGCTTTTGACATTAACCAAAACGCCGTTAGCTATTTCCAAGGCTTATTAAATGCACAAATGGATGCATTCTTATTACAATCAGAAATGCCAGAAAATAATTGGCATGTTGCAGGCTGGAATTTAATAGTAGCCGAACGCACAAGAGTTTTAGCACATGTTGCCTCTTTGCAAACCTATGCTTTAGTAAGTGCATATTTTGACGATTACAACTTTAGCGTTTTTGTAGACGGGTTAATTGATGACCATCATATCCCTGCCCGTACAAGGTTATTTAACCAAATGCTAGAAGATTATTTTGTCGCAGCAGACTTAGGTGCTATAGATATGACGGCAGCTAATAGAGAGGCTCTAATTGCTCAAAGACAAATTTTAATAACTCAATTAGAAAACCATATTGCTTTAAGAGAGTTTTATATCACCCTTGACACTACGCAGCAAATAAGATTATTTCGTCTTAATTTAGAAGTTTTGGCATACTGGACTGCAAGTGCCGCAGACTTTAATAATCGTTTGATTGCAATAAATGCGTTTACGGCAGATACGGGTAGTGCTAACTATATAACTCTTAGTCAGCTAAGAGGGCTACTAATTGACCGTATGCTACTTAGCATCGTTAGATTAGCCGAGCCTTATTTTGACTTTAATGCATATTTAGATGGTCAAAATATAGTGCCAGTTTTACCCCCAGTAGGTGTAATAACTCAAATAGATATAATTTTAACTACTGTTGAGGCGGCTCGTACAAGGGCACATGGCACAGTAGATATAAATAAAATAAATACAATATCAAGCTATGCAACTGTATTTAGAGTAAGCCATCGTATAAATGCACTAGACCCAATAGCACAAACTATCGCAGGCGTTAGCGATGCAGTGTTTATCAGTGCTGGTTTTGTTGATTACCTAAATCATGTAGAAAGCCTATTTCCAACTATTTATAATAGACTTGTTTTATCACTTGCAAGACACGCTCTTTTTGTACGACTACAAGGCTATGTAAATGCATTAAATGCTATAGGCACAGTAGGTCAAAATAATGCAGGTGAAATTAGCAATGTGCAAATTCAATTAAATAATATAGAAACATTTTTTACGCAAAATGTAGGTTTCCCGTTATCTATAGCAGAAGAGCTTATTGTAGAATATGCCCGCAACCAGTTGTTAGTCTACTGGAGTGATGCTTTTAATTTAGATTTATTCAACACAAGGCTTATTCAAGTAAGAGAAATTATAGCTAGAATACAAAGTAACGGCACAGTGGCTCAAATTAGCATGGCTCGTTATATTTACGGTAATGTTATCACCCGTATGCTAAATAGAGCATTAGATATTCACCTAGATGCAGTGCTTCAAGATGCGGTGTTGTTAGACATTCAAGCAATAGTAAATGCGATTGGTGATGCAATTGCTAGCCAAAACATAAATGTTAATAACCTAATTACAGTAACTGTCGGCGGAGTACAAGCACAGTTAATAGTAGATTACCGCATTAACTACGCAAGTGTTAACCACATTAGGGATTTTATAGCAGCAGTACCAGTAATTAGACTAAATGTTGCAGTGTTAGCGATAAACCCAGAGGATATTAACCCTTTGCCTCCGCAATTTGGAATAGGAACAAACTATGCAATAGCAGCTGCTCAAGTAGAAGAGGCCCGTTTAGCGTTTACTCTGCTTACCCCCAATCAACAGCTTTTAGTTTATAATAGTTTATACGCACAAAGCGGTTTATTAGTATCCCAAGTACAAGCACTAGTGAATGCAATTATGAGTGTTGCTGGACATTCGGGCTTTGTTAATCAAGCTAATGCACTTATAGCTAGTGCACAAGGCACTATACACATGGGCAACTTTGCCAATATTTTAGGCGATATGAACGCCCTAATAGCTAGGTTTAATAGTAACGAGTTTACAAACGCTCAAAGATTAGAACTTGCAGATGTTTTAAATTATGCCGTATACACCGCAGCTAATAGGCTAAGGGCAGTAATGGCTTTAGAAATTTTAGAAATTTATAATACCTTTAGGTTAACCGATGTTTTTATAGAGCAAGTACGCCAAGAAGTAACACCTAATCTTCTTTTATTAGGATTTGAATTTGCCGACCTAGTAGGCATGTCAGACTTTATGATAATGGAAATAATAGAAGCGTTAGGTCAAGGCATAATAGGTACTAGAATAAACAACGCACTTTTTAATTATAGAGCTCTTCTAATAGCACTAGGTTATGATATTTACACAGGCGGAATTGAATCGCTAGAGCGTATAGAAACAGTAAGAGCCATCTATGACATTGCAATAGTTATGATAGCTGTTATCGACACTATAGACGATAACCTTGCTACGGTGCTAGTTAATTTAGATTTAACTCAAGCAGACTTTAGTATTGCTAATTGGACTAGAGTGCAAAATTCTAGTGAAGATGTTATTACAGATTTTTCTAATAGAATAATGTATAGGTTAGGCTATTTTGCACCAAGTGATGCGTTTAGTAACATAGTAATGGACATTGTAAGCTTTGATGTAGAAGAGTCACTAACAAGAATAATAAATGCTATTCCATCACTGCGCAGCTTAACACAAGCAATGGCTAATAATGTTTTTGGCGGAGGAACTCCAGCGGTTGCTGCCTTAGAGTTGGCTTTGGGTCAAAATCGTTCGGCATTCTTTGGTAGCCATCGCTTAAGCCCAACTGGTACTCCTGGCGTAATTGGCGATTTATTGAGTGGTCATCCGCCCGTTACAACTCGCCCAGAGGCATTTATTGTAGACCATATAGAACTTAACTTTTATAGGCAACTATTTATAGAAAGCACATTATCACTACCAGAAAGAGCAGAGACAATTCCAGTAGTCCGCAGAATGTATTGGCACTATGCAAGGCATGCAAGCAGCGTTGTAGGCGGAACAACATTTGCACCAGGTAATATTATGATAGCAAGCGAGATAGATGGTGCCATTGGTGGCGGTGGAGTTGGAGATTTCCCAGTAGGCTGGCTAGTTGTTACAGCCAACAACACTACAATAATAGAAAACA